>ENA-OQIO01001760-OQIO01001760.1-human-gut-metagenome-genome-assembly--contig:-NODE-1760-length-10238-cov-1.459994_pt1 | contig 10238 bp, 13 predicted proteins | sample MGYA00242573_ERZ504737 | MGnify/ENA primary metagenome ERZ504737 (study PRJEB26092, sample SAMD00036203) | human gut metagenome | host: Homo sapiens | study: EMG produced TPA metagenomics assembly of... | reverse complement strand
ATTGGTAAATTTTTGAGTAATTTTTTTGAGAAAAAATCATAAAGTTCCTCCAAAGTCGAAACTTTAGATTTTAAGTCATTTCTGCCGCACAGGTCGCCAGAAATGATTTTTAATGAGGTTGCACCTCAAACTCCCAAAAATAAAGTAGGCAAAACCATAACTGTTTTGCTACTATCTAAAAATGTGTGTCATATCAATGACACACATTTTTATTTTGTTATCTTTTTTGTGATTCCAACCATACAATCAATACCGACATATCGGACGGTGAAACACCAGAAATTCTTGACGCTTGTCCAAGTGACTTTGGCTGTATCTTATTCAATTTTTGTCTTGCCTCCAATCGCAAGCCGTGTATATCAGAATAATCTTGATTTTCGGGAAGAAGTTTTTCCTCCATTTTCTTAAACTGCTCAACCTGTGCTATCTGTCTTTTTATATAGCCGTCATACTTTAGTTTAATTTCAACCTGTTCACAAACTGCGTCCGGAAGTGTCGGACGGTTATGGTCGACAGGTGCAAGTTTTTCATAATCAAGTTCGGGACGTTTTATCATATCGCTAAGACGTATTCCCGTCTTAACTGCGGTCGAATTATACTGTTCCAAAAGCGGATTTGCATCTTTCGGCGGTACTATAACCGACGTCACACGCTTAATTTCATTTTCAACCATATCCATTTTTTCAAGGAACTTTTTATATCTTTCTTCCGATATAAGACCGATTTTATATCCGAACGGAGTAAGTCTTTCATCTGCGTTATCCTGTCTTAAAAGCAAACGGTATTCCGAACGTGATGTCATCATTCGGTACGGCTCGTTTGTACCCTTTGTTATAAGGTCATCTATAAGTGTGCCGATATATCCGTCCGAACGTTTTAATGTAAGCGGTTCTTCGTTTTTAAGTTTCAATGCCGCATTAATTCCGGCAATAAGTCCTTGTGACGCCGCCTCCTCATAGCCGGACGTACCGTTAAACTGTCCTGCGCCGTAAAGTCCATGTACATTCTTAAATTCCAACGTTGCATACAGTTGAGTCGGATCACAGCAATCATATTCTATTGCATATGCAGGACGCATAATTTCGACATTTTCAAGTCCCTCAACACTTCGATACATTTCAAGCTGTACGTCCTCAGGCATACTCGTTGAAAAGCCTTGTGCATATACTTCCTTTGTATCAATTCCCATAGGCTCCATAAAAAGCTGATGTCTTGGTTTTTCCGCAAAACGCACAACCTTATCTTCGATAGACGGACAGTATCGCGGACCTATACCCTCAACCATACCGCCGTACATTGCCGAACGACCGAGATTGTCGTGTATAATTTGGTGAGTTTTTCATTTGTATACACAAGATAGCAAGGAACAAGATTTTTGCCGACATTCTCCGTTTCAAACGAGAATGGCACGATTTTTTCGTCACCCTCCTCAAGCTCCATCTTACTGTATCAAGTGTATCCGCGTGCACTCTTGCCGGAGTACCTGTTTTAAATCGCTTTAATTCAATACCCATCTGCGAAGATTTTCCGAAAGTTCATTTGCAGGGAACATTCCGTCAGGACCGCTTTCACGCGAATAACTTCCGATAAGAATTTTACCCTTTAAATAAGTTCCGCTGGCAATAATAACCGCTTTTACCTTATATTCAACGCCTGTATGTGTTACAACTTCCGTTACATTATTATCTTCATCGGTAATTACATTTACGATTTCCGCTTGTTTAACCTGCAAATTCTCTTGATTTTCAACACGTTTTTTCATTTCAACGTGATACTTTTTTCTGTCAATCTGTGCTCTAAGTGAATGTACGGCAGGACCTTTGCCTTTATTAAGCATTTTTGACTGTATAAACGAAGCGTCCGCCGCTTTACCCATTTCACCGCCGAGTGCATCAAGTTCACGAACAAGGTGACCTTTCGCCGTACCTCCTATACTTGGGTTACAAGGAAGATTTCCTATTGCGTCAAGGCTTATTGAAAACATAACCGTTTTCATACCCAATCTTGCCGCCGCCAAAGCCGCCTCACAGCCTGCGTGACCGCCTCCGATTACGGCAACATCATATTCACCTAAAACCATTATTCTTCCTCCCCGATATATTCAACCTTATGCTGTTTTTCTTTCATATCCTTTAATATTGAGCGTTCAATTACTCTTGCGGCATAAAATTGCGGCGGATAGCAAGTAACGCAAAGTCCGACAACAACTACTATAATTGCCGCTGCAAGCGGATTAACGAATGTAAACAACGCACCGTATATAAGTACTCCTATAAGCGTTGTAAAAAAGTTACCCGGTAATTTTGCAAGTGTTATAAGCAACGCATTTTTATAAAGCGAGCCGATTCCACATTTAAATGTAACCATAATTTGATACAAATACGGGTGCATCATTGTATAAACAACAAGTACGAGTATCATAACATACAGCAACATCATCCAAAGCATACTGCCCGTTGAAACGTAAAGCGAATGATAGAAAAGAATTGCATTAAGTCCGAACACAAGCAAAACCGCGTCAATCAGCACAACTACCATACCCTGTTTAAAGTTTTCCTTAAACTTGTCCGCACCGTCACTCAAAACCCAAGTATGTTCACCGCGTGTGAAACATCTTGTTATATACGAATAAGCCGCCGTTGCAGGACCTGAACCCCAAAACGTGAACACACCGATTGAAAAAGCAAGCTGAATAAGTATCATAATACTTCCCTGCACATTTTCCGCACTTGATTCCGTACCAAGTGAAATAATAGTGTCTGAAACATTCTGAACGATATGCGTACTGCTCAAAACTATACCGCCGAAAATATATAAAATCGCAATCCATATAATACTCGTTATCGCATAAAGACAGTTCGCACCCAAAAATTTAGTGAACTTACGTATCACAATATCAAAAAACAAGAAAAAGCCTTTCTTTTTAGGTTCGTTCTTATCTACTCCCTTACCCGGTTTATCATAACCGCCGCCGAAAATTCCCATATTTTTTCTCCTTCCAAAATTTGAATACAATTTTTATTCATATAAAATATTTATGCAAACTATATTGTAACACAATTTTTTTTATGATACAATATCAAAAATAAATGTTTACAAATAAAATATCAATCGAGGTAACAAATGAGGGAAATCACGATAAATCAAAACGACGCAGGGCAACGACTTGACAAGTTTCTTACAAAATATCTTGTCAATATGCCACAGAGTATGTTATATAAAAGTCTTAGAAAAAATTGCGTCAGAGTAAACGGCAAACACATTAAAGACGGCAAATATATGCTTCAAGACGGTGATGTGTTAAAGTTATTTTTTAAAGACGAATTTTATGAAAGCAAATCAAGCTTTAAAGCAGGCAATTCCGATATTGACGTTGTATATGAGGACGAAAATATTATACTTATTAATAAAGAAAGCGGTGTTGTAGTCCATTCGGACGATAAAGGCACAAAGGATACGCTTCTTGAAAGAATGCAGAGTTATCTGTACAAAAAAGGCGAATACAATCCCGAAAACGAACACAGTTTTTCTCCGTCATTCTGCAACCGCCTTGACCGAAACACATTAGGTATAATAATCGGTGCAAAAAATGCCGCCGCACTTCGTATAATAAATGAAAAAATTCGCAGTCGCGAAATTAAAAAGATATACCTTTGCATTGTCGAAGGTCATCTAAAAAAAAGCGGTCACCTTACCGCATATCTTACACGCGGTGACAAAAAAAGTTACGGTTTCAGATTATAATGAAGAAAATTCAAAGAAAATCGGCACAAAATATAATGTTATTGCCGAAAAAAAAGACACTTCACTTGTGGAAGTCGAGCTTGAAACAGGACGCACACACCAAATCAGAGCACAGTTTTCGCACATAGGAAATCCGCTGTACGGAGATACGAAATACGGCTCACAACACAGCGGAGGTATGAAGCTTGCAAGTTACAAGTTGGTATTTGATTTTAAAACGGACGCAGGCATATTAAATTACCTAAATCACAAAGAATTTCAAATAAGCGTTGATTTTGCCAAAACCTTTGCACAGCAGAAATTATAAAGGTCAGCCGTTGCATTCGGTTTACCGAGATGTCTTACGCTTTCCTCCATCATTGCAACACGCCATGGACAAGCAAACATTTGATTTATCGCCTCTGAAATCGGATAAGTGTCGTTTACCATAATTGCCGCACCATTATTCACAAGGAAATTAAGGTTTCTGTCCTCTTGTCCGGGAAGCGGATTCATTGTTATCATCGGCAATCCTTTTGCAAGCGATTCTGATGTTGTAAGTCCGCCCGGCTTTGTTATTATAAAGTCGGCGGCGTCCATCATTACGTCAACGTTATCGACAAATCCGTATGAATATATTTTTTATTCCAATCACATTCATCAACTACGCTTTTTATTTTCTTATTTGTACCGCAAACGCACAGCACTTGAAAATCTTTCGGATATGTATCAATTGTGCCAAAATCTTTTTTTATATTTCCGTATCCCATTGAACCCATCATTATAAGTATAGTGGGAATATTTTCAATCCCGAGTTTTTTCCGTGCCTCAATAGGGTCGTTTTTCTTTACAAACTGTTCTCTTATGGGTATACCGAAAGGCAAAAGTTTCTTTTTCGCTATACCTTTTTTCTGCATTTCGTGTTCCAAAAGCTCATCCGGAATTACGTAATAGTCAAGGAACGTACTTTCCCAAAACGGATGTACGGTGAAATCGGTTACTATTCCGACAGACGGACAGTCAAAAGCCGCACGGTCGGCAAGTATGCTTATACACACTCCGGCATAGCTATGCGTACCGATTATCAAATCGGGATTATATTCAACAACGAACTTTTCAAGTTTCTTTGAAACAAATCGCGAAAATATCGATACAAGCGAATTACGGTCATACGGCTCGTCCTTTTGCGTAAGTTTGCCGTAAGCCTTCGCATACGTCTTTGCAAGGTACTTTGTCGAAAGCAAGTATCCGTCCTGTATTGAATTTCCCAAACGATGATTTACATAGTCGAATATATCAAGCATATGACATTGATGTCCGTTCTCCTCGAAATATTCCATAATAGCCTTAGCCGTAGAATGATGTCCGTAACCGGCTTTTACGGATAACAACAACACTTTCAATTTTAAGACCCCCTTGTCTTTTTTAACAATATTATAACAAATAAAAATAAATTTTTCAACCTTATTGACTTTATGAATTTAATAGACTATAATGTCATAAGTTATTAAAACGAGGGGCGGTGTATTGTGAAATGATAAGCGATATGACTAAAGGAAATCCGTTAAAATTGATAATTTCTTTTTCAGTTCCGATGCTGATCGGAAATATCTTTCAACAGGTGTATAACTTTGTTGACGCGGCGATTGTCGGTAAGTTTGTGGGGGCTGAATCTCTTGCGGCGGTAGGTTCGACAGGTACGATTGTCGGAGTTATGATTTGTCTTATGATGGGACTTACGAGCGGTGCGGGAATTATTATAGCACAGTGTTTCGGTTCAAGGAATTTTGACGAACTGAGAAAAACAGTTACGGGACTTATTTACATAGTGGGAATTTTTGGCGGTGGTTACGTCAGTTGCCGGAGTTGTGTTTTCACGGCCGATTTTATCGTTTCTGAACACGCCCGACAATGTAATTGACGAGGCGGTTGCATACATAAACGTAATATTCGCATTTACAATCGGTACGGCTATGTATAACGCGTCAAGCGCAATACTCAGAAGTCTTGGCGACAGCCGTACACCGCTTTACGCACTTATACTTTCTTCTGTATTAAATGTAGTTTTCGACTTGTTGTTCGTTGTTGTGTTTAAAACAGGTGTTGTCGGTGCGGCGGTTGCAACCGTTATCGCACAGATTATCAGTGCGATTTATTGTATTATACATATGGTAAGACACCGCAGACAGCTTAATCTTGAGGGCATAAACTTCCAAACAACAAAACGTGCAATCAAGCGAATTTTTCAAACAGGAATACCGTCGGCACTTGAAAGCTGCCTGATTTCACTCGGCACAATGAGCGTGCAACGTCTTGTAACTCATTCGGTGCAATGACTATGGCAGGCTATACCGCCGCCGTAAAAATCGACTCAATCGCAATCGCACCGATTGTATCGGTCGGCTCGGCATTGTCGGTTTTCTCGGGTCAAAACATAGGTGCAAATCAGATGGACAGAATAAAAAAGGGTATGTATCAGACGCTTGCGTCACTTATCGGTATATGTATAGTGATTGCTGCCGGAATTGTATTGTTCCGTAATCAACTGCTTGGCTTGTTCCTTGACAAAACACAAGCTGCAGAGGCTATCGCAATAGGCAGCAAGTACCTTACTATCGTGTGTGTTGCGTATATAGTTGCGGCGGTTATGAGAACATATTTGAACGTTCTTCGCGGTCGCGGTGACTGTTATACCTCGCAGTCGCAGGTATACTTGAACTTATCGGAAGAATTATTTTTGCATATATACTTGTTCGCCCGCTCGGTCTCAACAGGTATTTGGATTGCTACTCCGCTCGCCTGGGCAATGGGTGCGTCAGTACCCGTTATCCGATACTATTCGGGTAAAGTGGATTAATAAAAAGTTGGTATAAAAAAATGGCACTTTCGTCGCATTTTTATACTTATTCTTCTACTAATTTTACTGTTTTCTTTTCCGAAATAGGTTGTAATTGTGATGACAATACAAATATATTCACGTTCTTTGGCATTATCCTTTTTGTCAAGAGAAATTTTTTGTATCGTCTTTCATCGAAAGCGGTACTCTGTCAATTCCAATCATAACGCCGTTTTCATCATACATTGCCGCATATACATAGCAGTCGCCGTACTTCATTTGTGCGGATATATCAAAATCATATGATGTGTCGTTTTCTGTTTTTGTAACTTCTACCGTTGTCATAGTCATATCCGTAGGTATTCCGTTATAATGGATTGTTGCGTTTGTAAGCGATGCATTTCTGCCTATTGCAATCTTGTTCCACTCGTTCTCCGTACCTGCATAATACACATCTGTAAGACTTGTACAATCAACAAAAGCGCCGTTTTCGATTGTGTTTACGTTTTTACCGATTGTTACATTATTTAAGTTTGTACAACCTTCAAACGCACTTTTTTTCTATCAACTTAACCTTATTCGGTATGTCAATACTTGTCAAACTTTCACATTCGTAAAACATATTTTCTTCTATTTTGTCGATATTTTCAGACAGCTTTATGCTTTCCAACTTGTTGCACCAGCTAAAAGCTTCCTCTCCTATGCTTTTAACATTATCCGTCATTGTAACATTGACTACTCCGCTCGAATAAAAAGCACCGACGCCTATACGTTCAACACTTTCAGGTATGTTTATATTTGCTAAATTGCTGCAAGAATTAAATGCATTGTCATCTATCACCGTAACCGGCAAGCCTTCAATTTCACTTGGTATAGTAGCTTCGCTGACAGATTTGTCACACTTAACAATAACCACAGATTTTCCGTCGGTACTAAAATTATAAGTAAACGGCTCGATTGTTTTATTATAATGAATTGTTGCGTTTTTCAACGCGCCGTTGCCGTCACCTGCGCTGTTTTCTTCTATATCAATTTTATTCCATTGTGTTTCGGTACCAAAATAGTATATATCTTTTAAGCTGTTACAATCATAAAACGCATACTGTTCAATCAAATCAACACTTTTAGGTATTGTTATACTTTCCAGACTTGCACAACCGCTGAAAGCAGAAGAATATATTGTATCTACATCACTTGGAATTTTTACACTCTTTAGGCTTGTACAATTTGAAAATGTCGAACCCTGAATCCAACTTAGATCCTCAGATAATACCACATCAGTCAAATTTGTACAATCTGAAAATACAGAACTGCCCATATCATAAACATTATCTGTAAGAGAAACCGAAGTCAAGTTTGTACAACCATAAAATGCCTGTGCCTGTATATATGTCACGCTTTCAGGAACTGTATAGCTTGTATCGCTTTTTTCCGCAGGATATGCAACAAGTTCTGATTTATCTTTATTAAAAAGCACTCCGTTGTCAGAAGTGTAATATAGGTTGTTTTCATCAACGTTTATCGCTTCCAAATTAACGCTGTTACTGAATGCACCCGCTGCTATTGATGTTGTTTGTTGCGGAACATTTATAGTATTAACATTTTGTGTATACTTAAAAGCACAACCGTCAATTTTCGAAACACTTGACGGAATTGTATAGCTTACACCACTTTTTGCAGCAGGATATTGAATAAGTTCTGTTTTACTCTTGTTAAAAAGTATTCCGTCCTCTGAAATATAATTTTTGTTTTCAGTATCGACAACTATATTTTCAAGCTTGTACAGCCCAAAAATGTATCGTACCCTATTGAAGTTACGGTTGACGGGATTGTTACTTTCTTCAAATCCACACATTTAAAAAACGCATCGCCATCAATCTCAGTTACCGTTGCTCCCCCAATTTCGCTCGGTATATTTACTTCCGCCACGTCCTTGGCACATCTTGAAATCGTAACCGTATTATCTTCATTTACCCAATATTCCAATAGTCCTCATACGTTTCCGCACTTGCCGTCATCGGCACAAATGCACACAGCATTGACAGTGCCAAAATCATACTTAAAATTTTCTCTCTCATAAAATAATTGCCTCCCACATATAAATTTTTACATATATAGCTTATCATATCTTGGTAGGAATTGCAATATATTTTTCAAATATTGTCTTTTTTAGTTTCTTATCAACCTTATTGTCGCAACGGTCATATCGTCGATTACTGCGTCACGGCTTTTTTTGACTGCGTTTTCAATTACGGATTGTGACATTTCGTCCATAGTGTCAAACGGCATTTTTATTTCTTTTTTCAGCCAATCGGTACGCACTGTACCAAAACCGGCCTCACTTATTCCGTCTGACATCATTATTATTATATCGCCGTCATCAAGGCGTTTGGCTTGTCCCTGTACCTTTATATCAGGCAGCATACCGACAGGCAACGATACAGAAAACACCGTTTCAACATTCGGACCGTGAAGTACAATACTCTCCGAACCGCCGATTTTGAAAAACTCACATATACCTGTCATAAGGTCTATACATAGCAGGTCCACGGTAGAAAAACACTCATAGTCAAGTTTTAAACAAAGTGCCGAATTTATCATATCAATAGACGTTTTCACGCCAAACCCCGACTGCAAAAATTCTCTCAACAATTTCAGTGTTATATGGCTCTCAAACATTGCCCTTTTACCGCTGCCCATACCATCCGACAAAATCACATACTGTTTATAATCCTCCGTCACAAACGTATCTATACTGTCGCCCGACACTTCGCTGAAATCTCGGCTTATCTGTCTTATCGCAATATCTGCGGTAAATTTTGCGCGTGACACAAATTTTCATAAGTCCGTTCGCACTGTCACATTCATAACCCATAGGTGTTTCGACAACGCTTTCAAGCACGTTTTCAATCTTCCCGACTTCCGTACCCTTAGACGTTCCGAGATACACCTCCATTTTCCGTGACTGCTTTCAATAACGCTTATTTCAAATGCCATAATTCCGACTTTGTCAAGCTCGGCAATAAGTGTTTCCTCCAAATCCTCTCTGAACGTAAAGCCGGAACATATATTTTCCGCCATTGTGTCCATAAGGCTTGACATTTCTTTATACTGTCTTGCAACCAAGTCACGGCTTGTAACCGCCTCGCCCGTCCGCACAAGGTTTTTCTTATACAGTTCATAGACGTGATTAAACTCCACAACGAACAAATCAGGTCGTAAGCATTTATCCTTAAAGCTGTTCGGTACTGATGTAAACTCCAATATCCCCCTTGTTTCAATCGTATCAAGCAACAGCATTATACTGCGGTATGTGCGTGTAAAGTCGGACTGCCAGCATTTAACCGCATTCGGACACCCCTCGCACACTCTGTCCGCAACCTCATCAAAAAGCGTAGCAACATCTTTATTATATGATTTCAGTCTTTTCTCCGAAGCATTTGAAAAACACTCCTCCAAGCTCTTAAATGCCTTTGCCGACTTTTCAAGCTGCATAGACAAATACTCTTTAACTCTCACGTCCGCACTCACCGTTTCAAGCTTTAACGACCTTGCAAAAAAAGATTTTATATACCTTGAACTTTATTCGGTGTCAGTACAAAAAGCACCGCCCCTATCGCTGTTTCGATAATCGTCACAGGCAAAGACGATGCACTTCCAGCATACAAAAGTGTCACCG
>ENA-OQIO01001756-OQIO01001756.1-human-gut-metagenome-genome-assembly--contig:-NODE-1756-length-10252-cov-3.320593_pt1 | contig 10252 bp, 15 predicted proteins | sample MGYA00242573_ERZ504737 | MGnify/ENA primary metagenome ERZ504737 (study PRJEB26092, sample SAMD00036203) | human gut metagenome | host: Homo sapiens | study: EMG produced TPA metagenomics assembly of... | reverse complement strand
TTGTCCGCTTTGTACGCCAATGGCCCATAGAGGCAGGTGCGGCGAATAGATAAGATCACTCCCTTCTAAAGCGGAACGAAATTAAGCGCCCTTTGTGTCTACTTCATATACATCGCAGACCTCATTGGGCTTGAGTTTCAGCCTTGCGGACAAGAATGCTTCAATATCAAAAGCGTTCTTGTCATCCGCGTCGGCAGTGTACTTGAAATTGGGGTGCTTGGTGATGTCGTACTTATCCGAAAGGAAAGGACGCACACCGCGCAGCTGGAGGATACACTTGCCTCCATCCATAACAGCAAGCTCATCCTGGCTCATCAGCTCTTTCCCCAATTTTTGATAGTTGAGTGAATGGGAGGTTTCCCTCCCACGGCTCTCTCCGGTGTTGTAGGTGTCGATGGTTTCCTTGCCCAGCACGGCAGCCAGCTCTTTGAGGGTAGTCGCTCTTTACCGCCCAGGAAGATGGATGTATCCATGTTACCGATGATGGTATCTGCGTTATCCTTATAGATCGCCTTGAGCTGACTCTGTGCCTGCAACACCAGACAGGCAGAGATTTCACGGCTTCGGATGGTGGCCACCAGCTTTTCCAGTTTCGGAATCTGCCCGATGTTAGCACACTCATCAATCAAACAGCGCACATGAACCGGAAGCCTGCCGCCATACACATCGTCGGCTTTTTCGCAGAGCAGATTGAAAAGCTGGGTATAACACATGGAGATCAGGAAGTTAAAGCTGTCATCCGTATCACTCATAATGAGGAACAGAGCAGTTTTCCTGTCTCCCAGAGTATCCAGCTCCAGCTCATCATAAGCCGTGACCTCACGCAACTCTGCAATGTCGAACACGGCAAGGCGAGCGCCGCAGGAAATCAAAATCGACTTGGCTGTTTTTCCCGCCGCCTGCTTGAAAACCTTATATTGCCGCAGGGCAACACTTTCCGGGTTCTCATACTCCATTGCCCGGAACAGCAGATCCAGTGGGGAGACATACTCATCATCGTCCTCCTTCACTTCGGCATATTCCAGCACACGCATCACCATGGAAAAATTCTGCTCATATTCCGGCGCTTCCTGGAACAGCATGAGGATGATGGCCTGCAGCAGTGCTGTCTCGGACTTCGACCAGAACGGATCGGACTCGTGACTGCCCTTGGGCGTCGTTGCCTGGATCAGCGTGTTGACCAGCTTCAGCGCGTCCTTCTCATCCCGCAGATAGCGGAACGGGTTATAGCCATCCGACTGCGACAGATCCACCAGATTCAGCACTCGGATGTCGTATCCCTGCCGTTTCAGATATCCTCCGGTGGCGGTCAGTACCTCCATCTTCGGTCCGTGATCACATAGTTGCTGTTTGCTTCCAGAATGTTGGGCTTGACATAGCCGCGGGTCTTAGCAGCGCCGCTGCCGCCGATGACCAGCACATTCAGTGAGCGCCGGTGCTTGTGGGTATCCAGCCCCAGCCGCACATGGCGGGTGAGGATCTTGTTCTCCTTTTGACGGAACTGCGCGTTGAGCTGCCGTGGCGAGCCCCATGCGGCAGAGCCGTGTTCCTCGCCATCTCGTGTCCTGCCCTGTCCGGAAGCATAGAGACACAGCCCCATGAGATACGCGCCGGTACAGACGAGAATGGATAACAGGCTCTTGTCAGTCCAGCGAATCTGGAAAGGCTGTTCCAGTGCAGTCGTTAAGTTCGATAGCAGCTCCGGCAGACCGCCGCCAAGGGATTGGGCAATCAGCAGCGCCGCCCATACCACAGGGATATAGAGGAACAGGGCAAGCACCAGATCCGTTGTTTGGGATGTCTTTTTCAGCCGCATCACCTCCTGCGTAAAAAATACGAGGCCGGCAGAGCGGAATACTCTGCCGGCCTCGCTGACGAAACGGCTTTCTTACTTTGTTCTGTCCGGTCGTACTTTTTGATGGACCTTTTCTTTGGCCGGGGCAGACTTCTGCTGCTGGTCCAGCTGCGCCTGATAGCCTTTCAGCCGTGCCAGAACCGAAGGCCGCTCATTCGTCATCGTCCCGGCAGCCGTTTCCCTGCCGCTGGATGAGGTCGATCTGCCTTTGGTATCTGGCAAGTCTGTTCCCGACCGAGATCCTTTTTTTAGCGTCACCTCCTGCCGCTCGCCCACAGGCGGCGTTACAGGCGTTTCTTCCTGCCGGGGGCGTTCCTGTTGGCGCTGCGGCGCCTCCTGTCCCACACGGCTTCCTGCTCCTTAGAGTGGGCATCCTGCCGCGTCTGCTCCGGCTGCCCGGTATAGCGGATGCGCTCAAAGATCATATTGGCGCGGTCGATCTCCGTTACCGGCATGATCACATCCACGACTTTTCCCTTGTTATCCGAATCACGGATGGCAGAGAACAGGATCTTCTGTTTTCCTGCCCGCTGCCTGAATTGCTGATACTGTTCCGGTGACATGGAAAATCGCCGCACATCGCGGGTCTCCTTCAGCATCTTGACCAGATTGACTTTACCGGAAATGGTCTTGTGGTTTTTCGCCAGCGCCATGGTGAGCGCCAGCATATTTTTGATGGCGGAGCCGCTCAGCCGGACAGCGACCTCGCTGCCGGAGAGCATCATGCGTACCAGCTGGTCCGCCGCTTCACCGCCTCCGATGTTCATGCTCCCGCACCTCCTTCTGGTGTTCTTCTGTTTTCTGGATATCCTGCTCCATTGCGGGCGTCTGCTGGCAGATTTCCCGACAGAGCTTCCACTTTTCCCGCTCCGCTCGGATCTCCCGATTTACCTCTGAGAGCTGTTCATACACTTCTGCCTTTTCTTTCTTCAGCACCTCCTGCGGAATGCCGCTGTCCTCCAGCAGCTTCACGGCTTTCATATACTGCTCGAATTCCTGCTCCATGCCGGTGAGCCCTTCCTCGTATAACGCCCTGCTGGGTTCCAGCGCCTCCGCGTCTGCCAGCGCCGCATAGAGCGGCTGGCGTTTCTTCTTCCGCACATTGAGGAGGGTCCGCTGCTTTGTCAATCTGCCCAGCGTTTCCTCTGTGCGTTGTTCGAATGCCGTCATGTCAGCAGGCGTTGTGATGTCATTTTCCCGTAGGAACGCGAACTGTGCCTGATACCGCTCAAAGCGCATGACCGCCTGCCGCAGATGCGGCGTCATGCGGGGCGGGTACTGCCGCTTTTCGATCTTGCCCAGCAGATAGAGATAATGGACATAGAGAGCAAGGAAGCCGCTGTACTTGGGATGTTTCCGGTACGGCTGATACGCCGGCCGCGCAGGCAAGACAGGCCGCAGTCCCGCTTCGATCTGTTCCAGGTTGCCCTGGATGGCAGCACGGATTCCGTCCTCTGTGAACAGCGGATCTCGCCTGCCGGGGTACTGGAAACGATCCTGTCCCCGTAGGCGGAAGCCGAGCCTGCCGCCATGATGGATCTCATACCCCTTATGCTCCATGAGCAGAAAGAAGTGGCCGAGGTCGTTGGCGTCCCGGATGGCATCCCGCAAATCCGCCTCCAGCATGGAGCGGAAGGTGGGCTGCCCCTTGGACTGGCGTAGCCACTCAATGTAGCTGACCGACCTGGCAGCTCGCCCTGCACGATGACAGATAATCCATGCTCTCGGCAGAGCCGGTCTGAAATGGCACGGATCTGCTGGTAGTAGCTTTGTTGCGTACTGTGATACTTTTCGCCGGTATCTGCATTCACTGAATTAAATACGATATGCGAATGGATATGATGCCGGTCTACATGGGTCCCAATTACAACCTCAAAGCCGTCCAAGTGTTCCTGCGCAAATTCTTTAGCAATTTCTAAAGCAAGTTCAGGTGTGATTTCACCAGGCTTGAACGATTGAATTATGTGATAGCATTGACGCTTATCCAATCGTCCGGTTTCCAGCTTTGTTTTCATCATCTCGCGGTACTCTCTCCCTGGATCGCAATTAAAATGTGCTGTTAAAATATGCCCATACGTTTTGTCACCGTTCAGAACATAATCGATGGCTTCTTTTAAGCCGCCGTTACGGGGCAGGATTTTCGTGACAGCCATTACTTATTCGCTATCCGGAACATAAGCTCATATACCTGATCCAGAAGATAGAGCCCCCGTTTGGCATCCTCCGGCTTCGCAATTCCGGCATTGACGCTGCGGGCGATCTGGTTGATGTTGTTGCCGATATGATGTATTTCCGTCCGGAGCTCTTTAATTTCTTTTGTAGGTCGGGCTTTGACCGGTTGTCCCTCAATAAGCCGTGCAAGATATGCCGTTTTGTCAGCCTGCACTCTTTGGCCTGATAGCACAGCAGCTGATACTGCTGTGTTGTCAGTACGATGTGCAGATGGTGTTCTTTCTTGTTCTCATCCACATTTTTCTCCTTCCTGCGGTGTATAGCCGCAAATTTTTCCGCCCGCAGGCGGCATAGGGGACCGGGGTATCCTCGGCAAGCTGTGCAAATGTACATTTGCGCGATGCTTGCGCCAGCGCCGCCACGGCGGCGTTGGCTGTTCCCCGCCGATGGCGGGGCGCTTTTTGAGAGGTAGGTTGATTCCAATACAGGCGGACACGGTCCGCACCTTTTCCAGAAAAAAGAAATGTCTGGCAGCAGCGCCAGACATCCGGTTTCGCAGGGTCCTTCCGCACAGGGTGTCAATGTAACACCCAAAATAGAAACGGCAGGGTGTCTTGATGACACCCTGCCTGTCATTATTACCGTTCAAAATCATGGTCGTGCGCTGAACGCTCCCGTTTCTCCAATTTTCGCATTGAGAAATCAAGAATTCGCTCTTTTCTGGCCTGCAGCATGGTCTTATAAAACTGCTTTTGCAAGTCAGACGCAAATGGCGTTTCGTCAATGATCGTAAATATTTGCTCCATGTTGATTCTCGGAAGGATTCGCTTCAGTGCCGCATTGCAATCTGAATGAGCCAGTGACGAAATGAAGTTAAAATAATTGATTCTCTGTCCGTTGATCTTTATGCCGGAGAGGGGTAGAGAAAAGGTCCGAAGATCCTGTTCTTTCTGGCTTTCCAGTGTATTTCGCATGATGCTTTCGTCAGCCTGTGGGTAAAGGCTGCTGCCGCAGTCATATACAGGAGCCAAGTGGATCTCATCCGTCATGGTATTATACAGAAATCCCCAGTTGCCGTTATGCCGATCCCAGTTGCCGATCAAGGCATCTACAATGAACATATCCCAGAAATGCTGTTTCAGCAGCGCAGGTGGAAAGGCTGTCTGGTCCTCCATAGCTTGTGTGATATCAGACAGCTCTGTACATAGCCGCTGTGTCCCGAATTGATCACCGTATTTTTCAGAGATGCGAAGTCCTGCAGCACGATTCCTGGTGAAGTGAAATCCTTGCAGGCAACAACAATTTTTTCCGCACCGTTTTTTCTGTAGATTCCCAGAAGCGTTTCCTGTGCGGCAATACCAACGCTGTTGAAAATATGGCAGCCAATGTATTCTGAAATGCAGCTATTGGCATAACTCAACTCTTTATTTTTAGGAGCGGGTGCCGGGAATTTCAGCATATACTGTTCACCATCATAAATGACTGCGATCTTTGCGCCATTCGCTCCTGCATAAAACTTATTGCGGGTGGGTAAGGCTGTAAAATCAAGCACTACACTCACTCCTTTCCCATACGGAGATATTTTTCTCTCAGAAACCATGCCTGTTCTGATGAGATGACCTGCTCTACTTCATATGAATTGATCAGCGCATTCAGGTCGCACCACCAGAGATCCCAATGGTTATCCTGCCTGCCGCTATCAATGATGTTCCATGATTCCTCCATTCTCAGGATGGATTCGTGGAGGTCTTCCGGCAGTCCACATTCCAAATAGGACTGGTCCAGCGGCTTTCCCGTTTCCGGATCATATTGTGCGTTTCGATCATTCATACCTGCGTCCTCGCTTGTAACACCATTCTATTGTTTTTATTATACCGACTTATCCCTGTTTTAGCAAGTAGTGTTGCCAGACAGCCCAGTAGCTCATGCCGCCTTTTCCAGTTCGGTTCGGATGCGTTCCCGCGCCAGCTCCGCGTAGGTGTCTGTGACTTCGATGCCGGTTGCGGTATAGCCCTCCTGCACAGCCGCCAGCACCGTGGTACCGCTGCCGGCAAAGGGGTCCAGAATATGTCCGCCCGGTTCCGTGATCTTCACGATGTCCCGCATCAGCTGCAACGGCTTCTCCGTCAGATGGATGCGGCTCTGTGGATTGCCGTATTTGAACACCCCCGGCAGACACGGGACCGGTCGGCTGATAGGCATATCGCCGTTGGAGCCCCAGACGATATACTCTGCCTGCTGGCGGAAGCGCCCCTTCTGGGGGCGGCTGTTGCCCTTATCCCAAACTGCGGTGCCTCGCCAGATCCAACCCGCCCACTGGAGAGCGTCTGTCGCCGCGGGAAGCTGCCGCCAGTCGATAAACATACAAACCGGCGCGCCGCTCTTGCATACCTTTCTTGCCTCATACAGCCACTCTGCCGCCCAGCGGGTCCAGGAGCGCTGGTCCTTGGCGTCCCCATCGAAAGGGGGCGGCGCATTCTCGCCCATACTGGAATACTTCCGGGCGGTGGATTTGTTTTTCTCCGCCTGGGTGCGTCCACCGGACGCATAGGGCGGATCGGTGATCACAGCGTCAAAGGTGTTTGGGGGCAAAGGTCCCCAGCACCTTCAGTGCATCCCCCTGGAGGATGCTCCATTTCTGATTATCGCTCATGCTCATGCTTCTCCTTCTTTTTCGTTCGATTTTCGCGGGGCGGAGACAGCTCCGTCTCCACATATTCGCTGATGATGCCCAGCGCTTCCTCGTAGCTGCGGCATTCTCCACCCATGATGCGGGTCTGCATTTCCTTTGCTTCTGCCGCCATGCCATTCTGCCGGAGAACTCTGGCAGCAACGCCCATCAGATGGAAGATGTTGCCGTCCTGCCCCAGCAGAGGGCAGAGGGGGCGGGGGTTTTCCTGCCGGGCGGAGCGAAATCCGCCCAGCCTGTTGGGAACATAGTCAGAAAGCCATGTGCCGCCGAATGCGCCGTGGGTCTGCAAGCGCCACATTGCCAGTTTCCCCATATCCACCTGAATGTCCTCGAAGGGGAACAGCAGATTGGTGAGTCCATCGTGCTGAAAAACCTTGACCGTCTCAAAGCGGCTGCCATTCTGCAGGATGCCGTCCTGCGTCAACAGGTCGTTGATGCCATCCAGCCACTCCCGCGCCTCGCCGCCGCAGCCTTGCAGCACCAGTCCCTCCTGATGCTCCATATCCCGCAGATCGTCCGCGGTGATCTTTTCAATTGGCATTTATCTCTCCTTTCTTTTGGGATGCCGTGCAGGCGGCGTCCGTCCAATGGTCTTCTGATCCGTCAACACGGGGATGCCCAGCTCGCCGGCTTTGTATATCTCCTGCCACATCCCATCCGTCCAGACCGGACCGTACACATTCATCTGCTGACAGGATTCCAGCAGGCGCAGTCCCATCGCCCTGGCTTTCTCGTCCTGGGCGGGATCGTCGGGATCTGCGACAGGCGGGAACAGCAGATGCGGACAGATAGGGATATTTCCCTCCACAAACACCTCCTGCGCTTTCTGCCGCGCAAACTCCACATTGTTTGTCACATCGCCCCGCAGCGGAGCACAGATATAGACCAGCTTGGGGCCGCTCCGTTCCAGCTCCGGCGTGCGCTCCCGGAATGCGGACAGATACTGACCGACGGCATCCCGCAGAGCGGCATAGTCCGCGGCAGTGGATGATAGGCGTACCATTCCACTTTTCCGTAGTCATCCCACAGGTGGGGAATGACGCCGCTGCGGAAGTTGGGATTGTTCGGCACCTGCTTTTTACCCCAGACATCCTGAAAGCGCAGCAGCGTCCGGTCCACCACGCCCTCCGTGCGGTTGAGCACCGTGAGGCGGATGGCGTCATATTGGCTGGAGATATGGGTAGAGAGAAACTCCGCCCGTACACGCAGGTCCTTTCCGAGATATCCCACGCACACACGCCCGGAGAATTGAGGCTGATCCACGAGATTGCTATGTTCAAACAGCTTTCGCAGCTCCTGCTCATATACGGTCATCGCTCCACACCTCGTTTCTTTGGCGTTTTTGTTTTCATGGGACTTACTTCTTTTTGCAGAGGTTTCAAGGTCTCACGCCCGATGCCGCGGATCACGCTGCGGCTCTTGCCGCTCAGGACAAAGGTATCCCTTGTATCGTTGCGGACTTCCTCGCAGGGCAGGATCACGGCAGAACCGGTGATGCGGATATCCCCCTGCACCGTGCCATACACCTTGCAGTTGCCGGACAGGATGGGAGTCCCCATCGTATGGGGATCGTGAATGATCTGCGCGTTTCCGGAAGCCAGCGCTTTTCCGGTCATGGAGGCCCCGCGGAGATAGGCGTTGTCCTCGGCGCGGCTGTGGCCGCTCATCACGCTGCCTTTGGAAACATAGGCGCTGCCACAGGCAATGACATCACCCCGCAGGCAGGCATCCCGATCCACATAGGCGTCACCCGCTGCAATGGCGTCATCGAAGATCCACGCGCAGTCTCCCGGCTCCGCGGACAGGTTGCTCTCGCTTTCCACGAAACCGCCTATGTCGCCTGCGCAGATCTCACCGCAGATGTCCCGCAGCGCGCGGATGCGGTGCAGGAACGGATATTCCTCATGGGCCATGTCTGTGATCTCATATTTCTGATTGCTGATGGTTCTCATCTCCTTTTTCTTTTTTATGCCGCTTTTGGGCACAGGGCATCTTCTTTTCGGAATGCCGCATCGATGTCGGAAAAGCGCTCCGTGCGGTTGAATTTCTCGGACACCTTTCCCGGCATGGCCTGCAGCTCCAGCATTCTTGCCCACAGCTCCGGATGGTGGTCATAAAGGTGCCGCAGTTCCTTCCGCTTGGCATTCGGGCAGAACCAGCAGCCGCCACGGTCTGTGAACGCATAGACTGGAGAAAGCAGCCCTGCCTTTTGGCAGAGCTGCTTTGCATCCTCTTCGGTGTAGTGATATTTTTCCAGCAGGGACACCTGATTTTTCTGCAAGCGGCGCAAGCGCACCGTCTCATCGCTGGCGATGCCCACATACTGCACAGTATCCGGCGTCAGAGTCCTGTTATACCGGCGGATGGGACGGAGCTTACAGTCCCGCTGAACGTAGCAATGCCCGCACAGAGGGAATCCGCGCCGAAGTCCTTTTTTCGGACCGCGGGTAACTGTTCCTGCAAATAAATCCAGATAGGTCTTATCCGAACGCACCACACGGACAGGGACCTTCAACTGTTCCAGTCTGGGGAGCGCAGTCTCATAGATGAATGCCCGATGCTCCGGCACCTCGCCGGAGGTCCTTTTATCGAACATCACCTCACAGTAGACCGCTTCATCCAGCGGTTCCCCGTGCTCCAGCGCCAGCAGGATCGTGGCAAGGCTGTCTTTGCCGAAGGAGCAGGACGCAATATGCAGGGTGTTCTTCTTTTCTTTTGAAATCATGATCATCCTCTCTGATTCTGTTTTTGCTGGCAGTATTGTCAGCAGGTGGGGAGTCTGCTATAATAGCGCATATCATTTCCAGTCATTTTAGATATGAAGGAGACGAAATACGATGAATAAAACAGAACTGATCACCGCTATGGCGGAAGCCAGCGGCCTGACCAAGAAGGACTGTGACACCGCTCTGAATGCGTTTGTCGACACGCTGCAGACTGCGTTGAAGTCCGGCGACAAGGTACAGCTGCTGGGCTTTGGCACCTTCGAGGTGAAGGAGCGCGCCGCCCGCACCGGCAAGAATCCGCCACCGGAGCCACCATTGAAATCCCCGCTTCCAAGGCGCCGGCTTTCAAGCCCGGTAAGGCATTCAAGGATTCCGTGCAGTGATAACACGCCCGCGAGAGACGATCTCTCGCGGGCCTTTTCTGTTATCGGTCCGATACGCCCATGTCCTTGGCGCGGCAGACACTCTCCAGCACCTCCGTCATATCCGTGCGCTCCCAGGGCGCGTCCGCATGGGTGAAGTGACCGTAATTGCAGAACTTTTGGAACATGGCTGATCCAGTCCCAGCGTTCCGATCATGCCGTCCGGCGTCAGGTTGAATACCGTGCGGACTGCCTGTTCCAGCACATCATCGGAATAGATGCCGGTATGCTCCGTATCCACCGTCACCGCCACAGGCTGTGCCTTGCCGATGGCATAGGCAAGCTGATGGTGCAGCGCTTGGCCAGTCCTGCCGCTACGATATTCTTGGCAATGAAACGGGCCATGTACGCGCCGCTGCGGTCCACCTTCGTTCCATCCTTGCCG
>ENA-OQIO01001754-OQIO01001754.1-human-gut-metagenome-genome-assembly--contig:-NODE-1754-length-10263-cov-3.454716_pt1 | contig 10263 bp, 10 predicted proteins | sample MGYA00242573_ERZ504737 | MGnify/ENA primary metagenome ERZ504737 (study PRJEB26092, sample SAMD00036203) | human gut metagenome | host: Homo sapiens | study: EMG produced TPA metagenomics assembly of... | reverse complement strand
AAAAAGAAGAAAAAAGTGGAAAAAGATGAAAAAGACAAAAAGGATATCTGTCAGAGTAATCATTACTTCTGGCAGATATCCTTTTTGTTTTCAATCCTTGCGGATCTGATATACAATTTTCCCATTCACTTTTTCCTCAGTGATCATTTTTTGCTTTACCATATAGGGAAGAATTGAATCAAGAAATTGTCTTGGATTAGTCACATTGATTTGTTCCTGCATAAATGGCTGTTTCGCCGTCAGATCTTTCACATATGGTTCAAGAGCTGTGCGAGTCATAGGACCATTTTTCTTCAATGTCTTTTTGACTTTGGAGATTCCTTTGGAACTGAGCATATTAGCAAGATCGCTTCCCTGTCTCATCGTACGCCACAATCCCCATCCGTAGACGATCATTGTAGCAACTGCAAAGAGAAGTACATAAGGAAGATATTTCAGAATCGTATGCATCATTTCCGTTTCTCTCCTTTCCAGTAGATCAGGTGATTATCATGAAGGATCTCAAGGTATTTGATCAGTCTTGTCAGCGGCTGTTCCATAGAAGGAAACTCTGCTTCAAGCTCTTTGGAGATTGCATGTACATCCTTTTTATCATCGATGGAGTTCCACACAAAAGTTCCAAGCTTGTCTAACTTGATTTCACTTACACGGGGACGACGGAAGAAGCGCTGAGCCAACTTGTGATAAAATCCCTTCCATTCGATAAGGACGGTAATAATACCGTCCTCACCTGTTTCATATTCAATTTCCGGATTCTTCTCCGGGATAAAGTCAAGATAGTTTTTACTGTCTTTCTTTTTCATTGAATTATTTTTCCTTATCAGCTTTCATACATACAACGTACAGAAGTACGAGTAATGCAATGTAAAGCACCAGACTGCCAACCTGTGGTAAGTGGAATGGCAGAATGATCTTAGAATCAATCTTAACTACTGCAAATACAGCAAGAAGGATACCGATGATACCTTCTCCGGCGATCATACCGGATGTAAAGAGAAGACCTCTGTCTGTACGTGCTTTTTTCTCTGCCTCTGTACCTTTTTTCTTCTCAACGAAGATACGTACAATACCACCAGCCATGATACCAGCACTCAGAGAGAATGGAAGGTACATACCAACTGCGAATGGCATAACCGGCATCTTAAGAATCTCAACAACGATTGCAATAAATACACCGATCAGGATCATAGCCCATGGAAGTTCCTCATTCATGATACCTTCAACGAGCATCTTCATCATTGTAGCCTGAGCTGCCGGAATCTTTTCTGTTCCGTATCCCCAAGCCTCATTCAGAAGGTAAAGAACGAATCCGATTGCTGCTGAAGAAGCAACAACACCGATGATCTCACCAACCTGCTGTTTGGAAGGTGTAGCACCTACGATGAATCCTGTCTTTAAGTCCTGAGAAGCATCTCCTGCGATTGCTGCAACGATACAGATGATACCACCGATAGAGATGGCTCCAACCATACCTGTAAGTCCTGTAGTACCTGTTACTTTCAGGATTACTGTAGCAAAGAGAAGAGTAGCGATTGTCATACCTGATACCGGGTTGTTAGAAGATCCGATCAGTCCAACCATACGAGAAGATACAGTTGCAAAGAAGAATCCGAATACAACGATGATCAGGGCACCAACCAGGTTAACCGGGAAGATCGGAAGGATCCAGATCAGAACAGCGATCACAAGGATAACTCCGATCAGTAATGGGAATGGAAGATCCTGCTCTGTACGAAGCTGTTTTCCAGATCCTGCATTCTTTTTCATACTTCCAATGGCCTGCTTAAATGTTCTTACGATCAGAGGAAGGCTCTTAATCAGACTGATGATACCACCAGTTGCAACAGCTCCTGCTCCGATGTATTTGATGTAGTTACTCCACAGAGCGGACGGACCACCACCTGGCATAGTGAGCAATTCATTGACTGTAACTGATGCAGGGAAGATTGTAGCATCTCCACCGAACAGTGCGATCATTGGCATCAGTACGAACCAGCTGAGTGTACCACCGGCGAACATGTAGCTGGAGATCTTCGGTCCACAGATATATCCTACACCACCAAGTGCCGGAAGAACCTGCATACCAATCTGTGCTCCGCTGTAGTTCTTGAATGCATGTCCAATCTCACTTGGGAAGAGCTGCATTCCGTCTGCAAGGAATTTGTAAAAGGCTGCGATACCAAGTCCTGCGAATACTGTACCGGCCTTAGATCCACCTTCTTCTCCGGCCAGAAGAACTTCTGCACAAGCAGTTCCTTCCGGGAAAGGAAGTGTTCCGTGCTCTTCAACGATAAGAGCCTGACGAAGCGGTACCATGAAGCATACTCCGAGTATTCCACCAAACAGGGCAATCATAGCGATGGAAAGGATGCTTGGGAAAGCAATCTTTCCTTCTTCAGCCCAGAGGAATAATGCAGGAAGTGTGAAGATAGCTCCTGCTGCAACAGACTCTCCGGCAGAACCGATTGTCTGTACCATGTTGTTCTCGAGAATAGAATCCTTACGGAGAATCACACGAATGATTCCCATAGAAATTACGGCTGCCGGGATGGAAGCGGAAACTGTCATACCAACGAGAAGTCCGAGGTATGCGTTAGCAGCTCCAAATACGATTGCCAGAAGGATACCAATCAAGAGTGCTGTCACCGTAAACTCAGGAACGACTTTGTCTGCTGGAATATACGGCTTGAATTCTTTCTTGTTGTTGTCCATTTTTTCAATGTCCTTTCTTTTGTTTTCTATGCTACCCTGCTGTCCCCACAACAGGTAGCGGCGCTTTTTTGTTAATAAAAAATTTTTTATTAACATAGCTTTATGATTATAGCATATTAAAGTGCTAAAAGGAAGAATAAAACGCAAAAATGTTATGGAAATATGTTACAAATATAAAAATTTCATAAAAAATGGTAGATTTTAGGACCTAATAGAACTGAAAATGAGAAGAAATTTCAGAATTCTTGATATAAAAAAGAGTTTTACTCATGATAACAAGAAATGGAGAAACACACACGAATATAGAAATGTATGATGCCAAGAAGAAAAAAATGTGGTAGAATAGAATGGATTATGTAGTAATAGGAAAGAACGGAGGTAAACAGTTGGAAGCTTATACAGGGTTTGCGGCGGTCTACGACATTTTCATGGATAATGTACCTTACGAAGAGTGGGGGGAATATATTCACAGTCTCTTAAAAGACCGTGGAATAGAAGATGGGATTCTTTTGGATCTGGGCTGCGGCACAGGAACAATGACAGAGAAGCTGGCGGATTATGGATATGATATGATCGGTGTGGATAATTCAGAAGATATGCTGGAACTTGCGATGGAGAAACGTATGGAGTCAGGGAAGGACATTCTTTATCTGCTTCAGGATATGCGTGAGTTCGAATTATATGGAACAGTAAGGGCGATTGTCAGTGTCTGTGATTCGGTCAACTATATTACAGAACCGGAGGAACTAGAAGAAGTATTCCGTCTGGTGAACAACTACCTGGATCCAAAGGGAGTCTTTTTGTTTGATTTTAATACTGTATATAAGTATAAAGAGGTCATGGGAGATACTGTGATCGCGGAAGACAGAGGGGAATGTAGTTTTATCTGGGATAATTTCTATTATGAAGAAGAACGGATCAATGAGTATGATCTGACTCTGTTCATTCAGGAAGACGCAAGTGAAGATTTGTATCGGAGATATCAGGAGACACATTACCAGAGAGGGTATACCTTAGAAGAGATGAAAGAGTTGGTAGAACGTTCGGGGCTTGTTTTTGAGGCGGCATATGACGCAGTTACACACGAGGAACCGACAGAGAAGAGCGAGAGAATCTATATCGTTGCCAGAGAATCCGGGAAATGAATTGGATACAATTCTTGAATAGATAAGAAAGACGAGGAGAATAAGACATGAATGATTATATTGTAAGAGCAACAGCAGGAAATGCACAGATCCGTGCATTTGCGGCAGTGACAACAAACCTGGTTGAGGAGGCAAGAGAGCATCACGGAACAAGTCCGGTTGCGACAGCAGCGCTGGGAAGACTCCTTACAGGTGGAGTGATGATGGGAAGCATGATGAAGAATGATACAGACATGCTGACAATCCAGATTCAGTGTTCCGGTCAGATCGAAGGTCTGACTGTGACAGCGGACAGCAAGGGAAATGTAAAAGGATATGCATTTAATCCGGATGTGATGCTTCCGGCGAAGAACGGAAAGCTTGATGTCGGTGGAGCACTTGGACAGGGTGTCATGACGATCATCAAAGATATGGGACTCAAGGAGCCATATTCCGGACAGACGATCCTGCAGACAGGAGAGATCGCAGAGGATCTTACTTATTATTTTGCAACATCTGAACAGGTACCGTCTTCTGTCGGACTTGGAGTTCTGATGAACAAAGATAATACAGTGAAATGCGCCGGTGGATTTATCGTTCAGGTAATGCCTTTTATCGAGGATGAAGTGCTTAATAAGCTGGAGGCAAACATTCAGAAGATTCAGTCTGTAACATCCATGCTGGATAACGGACATACACCGGAGCAGATGCTTGAGCAGGTTCTTGAAGGACTTGATCTGGAAATTACAGATACAATGCCGGCACAGTTCTATTGCAACTGCTCTAAGAAGAGAATTGAGAAAGCAATCATCAGTATCGGAAAGAAAGAGATTCAGGAAATGATCGATGAAGGCAAAGAGATTGAAGTGAAGTGTCATTTCTGTAATACAGCATATAAGTATACAGTAGATGAATTGAAAGAATTGTTAAAACAGGCTCGATAAGTATTGCCGGGGCTTTTGCCCTGACATCATATAATAGAAGATGGGGTGAAGATGAGATGAAAAATGGATTTGTGAAGGTTGCGGCAGCGACACCGGATATCCGCGTTGCGGATGTGGAATTCAATACACAGAATATCATCAATGCTATGGAAGAAGCACAGAAAAATGGCGCGAAGATTCTTGTATTTCCGGAGCTTTGTGTGACAGGATACACCTGTAGTGATCTGTTCGACCACAGCGTACTTCTGAAAGCTTCCAGAAAAGCATTGCTTGAGATTGCAGAAAATACAAACGACAAAGATATGCTTGTATTTGTCGGAGCACCGCTTGAAGTGAATGGAAAGCTTTACAATGTAGCTGCGGCAATGAACCAGGCGAGATCATCGGATTTACGACAAAGACGTTCCTGCCAAACTATGGTGAATTTTATGAGATGCGCCAGTTTACTCCGGGACCACAGACAGTGAGAGAGATTACATTTGAAGGAAAGAAGATTCCATTCGGTCCGCAGATTCTCTTCCAGGCAGAAGGAATGGAAGAACTGGTAGTGGCAGCCGAGATCTGCGAGGATGTCTGGTCACCGGTTCCGCCGAGTATTCAGGCGGCACTTGAAGGTGCAACAATGATCGTCAACTGTTCCGCAAGTGATGAGACGATCGGAAAAGACACTTACCGTCGTGCACTGATCTCCGGACAGTCTGCAAGATTGATCTCTGGATACATTTATGCAAATGCCGGAGAAGGGGAGTCAACTACGGATCTTGTTTTTGGCGGACACAATATCATTGCTGAAAATGGTACAATCCTGAAAGAAAGCAGTAGATATGTAAATGAAATTATTTACTCAGAGCTGGATCTTCAGAGAATTACAGGTGAGAGAAGAAAGAATACGACATTCCAGCCATTGGATGAAGAGACTCTGGTACGTGTTCCGTTTACAATTGAAGAGACAAAGACATTCTTGACAAGAACATTTCCGAAGAAGCCGTTTGTTCCATCTGATGAACAGACCCGCGCACAGCGCTGTGAGGAGATCCTGACGATCCAGGCAATGGGCTGAAGAAACGTCTGGCTCATACGAATGCACGAACTGCTGTTGTCGGTATTTCCGGAGGTCTGGATTCTACACTTGCATTGCTTGTAACGGCACGCGCATTTGATATGCTTGGAAGAGATAAGAAGGATATCATCGCTGTGACGATGCCTTGTTTTGGTACAACAGACAGAACTTATCAGAATGCCTGTGAGATGTCGAAGAAAGTCGGAGCAACTTTGATCGAGGTTCCGATTGCAGATGCCGTGAATGTTCATTTCCGTGACATCGGACATGATCCGGAAGATCACAGTGTAACTTATGAAAACTGTCAGGCAAGAGAGCGTACACAGGTACTGATGGATATCGCAAACAAGACTTGGGGAATGGTCATTGGAACAGGTGATCTGTCAGAACTTGCACTTGGATGGGCAACCTATAATGGAGACCATATGTCCATGTACGGAGTGAATGCTTCTGTACCGAAGACACTGGTTCGCCATCTTGTAAAATATGCTGCGGATGATACAAAAGACGAAGCTCTTAAGAATGTACTTTACGATGTGCTTGATACACCGGTAAGTCCTGAGCTTCTACCGCCGAAGGACGGAGATATCGCGCAGAAGACAGAAGATCTTGTAGGACCTTACGAACTGCATGATTTCTTCCTGTACTTTATGCTTCGTTTTGGATATGAGCCGAGCAAGATCTTCCGTATTGCATGTATGACATTTGATGGTGAATATGACAAAGAGACCATTTTTAAATGGCTGGAAACATTCTGTAGAAGATTTTTCTCTCAGCAGTTCAAGCGTTCCTGTCTGCCGGATGGACCGAAGGTTGGTACTGTGGCACTTTCTCCTAGAGGGGACTGGAGAATGCCAAGTGATGCCTGCGTGGCAGTATGGATGAAAGATCTTGAGGCTTGCAGAGTATAAGAAAATAAAAATTGCGGGATGCAGGAAACATGCATTCCGCACAAACTTGGGGAAAGAAAAGGAGAGGATAAGATGAAACTAATCAGAACAGAGGATGCGGTCGGCAGTGTGCTTTGCCACGACATTACCCAGATTATTCCGGGAGTTGTGAAGGATGCGGTCTTCCGTAAAGGACATGTAGTGACCAGAAGAGGACGTTCCGGTACTGCTTTCTGTAGGAAAAGAACACCTCTATGTATGGGAGAAGCAGGAAGGCATGCTTCATGAGAATGATGCGGCAGAGGTGCTGCGCCAGGTCTGCCAGGGAGAGCATATGAATGCATCTGAGGCGAAAGAAGGAAAGATCGAACTGACTGCACAGTGCGACGGCCTTCTGAAGATCAATCGCGAGAAATTGAATGAAGTAAATGCGCTTGGTCAGATCGTGCTTGCATCCAGACATGGCAATTTCCCAGTGAAAAAGGGAGATAAGATCGTAGGCATGCGTGTTGTTCCGCTAGTGATCGAGGAAGAGAAGATGAATCATGTGAGAGAGCTCTGTGGGGAAGAGCCGATCTTCACAATTCTTCCGTTTCATCAGATGAAAGTCGGAATCGTGACAACAGGAAGTGAAGTTTATCATGGAAGAATCACAGATAAATTACTCCGGTCGTAAAAGCGAAATTAGAAGAAGCGGGCATGGAAGTGCTTGGAAACGTACTTTGTGATGATGATTCACAGATGGTTACAGATGCGATCAATGACTGGATCGGAAAAGGTGCCGAGTTCGTTGTCTGTACAGGCGGAATGAGCGTTGATCCGGATGACAGAACACCGTTATCTATCAGAAATGCAACAGATGAGGTAATTACTTACGGCGCACCGGTACTTCCGGGAGCGATGTTCATGCTGGCTTATAAAGGAGAGATTCCGGTTGCAGGTCTTCCGGGATGCGTAATGTATGCAAGAAGAACAATCTTTGATCTGGTGCTTCCGAGAATTGCAGCAGGCGAGAGATTAAGTGTAGAAGATTTCACAGTGCTTGGAGAAGGCGGACTTTGCCTGAACTGCGAAGTATGTACTTATCCGAATTGTGGATTTGGAAAATAATAAGATGAAGGAGAATTGGGGAATGAATTCATTTTATGTAAATCTGCAGGCTGAGCTTGCAGATGCAAAAGAAGAGCTTTGGGTACAGACTCAGATTGATGGTGCTGAAGCAGGAAAGAAAATTCTGTTAAAAGGTGAACTGAAGGATACAGACAGTGTTTTTGTAGATGAAAAAGGTGAACGTATTTTCCAGGAGCGTATCAGCCGTCCGGCGAAGCTGGTGATCTGTGGGGCAGGGCATGTATCTATGCCAATCATTCGTATGGGAAAGATGCTTGGATTCCATGTTACGGTGGTAGAAGACCGTCCGAAATTTGCCGATGATGCGAGAAGAGCAGAGGCTGACCAGGTCTATTGCGAACCATTTGAAGATGGTCTTGCAAAAATCAAAGGAGATACAGATACATGGTTTGTTATTGTTACAAGAGGTCACAGATATGACACAGATTGTCTCAGAACAATCCTTGGAAAGCCAAGAGCTTATGTTGGAATGATGGGAAGTAAGAGAAGAACTGAAATCGTAAAAGACCAGCTGGAGGCAGAAGGGGTTGAGAGAGATGTGCTTGAAGCAGTCCATACGCCGATTGGGTTGAAGATTGCTGCTGAGACGCCGGAAGAGATCGCGGTGTCTATTATGGCAGAAATCATTCAGATTAAAAACAGCCGTGCAAAGAGCGGCGGATATTCCAGTGAACTTCTTGAAGAAATTCTGAAAGAAGATGAGTGTGGAAAAGTGCTTGCGACAATTATTTCCAGAAAAGGTTCTGCACCACGTGGCGTAGGAACAAAGATGCTTGTATGCGGAGATGGAAGGATCATCGATACAATCGGTGGAGGATGTGTGGAAAGTGAGATTATTCAGAAAGCACTCCTCATGATCCGTACGGAGCAGGAAGGATTCCAGGTATGCAAGGTAGATATGACAGCAGAGGCAGCAGAGGATGAAGGTATGGTCTGTGGCGGCGTTGTTGAAGTCATGCTCGAAAGGGTAAAATAAGCGCTCTGAAAAAAGTTAAAATGATAGTAGTAATTGAGAGTGGAGAATAAGAAAGATGGATGATATCAAAATTTTAAAAGGAAATATTATCTATACAAAGACGAAAGATGAATTTGAGATATGTGAACACGGTTATCTTGTGTGTAAAGATGGAAAAGTAGAAGGAATCTATCAGACACTTCCATTCCGACTTGGAGGGGAACCAATTGAGGATCATGGAGATTGTCTGATCATTCCGGGAATGACAGATCTGCATATACATGCACCGCAGTATACATTCCGCGGTACAGGGATGGATCTGGAACTTCTGGAGTGGCTGGAAACGAATACATTTCCGGAGGAAGCAAAATACAAGGATGTATTATATGCGAATGAGGCGTATGCGAAGTTTGCCAAGAACTTGAAACATAGTTCAACAACAAGAGCATGCGTCTTTGGGACAATTCATAGAAGACCGACACTTGTTCTGATGGATCATCTGGAAAGAAGCGGTCTGGTCACGATGGTCGGAAAAGTGAATATGGACAGAAATTCACCGGATGGACTTCGTGAAGGTACACAAGAGTCTGCGGAAGAAACAGTGGAATGGATGAAGGATGTGCAGCATAAAAAGTATAAAAATACGCTGCCGATCCTGACACCTCGTTTTATTCCGAGCTGTACGGATGAGCTTCTAGATATGCTGAAGATGGTTCAGATGCGTTACCAGATTCCGGTGCAGTCACATTTATCAGAGAATTTATCAGAGATCGAATGGGTAAAAGAACTTTGTCCGTATGCAGAGTTTTATGGAGATGCATATGATCATTTTGGTCTGTTTGGAGCAGATGCACCGACGGTTATGGCGCATTGCGTATACAGTACGGAAGAAGAAATCCAGAGAATGAAAGAGAACGGTGTGTATGTAGCACATTGTCCGGAATCAAATGAGAATCTTTCTTCCGGAATTGCACCGGTAAAACGTTATCTGGAAGAGGGGCTTTCTGTAGGACTTGGAAGTGATGTCGCAGGAGGATCGACAGAGAATCTTTTCCGGGCAATGGCACATGCAATTCAGATGTCAAAGATGCGCTGGAGACTTGTCGATCAGAAATATCCGGCATTGAAGTCAGAAGAAGCATTCTATATGGCAACTAAGGGTGGCGGATCCTTCTTCGGAAAAGTCGGAAGTTTTGAAGAAGGATATGAATTCGATGCTGTTGTATTAGATGACAGCAGACTTGAATCCTCCCGTCAGATGAGTGTGAAAGATCGTTTGGAAAGAATGATTTATCTTGCTGATGAGAGAGAAGTGAAAGCAAAATACGTCAGAGGAAATAAAATTATATAAAAAGCAAAAGCTCAATGCGGATAAAAGCGTTGAGCTTTTGTTGTTAGGGCATGGCTCTGTTTTTTCTAAAAAATAATTGTTGTAGAAAAAACATTG
>ENA-OQIO01001753-OQIO01001753.1-human-gut-metagenome-genome-assembly--contig:-NODE-1753-length-10265-cov-2.190866_pt1 | contig 10265 bp, 10 predicted proteins | sample MGYA00242573_ERZ504737 | MGnify/ENA primary metagenome ERZ504737 (study PRJEB26092, sample SAMD00036203) | human gut metagenome | host: Homo sapiens | study: EMG produced TPA metagenomics assembly of... | reverse complement strand
CGTACGTAGCTGTACATCGATCGATGCTCAGACGTACGTCCTGAAAGAAAAATCAATTGGATACCTGCAAAAGTTCTTCTTCGCGGAAATTTATTTTTTCAATGGGTAAAAAAGCTATACAATTCCAGGTATTTCTTTTCTGTTTCCTCGAAAGCCCGTACCGTATAATCTATTGTAATATGAATCTCCGGTGCTTCCCTTTCCTGGGGCTCATTTAGCAGGTGTGTAAGGTCAAACCAGAGCATATCATCATCGATTTCCTTTAATAATTGTTTTTCTTTTGCGTTTAATGGGCTCCCAAGATATTTCTGATAGATCAGATCCAGCAGATTTTTCTCCTGCTCTTTATATCCTGAGAGGGTTTTCTTGAATGGTCTTGGCACATCAGATAAATAACATTCGCTGGCATCGTGCAGAAGGCAGGCAAATGCCACACGCCTGGAATATCCTCGCGCAAGGGCTTCTCTGGCACAGTTGATGCAATGCTGACCTACTGAAAAAAAAGTTTTTACCTGTCCGTTTCCGCGGCAGATCAAAGATAAGGCATGTGCAATATCTTCGATACAGATCATATCCGGATCCGGATGTAATGGATCTATATGTCTGCCTGTGTATGTTGTAATACAATTGTTATTCATGATCTTTCACCTCGTTCTTTTATGTAACCGGAATTCTTGTAACAGCAAAGTGGATGGTCTTGTACGACTCCTGTCGGAAGACTTTATTATGTTATAGGTGTTATAAAAACATTGCGGAGAATTTTCTATAACATAAAACGGATACAATTAATGATAACTGTATCGTTTTATGTTAACTAACTGTTGATATTCTGAAGCAGTGAATTCATTTCCTGATACAGAAGTTCTTTCGTATCAGCTCCCATTACAATTGAAACAAAAGTTTTTCCGTATGCATTCTGTGTAAGGATTGCGAGACAATTGCCGGCTACTTCTGTTGTTCCGGTTTTACCACCGAGAATTGTAACATCTTTTGGGGCTGTTGCCTCTCCGGTAAGATAATGGTCTGTTGCGGTAAGCGTGGTGCTTTTTTCAGTTCCGTCTGAGCCTGTATAGGTTACTGTATAAGACGGCAACTCTGTAATTTCTGTAAATTCAGGGTAGGTGAATGCTTCATTCAGCATCAGATAAATATCATATGGTGTTGTATAGTGATTTTCATCCTGCAGTCCATGTGGATTGGAAAAATGTGTTCCTGTACATCCAAGCTTTGCGGCATAATCATTCATCATCTGTACGAAGTTCTCTGTACTGCCTCCAACATATTCCGCAATGGCAGAAGCTGCATCATTGCCGGAATATACAAGCAGACAGTGGAGAAGCTGATCAAGGGTAACCTGATCGCCGGCCACAAATCCGCAGACCTGTGATCCATCCTCCAGTGTAACATTATCCTGAGTGATCGTGACAGTGTCATTCATTTTTCCACTTTGTAATGCAAGCATTGCTGTCATGATCTTGGTAATACTTGCAGGATACACCTTATCATAAATGCCGTTTGCATACAGTACTTTATGATTGCTCAGACTGAACAGCAGCCCTTTCTGTCCTTCTTCCAGCTGGGCATTCTTAATACAATCAACATTTCCTTTGGAGGAAACACATAATTTCTGGGCAAAAGATTCTGTTCTCATATTTTCCTTAGCTGCAAGGGCATTTGTGAAAACTTCAGAAGAATCAAAAGCCTGTTCAGGAGTACCAAAATAATTTCCGCTTAATATATTCCATCCGTAAAAAACACCGCCGGCAGCTGCAAGAATCACAAATACACCAACCAGAATCCTGAATATATGTTTTAATCTCTGACGCTTTTTATGATATTTTGTACGCAGCAGAACCTGATGCTCCTCTGTTTGTCTGGATGGCATCTGCGATTTCGGCAGTTTGACTGTCTGAAGCGGTCTGGAAGGTTTGTGTCTGTGCGGAGCTGCAGATTTGTATGGAACAGCAGATTTCTTTTCCGGTATTTTACCGGAAGATTTCTTTTTTGTTCTCATAAGTAATCCTCTCTTCTGTCAATTTCTTTTTGAATAATTTCTTTATTGTATGTGCTGCTCTGAAGTCCTACATTGAGTACAAGCCCCATACCAATATACAGACTTACCAGCGAAGTCAGTCCATAGCTTACAAAAGGAAGGGGAGTTCCCGTATTAGGCGCAAGACCTGTTGCAACACAGATATTAATGAAGCTCTGTAGTGCGATCAGGCCGCCGATTCCACAGCAAAGAACCTTTCCTGACAAATCTTTTGCCCGAAGACTCATCCGGATACATTCAAAGGCAATTGCCAAAAGCAGCAATACAATTATCACGCATCCAATAAATCCGTACTCTTCACCTGCAACAGCAAAAATAAAGTCTGTCTGATTCTCTGCCACGAAGTTTCCCTGATTTACAGAAGTTGTACTGTCATCACCGCTTAATTTCTTACCAACCAGTTCCCCTGAAGCAATTGCAGTTTTAGAGTTATTCTGCTGTTCAATATCATCCGAGTATTCTTCGTTTTCCGGATACAAAAAAGACATGATACGGCTTCTCTGGTAATCCTTGAGCAGTTTCTGATCCGGCTGGACAACAATTGATAAAAAAATAATGGTCAATGGAACAGCAATAAGCAGTGCTCCTCCGATGATCTTATAGCTTAAACCTGCAATATAGATCATAATACAGAAAATTACTACAACAGTAATTGTATTTTTCAGGTCCGGCTGTTCCAGGATCAGGAACAGAGGTACTGCCAGTAACACGCCGGATAATGCCAGCGTTTTAAGTGTATTCAGTGTTTCCTCATGATCCATAAAAAATTTTGCAAAGAATACGATCAGGATAATCTTTGATAATTCTGTCGGCTGAAATCGGAAAGATCCGATACCGATCCATCTGGCAGCACCGTTGGCACTGTCACCCGCAATACGCACAACGATCAGCATGATAATATTAAATCCATACATGATCCACTGAAAGTTCATGATCCATGAGTAATCCAGCAAAGAAAGGATCAGCATGACAATAAGTCCAAGTATTACTCCGGCAAACTGCTTTGATCGCAGGTCCGATGCTGCTGTGCCTACCAGTGTAACTCCTATCAGGCTGATCGCCAGCAGGAAAATGATCAGTCTGAAATTGTAAAATCTTAATTTATATTGCTTTAACATAATTTATCTGTCCTTTTTAGTAACTGTGAAGATACCAAACGGTTATCCTTTTTGTTTAAAACAGGAATATACGCATGGAGTACTGCAGGTTCCTGCGTAATTTGGATTTTTACCTGTTCTTCATCAATAGTAAGGTATTTTTTTACGGTATGTATCATATCATTCCGCAACATTTTCATCATCTGTGGAGAGCAGTCGATACGTTCCGAGATCAGCAGAAGCTTCATGCGGTCTCTTGCATATCCGGCTGAACGCTTCTTTTCTTTAAAAAAAGCTTTCACACAGATTCCCCCTTATAAATACAGGCTACTTTTTGAAAAAACTACCTATTTTTCTTAATAACCCCTGCTTCCTGTTAATGTCTGCAAACGGAATCTCTTCACCTAAAAGGCGTTTACAGATATTCATGTATTCTTCTTCTGCCTGAGAAGATTTTCCGGAAAGAGGCTCCCCCTGATTTGTGGCAATCACAATCTGTTCATCATCCAGAATTGTTCCGATCAGATCAACAGCAAGGATATCCGTTACATCATCTACGGACATCATATCACCTCTTGCAATCATATCCGGCCGCAGGCGATTGATGATCAGACTGATATCTCTGATCTCGTTGGCTTCCAGGAGTCCGATGATCCGATCTGCATCACGTATCGCAGAAACCTCCGGCGTGGTAACTACCAGGCTTTATCAGCACCTGCGATCGCATTTTTAAATCCCTGTTCAATTCCTGCCGGACAGTCCAGAAGAATATAATCAAACTGTTCTCTCAGATCGTCGGTCAGTTTTATCATCTGTTCCGGAGACACAGCGGATTTGTCTTTTGTCTGCGCAGATGGCAGAAGACATAATTCCGGATGTCTTTTATCTTTGATCAGAGCCTGTCGCAGACGGCAGCTTCCGTTAATGACATCCACCAGATTATAGACAATCCTGTTCTCCAGGCCCAGAACAACATCCAGATTCCGCAGACCGATATCTGTATCAACCACAACAACTTTTTTTGCCCAGCATAGCCAGACCTGTTCCGATATTGGCGACAGTTGTGGTTTTTCCTACTCCGCCTTTGCCGGAAGTAATCACAATGACTTCACTCATAGTTACAATTTCCTCCCTGAAAAAATTTCCATTCTTCTGGTATTCTCCTGTATGGTAGTTTTAGTCATTCGAAGTGTCACTGGTATCACTTGCCGCAACACCGGTAAGAATAGACTTTTCATCAGTTAATTCAAAGATATATTTAAAAATATCATCAGCTGCAAGACACGCATTACCGGAAGTATATCCATTCTCAATACGCACTGCAATCGCATATTCAGGCCTGAAGCCGGGGCATATCCCACAAACATACCATGGTTTGGATGATAAACATTTACCTCGGCTGTACCGGTTTTACCTGCCACATCCACGCCAAGTCCGTCAAACTGTCTGTGAGTCTGTACTACCCGGTACATTCCGTCGTGAATATCATCCCACACATTCTGTGATACATCAACTGTATTAATGATATCCGGCTCATATTTTTTTAAAGTATTACCCTTGGAATCTGTCTGTCTGTCAAGTAAAGTCAGATCATAAACATTTCCACTGGTAGCGATCGCTGTTGCATAACGTGCCAGCTGACTGGTGGTATAAGCATTGGTACCCTGTCCGATATAAGACGGGACTGCATAGGAATCTGACACATGAGGTGCGGATTCTGTGATCTCGATACCTGTTTTCTTATCCAGACCAATCTCTGAAGCATATTTTTGCAGTACACTCAGGCTTCGGTTTTCTGAAAAGTTTCCGTCTGCATCCTGACCAAGTTTAAAACCAATCATATTGAAATAATAGTTACAGGACTGCTCAATCGCCTCCCTGATCTCGATCTCTCCATGTCCCTGTTTGTTCCAGCAGTTGATTGGAGGTGTTACAAGATCAAAGGATCCGGTACAGTTAATGTATGTTCCGTCATCGATCACTCCTTCAGACATTCCGGCAATTGTAGACAGAATCTTAAATGTAGAACCCGGTGCTGCTGTCTGCTGGGTTGCTTTATTGAAAAACGGACTGGATTTATCTGTAGATAATTTCGCATAATAATCCGTATCCATGTTATTTACCAGACGGTTATTGTCATATCCCGGGTAGGATACACATGCAAGAACATCCCCTGTTTTGACATCTGTGATTACTGCAGAAGCAGAACATGGCTCCAGCGCAAGCTGTGCAGGTTCTATTTCGAGAGTATAAATTTTATTGATCATAAAGTCATAAGCTGTCATGGAGCCGGAGGCCAGTGCCTCGTACTGCCATCATCTTTTGATAAAACTCCCTGTTCATACAGCACCAGACAGATCTCGCTTCCGGAATGGTGTCCTCCTGAAGCATATACTTATACAGAAGTTTTGAGAAATTGGTGTCTTTTTTAAGATAATCGATCAGATAATCTGTAAGAGCCTGATATACTTCATCGGAATCCAGATAATCTCCTTCTGTAGAAAATTTGGAAATATCGATCCAGTTCTGACTTGCCGCATATGTCAGATAATCTTTCAGACTGATATCTTTATCGGTTGTCCATTTCTGATAAGTACTGTCAGAGGTATCAATGGCATTCTTTGAGATAATCCCCAGCGTATCTCTGAGAAGATCATCACAGATATAAGTAAGATATTCCTGGATCTGATCATCTTCATCTTTTACGGCCGGTGGATTCTCAGCTGTCAGCCTGTTAGTTATTGTATCAAAAACCTGTTGCTGTTTCTGTTGAAATTTGGCATATAAATTTTTTTCTGTATCGGAGGCGTTGGCATCACTGAATTTACTGATATCAATGACACTGTTGGCAATCAGGGCATTATATACATCATAGATCGGTATCTTGATCTGTGCAGCATCATTTACACTGAAATCATAGGTTTTGGATGCTTCGATCTTGGATAAAAGGATTCCGGCAACTCTCTGTTTCAGTATCTGGTAGATGGCGGACTGCCAGCTGCTGTCTATGGTAAGATAGGTATCGTTACCTGCGACAGGTTCTACTCTCGTGCTGTCGTCAATCTTAAGTACTTTACCAAGGTTATCGACAGTGACAGTTTCTTCACCGTCTGTTCCCTGAAGAGATGTTTCCATATATTTCTCAATTCCCGATTTACCGATGATCGCATCATTTGAATAATCAGGATTCTTCTGTCTCAGTTCTTCAAGCTCTTCTGAAGAAGCCTGTCCCGTATAACCAAGAATTGGTCCCATGCTTGCATCATCAATGTATTTGCGGACAGAATCCTCTACAATGTCAATTCCCTGAAGCTCCGGCTGATCTTCTCTGATTGCAGCTACAGATTTTTCGCTATATTTGAAGCGATCGTAACGGCCATGTACTTCTTGAAACTGTTAGTGCTCAGTGCATAGCGGATTTTGGAAAGCTCAAGTATATCCTGCTTTGACAGGTTCTCCGGAAGTCCATGGGATGTCAGTTCTTCTTTGGTATAAGCATTATCGCCGTAAAGAACAATGGAAAATCCCTCTTTTCCGCTCATAAACTCGATCATCTGATCTGCAGTGGCATTTTTCTGTTTTTTTGTCAGGTTATCAATCAACGGTTCTCCGTAAATATCCGCACGAAAACGGTTCAGAGTAAATCCCTCATCAACATCAAAAGCATAATTCCCGCTCTTATCCAAAACAATATGGAAGCCGGTACTGATGGAATCCCCGTTGGACTCAAGGATTTTCAGGACTTTATAGGCAATCCCGTTCAGTGTAAGATTCTTTTCTCTGGTAGAATCATAAGTTCCATTATCCTCAAAGGTAACAGAATAAGCCAGCACATTTGTTGCCAGCTCCTCACCATTTCTGTCATAGATATTGCCACGCGTACTTTTGATCACACGTTTTTTTGTTGTTCTTGATTCAAATTTGCTGATATAAGCCTCTCCCTGGATGATCTGCAGTTCAAAAAGCTGACGGACCAGAGTGGCTGACATAAATACAAAAACCAGTACCAGTACTGTGGTACGTTTTATTCGTATCTTTTTAAAAAATCTTTTTATTTTAGTACCCAAATAGACTCACTTTCCTTCATTGATGGATTCTTCATGAATGATAATTAATATAATGAAATACCCGGTAAACAATCAGTGTAAGGATCACTGTATAAAAAATCTCCGGTAAAATAATCCGGTATAAATAGGTTCCGAGCCCAGACGTCCCTGAGCAGAAACTGCAATGCATAGACAGAAAGTCCGTACAGTAAATCCCCGATACCTGCAAGCATAACCGGAACCTTTATGTCATCATCATAGCAGATCCTGTGGGCATATCCGCTTAAAAAGCCAATATACATATAGATCAGAGCGTAGAAACCAAACACAGAGCCATAGAACATGTCTACCAGAAATCCACAGAAAAATCCTGTCCACAGTCCACTTTTTCTTCCGCGCATCAGCCCCATGGATATACACAGGATCAGGATTAGATTCGGCGTGATAGAACCGATGGATATCACATGAAGAAGAGTACACTGAAGAAGAAAACTGATCAGGATCATAAAAAATAACGCTATCTTACTCTTCATTTGCAGTCGCCTCCTGAGCTGCCTGAGCATTGTCATTAACAGAATCCTGTTTATTTACTGTAATGACAAGTACATTTTTCAGATGCTGGAAATCTACAGGTGTGACAATGGTACCTGTTTTGGTCAGATTGTTGCTGTTTTGTTCCACCTCACTGACGTATCCGATAAACAGTCCCTCTACATATTTCTCACTGATATTGGAGGTAACGATGCGTTCCCCCACTGTTACTTTATTATTCTGGTCATACAACTGGCTGAAGCTTAATTTACCCTCATCGATGAGTTCCAGATCTCCTTCCACCACACAGTTATCCTGTGTGCTGACAGTCATGGCACTGACATTGCTGCTGTCATCGATAATGGAACGTACAGTCGCCCAGTGAGTTCCGACCTCTGTCACGATCCCGACCAGACCTTTATCTGCAAGTACATTATTATCCACACGAATGCCGTCTGCAGATCCCCGGTTGATCATAAAGGTATCATACCAGTTGCCCGGATCTTTGGATATGATTTCTGCAGCAATCTTTGGATATTCGGTATACTGCTGGTCAAGATTATACATCTGCTGTAATCTTACATATTCTGTCTGATCCTGATCAGTTTATTGTTCTGTTCTGTGAGACTGTCTATCTGTGCCTTTAAATTTTCGTTCTCACTGAGGATTTCTTCTTTATCACGCATACGGTCCTGCATTCCTTTCAGACTGACTGATCCGATTGATGCTGTTTTCAAATGGAACGATCAGTATCCCGGCGGCATCCTGCAGCGGTGCAGTGGTTACGCCGGATGAAAAAGTGGCAGCAATACAGCTGACGCAGAAAATCGACATAATGACCAGAAGATGTTTACTTTTTAATTTAATCCTAAAATGTACTTTCTTTTTCAGGTTTTTCATTGATGCACCCCTAAAAATTATAGTTTTCTCTGCGTAACCGGTACTGCCCATTCACGCAGTTCTTTATTTCTGATTATTTTCTCCAGACCTGTAACTGCCGAGGTTTCATAAAAATCTGACAGATTAAAGGTGAATCCTGTATAACTGGCAAGGTATTTATCAATATAAGGAAGTCTGGTACTGCCTCCGGTTATGTAAATCCCTGTTTCGCAATATGGTAGGAAATCTGGGGAGGAATTCGCTCCAGAAATGTTTTCATCTCTGCCGCAATCTCATTCAGACAGTTCATGATACCGTCATTTACCACATAAGAAGAAATGATTTCTTCTCTTGGCAGTCCGGAAATACAGTCAATTCCTACAACCTTACGTACTTCCTTTTTCGGATCACTGAGGCGTCCCATGACCATCTTAAGCCTCTTGGCAGTCCTTGTGCCAATCTGCAGATTATATCTTTTACGTATTTCACTGCAGACAGATTCATTCATCTGTCTGCCGCCAAGCGGTATTTTCCTGCTGATAATGATCTTTCCTCCGGTGATGATCGATACTTCTGTACTCTGTGCACCGATATTTACGATCATATTTCCTTCCGGATCTTCCAGATTGACACCCATGGCAATGGCATCTGCAATGGGTGCCTCTACCATAAATACGCGATTTTTCTTTAACCAGTGACCATTCGCCACATGAAAATATGCCCGTTTCTCAACCGCAGTCATATCCAGAGGAACAGTAAAATACATTGTTGCGCCAAATCCCAGGATATGATCGATCTTTCGGATCATACTGTAAAGAACAATCTCCTGAAGTTCCAGATTAGCGATCATGCCAAATGTCATTGGCGAAGTAACCGTAATATCTGTGGGGGATTTCTCAAACATATCGTATGCTTCATTTCCCATTGCAATGATCGTGTGTCCCTTGGACGCGATCATATTTTTCTCGATATAAGTTTTGTTTCTGAAAAAAGAATAGACTTTTACGGAACTGCTTCCCAAATCTATTCCATATGTTTTCTCAAATAGCATATTCTGCCCCTTTGTTGTTGCCTTATTCTGTACATGTATTCCATAATCCTTCTTCTCTGAAGCTGCAGTATCTCTGATCCCCGATCACAATATGATCCAGCAGATGTATTCCCAGCAGTTCTCCCGCCTGATAAATCCTGGCTGTGATCTGTAAGTCATCCGGACTTGGTGTAGGATCACCACTTGGATGATTGTGGATCAATATCAGACTGACTGCATGGCGGCGCAGGGCTTCCATGAAGATTTCCCTTGGTGTTACCAGCGAACCGGTTGCAGTTCCCCGGGTCAGTATCTTATCTCCCAGAAAATGTCCTTTCACATCTGACATCATACAGATCACCAGTTCCTGCTCTTCATGGCGGAGTTCTTCCATATAATAAGCTGCTATGGAGGAGGGATTGTTCATAACTATCTGCGGTCTGGCAGCAGCCTTGGCAATTCTTTTGGAAAGTTCTCCAATGCATTTTAACTGTACTGCTTTTACCTGTCCGATTCCATGAATTTTCATAAGATCCTGTACAGATACATGCATAAGCCCATAAGACCGGGATAGGAGGACGACTCCATAAATTCAGGATTTCCTGCGCAAGTGCCAGTGAATTCTTTCC
>ENA-OQIO01001750-OQIO01001750.1-human-gut-metagenome-genome-assembly--contig:-NODE-1750-length-10280-cov-1.583867_pt1 | contig 10280 bp, 13 predicted proteins | sample MGYA00242573_ERZ504737 | MGnify/ENA primary metagenome ERZ504737 (study PRJEB26092, sample SAMD00036203) | human gut metagenome | host: Homo sapiens | study: EMG produced TPA metagenomics assembly of... | reverse complement strand
CTCAGACCGTTAGTAGCTGTACTCGTCGATCTGAGACCGAGCTGTCATCGATCGATGGCTCAAGACGTAGTACTGTACATCGATGATCTCGACGTACGTGCGTAGATGAAAGCGGAAACGAACTGCTACCATCTATCAGCCGCAGTATGAAAAGCGTGGACTTCCCGGTGCGGTATATGAGATTGTTGCCGCAGAGGATATTATCACGCAGGACGGCACTGTCCGAAATCAGAATGGCGAGGTCGTGGACACGGTTACTACCGATGAAACCGGCACAGCGGTGAGCCGTGAACTTTATCTCGGCAAATATGAGGTTCGTGAGATCACAGCACCCAACGGGATGGTGCTAAACCCGGAACCTCACTGCGTCGTGCTTGTTTACGCCGGTCAGAATGTTGCCGTAACGGAAACGGCGACTTCGTTCGAGAACGAGCGTCAGAAGGTGGAAATCAGCCTTGTGAAGTCCATCGAGCAGAATGAGCGCTTCGGCATTGGCAATAACGGTGAAATGAAGAACATTTCCTTTGGGCTGTTTGCCGCCGAGGAAATCGTATCTGCCAGCGGCACTTCCATTCCCGCAAATGGTCTTGTTGAGATCATCTCTCTGAATGAGGACGGAACGGCGAAAATCAAGACTGACCTTCCTTTTGGAAGCTACTATGTGCAGGAGCTTGCCACCGACAGTCACTACAAGCTCTCCGATACCAAGTACTCCCGTTACTTTGGGTATGCCGGTCAGGATACAGCGGTGGTGAAAATCGCTGTCAATGATGGGAATGCTGTTGAAAACAAGCTGATCTACGGTTCTGTTTCCGGTAAGAAGGTCGATGAAAACGGCGATTCCCTCGGCGGTGCGCTGATCGGATTGTTCCGCACGGATGACGGCGAGTTTACAAAGGAAAACGCTCTGATGATTACCACTTCTGCTGAAGATGGTAGTTTTTCTTTTGAGAGCATCCCTTACGGCACTTGGTATGTCCGTGAAATCGAACAGCCCGCCGGCTTCGTGCTGGACGATACCATCTATCCCGTGACCATCGGCGCAGACGGTCAGGTCGTGGAGATCAAGATCGTCAACAAATATGTCCGTGGAAACATCCATCTGACCAAGGTGGATTCCGAATATCCTGACAATAAGCTGACCGGAGCGACCTTTGAGTCTACAAGGACAGTAACGCAAACGGCAAGCTGGACAGCGGTGATGAACTGCTCGGCACACTGACCGAAAAGGAAATCGGTGAATACGGAATGAACGACCTGTTCTATGGTCGCTATTTCATCAGGGAAACCAAAGCACCGGAGGGGTTTGTCCTCGATACCGGCGTGTATGAGGTGATGATCGACACGGACGGCAAGACCTATGAGGTCGAGAATAAAGCGGGTGTCGGATTCATCAATGAGGCGATGCGTGGCAATCTGAAAATTGTCAAGACCTCCTCTGACGGCAAGGTCAAAGGCTTCGCTTTCCGAATTACCGGAGCAAATGGCTATGACATTATCCTTGAAACCAACGACAAGGGTGAGATTTTCATTGATGGGCTTCGCATCGGGGACTACACCATTTCTGAGGTAAGCAACTCGGCTTCTTCGATGTATGTCCTGCCTGCCGACAAGAAAGCAACGGTCAAGCTCGGCTCCACAACCATTGTGGAGATGCACAATGTTCTGCGTGATACGCCTAAGACCGGCGATACCACCAATCTGCCGCTGCTCTATGCCCTTGCAGGACTGTCCGCAGTGGGCATCGCTGTGTGCAGCGTTATCGGATTCAAGAAAAAGAAAAAGGAGGATCGTAACTAATGGAACCTAAAACCATCGTGGCTATCGTACTGGTAGCTTTTATCATCGGCGGCTTTATCTTCTTGCAGATCAGATCGAAAAACAAGAAGTGAGCTGATTATCCAAGGGGCGGAGCCAAAACTCCGTCCCTTTTCTATATCACAAGGAGGTACGCAATGAACCATCTCAAAAAGATTGAGGATAGGGTTATTTCCATTCTCAAAACCAATGTTGACGCACGAAGCGACGATATGATGTTGTATCTTCTCGTGTGTAACAGCTTTTACAGCAATGAAAACTCGGTTGGAAAAATGCCTTTTGAGGTCGTGATGAAGAACTACAAGGAACTCGAACTACCCCATTTTGAAAGTGTCCGTAGGACGAGAGCAAAAATCCAGTCTGAACACCCAGAATTGGCTTGTTCTCCCGAATGCCGAAAAGCACGAAAGAGGATGCAGCATCTTTATTCCAACTATGTTATGAACTAAGGACGGTGATTTCTATGGAAAATGAAAAGAGAAAGGTCGGTGATTACACCGTCCTCTGCGCCGTGAACATCGGCTCCCGTGAAATCATCCTTGCTGAGAATGAGCAGAGTGCCAACGGAGAACGCTTCCTCTGCTGCTACGGAGAGCGAAACGACATATTTGAGAAGTTTAGCGAGTGCGCCGTTGGTGACGACTATATTGATGCGGCACTGTTCTTTGCAGAGCGCATCAAGAAAGATGCCGAGCAGTTTCGGGCAGAGGTTGAAAAACTGGATATTCCCGTTACGGTTATCACTCAGGTAGACTGTATCCCCGACCACTACAAGAACGACATCAACGGCAAAATCATTGCCATCAATCCGGCTGTTCTCAAGCCGGAGTACCAACGAGCTGACCGGCAACTTTATTATGTGACCGGTGGCTTTGGAGCTTCAGCAAATGCCCGTGGCAGCGCCGTATTTTGCAAAAACCTCTATGACGGCAAGAATACCCGTTTTGAGCGTATGGATGTGCTGGGTGAAATAAAGCCGGAGCGTATGCCTGATTGGGCAAAAGAAAAAGCAGCTGCTTTTAGCCGCACAATTCAAGGAAAAGACCACGAGCGATAAGGAGGCAGATTTCTATGGCAACAAAGAAAACCGCAGGCGAGCAGGGCTTGCAGCAGAAGATGAAGGTGCTGGCAAAACTCTTTGACGCAGGCTGTAAAACCGAAAAGGATTTGAAGGCGCTGACCTTGCCGACGATTCTGAAAATCCCCGATGTGACCGTTCCGGATATGACGGTCATCACCGAGCTTCAGGAGCAGGTCGCAAAGAATCGCCTTTTCTCATACTTGGGAGGTGGAACAGATGAGCCAAGCGACACGACCGAATGACCGCCACATCATTTGGAGCAACCAAAACCTTGATGTGGACGACTGGCGAGAGGATTACAAGGAGTTCCTTGAAGCTAATGAACTGGACGACGACCCGAATGATGAGCAGGCACTCTATGAGTGGATGGAGGAAACCAATTACGACTACCTCTCCGATGAGCGAGTCAACCTGAATGTTCAGCTTTCCCAGCCAATCATTGTCATTGGCAACATCGGCAGATGGAACGGCAGAGTGATGGGCTACAAGGACATCCCCTCCGGCAACATCCGAGATTGCCTGTATGCCGACACCGACTATACCGAATGGTATGTAGATAAGTACGGCGATCTTCGTGCCGATGCAACTCACCACGACGGCACAAATCACTATCTCTACCGTGTGTTCAAAGACGGTGTTTCCGAAACACAGATGGAGAACCTGAGAGATAAAATCTATCACGGCAAAGCCACACGAGCCGATATTACCCGGCTGACCCGGCGACTTGGGGATGAGATCGCCGCCGTTTACGGCTTTGACATCCCAAAACAACGAACACCGCAAGAAAGGGGCGCAAGATAATGACAGATTTCACACTGCGACCGCTGACCGTTCCCGAACGCAAATACACCTACGCTCAAAGCTCGCAGCTTCAAGGGCAGACAGGCAATATCGGTTATCTGCGTGGGGACTTCGGCTCAAGCGGCGATCAGTTTTATACCACTTGGTTTGATACCCGACCGCAATGGAAAAGCGATGAGTTCAAGCGGGACTTGGACGATGTAATCAACGCCCTGCGCTCCGAGGAGTACGGACTGCTTCAAAGCCGTTCTCAGATGGTGCGTTATGGGCGTGAGAACAAGGAAAGCGAAATGCAGGGTGCTTATACACTGAGTTCGGCTTCCGAGCAGATACCGAGAAATATGCGTTCGTGCTTCGCTGTAATCCAACGAGGGGCGACTATAACTTCTACTGCCTCTGCTATGTAAAGGAATGGCTGGACAAGCACATCGAAGAAGCCAACCGGGATATTCGCTTTATTGACAGCCACTATAAAGAGCTGTTCCGTATCCCGGACGGTGAGCGCATCGTCGTGACTGATCGTGACGGTAAGACGGAAAGCTATCCCTGCCGCTATATTGACAACTATCACACAGAGGTCGGACGCAATCTCTTTCACATTTGCGAGTTTGCCGAGCGTATGGAGCAAGGCGGCTGTACCTACGCTCCAATGGAGCCGCCCTTGCCTCCGATGTGCTATTCCGTATTGCCGTCTACCGGCGAAGTCATTCAAATCGACCGCTGGCAAAAGGCTATACCGCCACAAGTTTTAGCGACGGGAACCGTGCGGAGAACGAAGCAATCAAAGACAAGTTCAATGAGAAGCTGGGCGTGACTAAGGCACAGGAGCAGGCGATGCTTGCCGGTTCTATGATCCGGTGGGACTCCATTGCCGCCAAACCCAAGAGCTATGACGAGAACGGCAAAGCCATCAAGCCAAAAGACTATGAACGATAAGGAGGTGTCCGCCGATGGCACGAAAATACGACTTCATTTCGGAGCTGTATAACCGAACCTGCAAAACGGTTGTTGCAAGCCCCGCAAGCTGGGAAGCGTTTCTGCGCTCTGCCTGCCGAAACTATAGGCTGCGCTTTGACGAGCAGCTTTTGGTGTTCGCCCAGCGCCCGGACGCCACCGCCGTTCTTCAGATCGACGACTGGAACCAAAAGTTTGGGCGATGGGTCAATCGTGGGGCGCACGGCATTGCCGTTTTTGAGGATGCCGACCAACGCCGCCAGCGGCTTGTCCACTACTTCGATATTGCCGACACGCATCCCAGCCGCTTTTCCCGCAGAGTTCCCATTTGGCAAATGCGGGACGAATACACGGCAGAAGTGATCGACACGCTGGAAAGCACCTTCGGAGAGTTGAACGACAAGGAAACCCTTGCCGTTGCCATCGAGTCGGCGGCAAGAAACGCCGTAGAGGACAACATCCCCGACTATCTCCCCGATCTGATTTACAGCGTGAAAGACAGCTTCCTGGACGGCGTATCCGAAGAAGAAATCACCCACATTTTCAAAACGGCGGTGAGAAACAGCGTCGCCTATATGACAATGACCCGCCTGGGCATTGAAGCCGGAGAATACTTTGAACCCGATGATCTTCGGGATGTGGTGAATTTTACGACCCCTGCCACGCTGAACGCCCTCGGCTATGCCACCAGCGATATTGCGGAGATGGGACTTGCGGAGATTTCCCGCACCATTCTTGCCCTCGACCGTCAAAATCGCATAATTGCAGAGAAAACCAAAGCCGATTACAATGTAGGCAAAGAAAAAACCGAAAGGAAGTCCTGACGATGAACGAGATCACTTACACGAGGCAGGGGGATTATCTGCTCCCCAATCTGACAATGCCGGAGCAGCCGGAGCTGTCGATGGGCAGGTACGCCCGGATGCGGAAGAAGTTCCTGAAGGAGCATCACAAGGTACGCTACTACAACCTGCTGACGAGCTGCGCCCTGAACGAGCATCTGAACGACACGGAGCGCAGAGCGAACGAGCTGGAACAGATGCTGACGGAGCAGATGGCAGCGTCGGAGGGCGTGACGGAGAATCTGAAAGCGACGGATATGATGAGCTGGGTTCGGAAGATGAACAGTATCCGGAGCCGGGTTCAGGAGATCGTGATGGCGGAGGTAATCTTCGCTTAGACTACTACGACCGAAGCCACGAGGATAAAAGCCTGCCGTTCTTTGGCGGCGACGACACCGTTCGTGAAATCCTCGGCACTACGCCGCACCTGAAAGCAAGCAAAGACGAGATACGGGCATTCTTTGAGCTACCGCTGATGAGAACGCCCGTATTTCTTATATCAAGCGCATTTTCAACAACGACTATACCGAGGTCATTCTGAGCGATGGACGGCGTGTGGGCTACAAGACCTATCAGAATGTGTTGCAGCTTTGGGAGGGCAGTTATCTCTCCCGCACGGCACAGAGTTTCTATGATTGGGGCGTGATCGCCCAGCACTTTGAAGCGATGCGGCTGCTTGGGGAGTTGCAGGACACGATGAAGCCGCAGCCGTCCATTGACGGGCAGTTGAGCTTGATGACAGCAGGAGCAGAGGAACGAAAGCCCTCTGCTTTTACTTTCTCTCAGGAGATCATCGATGCTGTCCTCACCCGTGGCAGCGGCATTTCTGAGGGGAAAATGCGAATCTATGAGCAGTTCCAAAAGAGCCTGTCTGCAAAGGAAAACGCAGATTTTTTGAAAAATGAATACGGCTGGGGCGGAGTCTATCCGGCTATTGTCGGAGCCAATATTGATGAGCAGCACGACGGCAAAGGTATCCGTATTTCTAAAGGCATCGGAAGCGATAAACCTCATATCGACCTGAAATGGAGTCAGGTAGAGAAGCGCATTGCCGAGCTGATAAAACTCGACCGTTACCTGAACCCCAAGGAAAAGGCACAGTATCCTGAATGGTTGCAAAGGCAGGAGGAACGCCGAGCAGAGCTTGCCGAGGAACGCAGGAAGAAAGAAATCTTGTCTACCGCACCTTCCGAAAAGGCAGAGCCGAAAAATGAGCGATATGAGTACCACCTCGGCAGCACCGTCTATCTCGGCGCAAACGAGTATGAAATCCTGTCCTTTGATGATGAGCGTGTAATGCTCTATGATACGCAGTTTCCGCTTTTCAACAAGGAAATGACGAGAACTGAGTTCGACAGCAAGGTGCAGGAGAACCCGCTGAATGACCATTTGAAGGTCGCTATTAAACAGCCCGAAGAAAAGGCGGTCGAGTATGACATCGGGATGGGCTATCTCGGCAACGGACTGACCGTTTGGAACCGTGCTGTGGAGGTCAATGGGGACTATCAGAACATTGCTCATATCTCCCCCGAAGGTGAGATCACCTTCTATGTGCAGGACTTGCCGCAGAGCGTTGTGGAGCGTATCAGACAGGCGGCAGAAAGAGAAAAGCCAAAGGATGCTGCTTTGCCGGAGTTCTATCAGGCGTATCTTAAAACCAAAGCAGACAATCCGAGTAGCCTTGTACTGTATCAGATGGGAGATTTCTTTGAAGCCTATGCTGATGACGCAGAGGTCGTCGGGACAGCCCTTGATTTGACGCAGACGACCCGTGCCGTCGATCACAACACCCGTGTCCCTATGGTGGGATTTCCGCAGCACCGCTTGGAAACCTACCTTACAATGCTGACCGACAGAGGGTACGATGTAGAGGTCAACGCTTTGGAGGATGGCGAACGCATTACCCGCACCGTGGTTTCCACCACGAAGGAAGCGCCCATCGAGTCCAAACCTATCGGCAGGATCGACTATCTCGGCACGGACGCAAGGTCGGTGAAAGCATCGAGTACACCAGTCCTTATCAGTTTGAGAAAGACATCAAGGAGGAAAACTACTACGGTGTGCCGATGAGTATTGTTCTGTATAAGGACAAGGACGGCAGTACCATTCCGCACGGGTTTATCGCACAGCTTGACCCACCGCCCAAGGGCTTTGAGATCATCGACAGCCCGTATCTTACGGAACGATTTGCCGTCATTGAAACAGAAAACGGCTATGCGGTCTGGGATGAAACCCGCAGCGCAATCTATGTAGACGAAGAGGGCGTCAGTGAGGAGTTCACCAGCGAATGGCAGGCAAACGACTATCTGAAACAGCTTCAAGAGATTCCTCCCATCGAGCATCCCGAATCCTCCCTTGATACGGCGAAGCGGCTGATTGACGATTTTTGCCGTGAGGAGTATCAGCGTGAGGATGGTGCGGACTACACCGATCTTACCAATGTAGGTATTGCCTACACCACCACAGAGGATGACAAGCACGAAATACAGGCAAGGGTCAACCTTGTGGATTTCCGCATCGAAACTCTTGCAGATGGCAAGGTCGTCCGCAGTGTGCAGTATGCGTCTCTTGAAGAACTGACCGAAAAAGGACTGCAAGCACTGTCCTTTGACGACCTTGTTTATCTCTCCGAGGAAGAACTTGCACAGGTGGAAGCACCTCTTACCCCTGTTTGGAGCATCCGAAGAAAAGCCGGGTGCAGACCTTTGATATTCATCCCGAAATCCCAATGGCAGACCGCCATACCTTTGACCTTGCTTCTCACGAGGTCGAGGAGGTCAACAAGAAAGAACGCTTCCACCGCAACTATGCGGCAATCACCGTTCTGAAAAGGTGTCGGGAAGAAAACCGTTTCGCCACACCGGACGAGCAGATCATTCTTTCCAAGTATGTTGCTGGGGCGGTATTCCCGAAGCCTTTGATGAGAGAGCCGGTTCTTGGCAGACAGAGTTCGGGATGCTGAAAAACATCCTGACACCGGAGGAATACGCTTCCGCAAGAGAAAGCACTCTGACCGCTTTCTGCACGCCGCCAACGGTTATCAATGCCGTGTATAAGGTGATGAAACAGCTTGGATTCCGTGAGGGCAACATCTTGGAACCGTCCTGCGGCATCGGGCATTTTATCGGTATGCTTCCCGAAGAAATGAAGGAAAGCAAGATTACGGTGTGGAGCTGGATACAATTTCTGCCGGCATCGCACAGCAGTTATATCAAAAGTCCTCTATCGCCGCACAGGGCTTTGAGGAAACCAACCTCCCCGACAGCTTCTTTGATGCCGTTGTGGGGAATGTACCCTTCGGGGATTTCAAAGTTCCTGACAAGCGTTACGACAAGCACAAGTTCCTCATTCACGACTACTTCTTCGCCAAATCCTTGGACAAGCTCCGTCCGGGCGGCGTAATGGCGCTCATCACCAGCAAGGGAACGATGGATAAGGAAAACTCCGCTGTCCGCAAGTATATTGCTCAGCGAGCCGACCTGCTTGGTGCTATCCGTTTGCCGAACAACACCTTTAAGGGTAACGCCGGAACGGAGGTCGTTTCGGACATTCTTATTCTGCAAAAGCGTGACCGCATTGTGGATATAGAGCCGGATTGGGTACAGCTCGGCACGGATGAAAACGGTATCCTGATGAACAGGTACTTTGTTGAGCATCCCGAAATGATACTCGGAGAGATGAAAATGGTGTCGGGGCGTTTCGGTCCCGAAGCCACCTGCGTCCCTTACGAGGGGGCAGACCTTGCCGAGCAACTCGGCGAAGCGTTTCCAATATTCACGGTGAGCTGACCGCATATGAGGTGGAGGATGAGCTTGCAGAGGAGGACAATTCCATTCCCGCAGATCCCACCGTTCGCAACTTCTCCTATACGGTGCTGGACGATAAAATCTACTTCCGAGAAAACAGCCGTATGGCTCCGGTGGAGGTATCCGCTACCGCAGAGAACCGCATAAAGGGTATGATCCGCATCCGTGATTCGGTTAGAAAGCTGATTGAATTGCAGACGGAGGATTACCCCGACTCGGAAATTAAAGCGGAGCAGGAGCGATTAAACGCTCTTTATGATACCTTTTCCAAGCAGTACGGACTTATCAACAGCCGTGCCAACATCTCCGCCTTTTCACAGGACAGCTCCTTTTCTCTGCTCTCGGCTCTTGAGGTCTTGGGCGATGAAGGGCAGCTTGAACGCAAGGCGGATATATTCTACAAGCGAACCATCAAACCACACACACCGGTCACTTCCGTAGATACCGCCAGCGAAGCACTTGCCGTTTCTGTGGGCGAAAAAGCCCGTGTGGATATGGATTATATGTGCGAACTGACCGGTAAGACCGAGGAAGAAATCTTTGCAGACCTGAAGGGTGTTATCTTTCTGAATCCGATGCACGGGTACGGCAATTCCGCACAGGCAAAGTACCTGATGGCAGATGAATACCTCTCCGGCAATGTGCGTGAAAAGTTGGCACTCGCCCGAAAGTCGGCGGAGCTTTACCCCGAAGATTACACCGTCAATGTAGAAGCGCTGGAACGGGTGCAGCCCAAAGACCTGACCGCCAGCGAGATCGCCGTTCGGCTTGGTGCTACTTGGCTGCCGACCGAAATCGTCGAACAGTTTATGTTTGAGTTCTTGGGAACACCGAGGTACGCACAGTGAACATCAAGGTTCATTTCTCTGCCTATACCGGTGAGTGGAATATTGAGGGCAAGTCCTATGACCGTAGCAATGTGAAGGCATACAGCACCTACGGTACGGGGCGCATCAATGCCTACAAGATCATCGAGGA
>ENA-OQIO01001749-OQIO01001749.1-human-gut-metagenome-genome-assembly--contig:-NODE-1749-length-10283-cov-1.614711_pt1 | contig 10283 bp, 17 predicted proteins | sample MGYA00242573_ERZ504737 | MGnify/ENA primary metagenome ERZ504737 (study PRJEB26092, sample SAMD00036203) | human gut metagenome | host: Homo sapiens | study: EMG produced TPA metagenomics assembly of... | reverse complement strand
CGTGGGGGCCGGCCACGCGCACGTCCATGCCGGCCACGGCACCGCCGAGCAGGTAGGAGTTGGCCATGTTGTGCCGCGGTCCACGACGGTGAGGCGATGGTCTGGTTCTTCAGGTTGTCGACGCCGCCTCGGTGCTCGGCGATGGTCTGGAGGTCGGCGAGAATCTGGCAGGGATGGAAGTCATCGGTCAGGGCGTTGACCACCGGATGGGTGGAGTACTTGGCCATTTCTTCGACGCGGTCCTGACCGAAGGTGCGCCACACCACGCCGTAAGCCATGCGGTCGAGCACACGAGCGTATCGGCCACGGGCTCGCCACGGCCCAGCTGGGAGCCGGACTTGTCGATGACCAGCGGGTAACCGCCAAGCTCGGCAACGCCGATGGAGAAGCTGGAACGGGTGCGGGTGGAGGGCTTGTCGAACAGTACGGCGACGGCCTGCGGACCGGCGAACGGCTGCTTGTAGAAGCGGTCGTGGTGGAACTTGATGGCAAGTTCGAGCACCTGCTTCTGTTCCTCATGGTTGAGGTCGTCGTCACGCAGCATGTGGCGAAGTTCTGGGGTCATGATGATCTCCTTGGATCGGTGGGGCGGCAGTGACGGAGAGAAATCAGTCGTCGGGCAGGTCCGTAGGCACATCCTTGAGGATGGCAAGTGCTGATCCACGTCTTGTGCGGTTATAATCAGCGGCGGTGCGAAACGCAGCGCATTGGGAGCCACCGCGTTGACGATGAGCCCGTGTTCGAGGCAGTAGTTCATCACCGCGTGGGAGCAGGGATGCTTGAGCTCGACGGCGTCCAGCAAACCACGACCGCGTACGGAAACGAACAGCGGATTACCGGTGGCCATAATGCCATCGCGCAGCTGTTCGCCGCGAGCTTCGGCGTTGGCCACCAGATTCTCGTCTTCAATCACGCCAAGAGTGGCGAGTCCCGCAGCCGCACCCAGCGGATTGCCGGCAAAGGTGGAGCCGTGGGAACCAGGAGTGAACAGAGCCGCAAGTTTCTCGCCGAAAGCGATCATGCCGCCCATCGGGAATCCGCCTGCCACGCCCTTGGCGAAAGTCACCATATCCGGCGTCACGCCGCCGGACAGATCGTCACGCTGGAATGCGAACCACTTGCCGGTACGTCCGATACCGGTCTGTACTTCATCGATGATGAGCAGCGCGTGGTTGATATCGCACAGTTCGCGCACGAACTTGACGTAATCGGCGCCCAACGGCTGCACGCCGGCTTCGCCCTGGATAAGTTCCAGAATCACAGCAGCCACCGGACCCTTGCCATAGCGGCCGAGACCGGTCTGTGCAAAAGCGTCGTGCAGGCGACCTTGTCGCCGGCGCGTACGAATTCAATGTTCGGCACCAGCGATCATACGGCTTGCGGATACCGGGTTTCCATGTGGCGGACAGCGCACCCATCGTACGGCCATGGAAGCCGTGAGTCATTGCGAGAATGCGTGCGGGCTTGCCGCCGATGGAAGCAGGGCACCAGGCAAGGTGCGGCCATACAGCTTGGCAAGCTTGAGGGCAGCTTCATTGCCTTCAGCACCGGAGTTGCCGAAGTAGACTTTGGAGCCTTCAGGTGCACCAGCCAGCTTGACCAGTTTGGATGCCAGCTCAATTTGCGGCTCGGACGCGAAATAGTTGCTGATATGAGCCACCTTGGCAGCCTGATCGGCAACCGCCTTGACCCACTTGGGGTGGGCGTATCCGAGGGAATTGACGGCGATGCCTGCCAGGAAATCGAGGTATTCGTTACCGTCAACATCCCAGATGTGGGCACTTGGCCGTGATCCATGACGCGCAACGGCGTACCGAACACATTCATGTGGACCTGAGAGTACTCTCCCAGCCACTTGCTGTCCTCCGTACCTAGTTTTTCCTCATGCTCAGTAGCCATAAGAGCTCCTCATTTCCAGTCCTTCATCGGGCATAACCATGGTACCGATGCCTGCGGAGGTGAATATCTCATTCAAAATCGAATGCGGCTTGCGCCCGTCGATGATATGGGCTTGGGGCACGCCACCGTCGATGGCCCTGACACAGGCCTCCATCTTGGGTCGCATACCGGATTCCAGGTCCGGCAGCATATCGCGCAGGTTTTCCACACCGATCCGGCCAATCAGAGAATTCTTGTCCGGCCAATCGGCGTACAGACCATCCACATCGGTCAAGATAACAAGCTTGCGCGCGCCCACAGCGGCAGCCAAAGCGGCGGAGGCGGAATCGGCGTTCACGTTGAGCACTTCAGTGGCATCTTCTTCGTTCGGAGCCACGGAAGAGACGACCGGGATACGACCGGCGGCCACCAGATCCTCGACTGCCGAGCATCGACGGAAACCACATCGCCGACCAAGCCGATATCGGTGGGCTTGCCGTCAATGACCGGTTTGCGCTGCATGGCCGAGAACAGGGCGCCGTCCTCGCCGGACAGGCCGACCGCGAATGGACCGTGCGCGTTGATCAGGCCAACGAGTCACGGGACACCTTGCCGGTCAGCACCATGCGGACCACATCCATGGCTTCCGGAGTGGTGACACGCAATCCGCCCTTGAATTCGGACTTGATACCAGGGCCTTAAGCATTTGGATATCTGCGGACCGCCACCGTGCACCACGACCGGGTGCAGTCCCACCTGGCGCAGGAACACCATGTCTTCGGCGAAGCAGGCTTTCAGATGATCGTCGATCATCGCGTTGCCGCCATATTTGATGACGATGCGTTGTCCGGCGAATTCCTCCAGCCACGGCAGCGCTTCGATAAGCACTTCCGCCTTCTGGTCGGCGCGCAGGTCGGTGTGCACGTCGAAGTGGAATCCAGGTCCTTTGAGTTCTTTGGCCATTCCTATTCGATCAGCTTTCGTAGTCAGCGTTGATGTGTACGTATTCGTGGGTCAGATCGTCGGTCCAGACGGTCGCTTCCGCTTCTCCGGCGTTCAGGTCGATGTCGATGTGCACCTCGCGTGGGGTCATGTCCACTTCGGAGCGGTCGCGTCCGGCTCCGCCGTTTTCGCAGATGCGTACGCCGTTGACGTCCACCGTGACCTTTTCGGAATCGTATGGTGCGACGTCGGGCGGCACGGTGCCGAGGGAGCTGACGATGCGGCCCCAGTTCGGATCGTTGCCGGAGATGGCGCATTTGAGCAGATTGGACGCTGCGACCGCGCGGCCGCATGCCAGAGCGGCTTCTTCGGTGGTCGCGCCGGTAACTTTGACACGGATGTCATGGCTTGCGCCTTCGCCGTCGCCGATGATCTGGCGGGCGAGCGAGGCGGTGGCCTTGGCACAAGCTCGTTGAACTCGTCCGGGTCCGGTTCGGTGCCGGACGCGCCGGAAGCCAGCAGCAGCACGGTGTCGTTGGTGGACATGCAGCCGTCCACGTCGATGCGGTTGAACGACATTTCGACTCCGGCGTTCAAGGCGGCTTGAAGCTGTCCGGCGGTCACGACGGCATCGGTGGTGATGACGCACAGCATGGTGGCCAGCTGCGGGGCGATCATGCCGGAACCTTGACCATGCCACCGATACGGAAGCCGTTGGACCTTCCAGCTCGACGGTTTTCGGCTTGGTGTCGGTGGTCATGATGGCGTGCGACGCATCGGCTCCGGCTTCGGCGGTATCGGCAAGGGTTTCAAATGCCTTGTCCGCGCCGGACAGCACGTTGTCGAGCGGCAGCAATTCGCCGATGAGACCAGTGGAACATACGGCCACGTCTTCGGCTTTGGCGCCGATGAGGCCGGCGACCTTTTCAGCGGTGGCTTGGACTGCTCGTATCCTGCTGCCGGTCGCATGCGTTGCGCCGCCGGAGTTCAGAATCACGGCCTTCACATGGCCGTCGGATACGATGTTCCTCGACCACTGCACAGGGGCCGCGCAGAAACGGTTCGAGGTGAACACGCCGGCAGCGGCGTCAAGCGGTCCATTGTTGACCACGAGAGCCAGATCCTTCTTGCCTTCGACCGCGGAAATGCCAGCTGCCACGCCAGCTGCGGAAAAACCTTGTGCGAACGTTACGCTCACGGTGCCACTCCAATCTTCGTCAATCCTGCATCCTCAGGAAGTCCCAATGCCACATTCAGCGACTGCACGGCCTGCCCGGCGGTGCTCGGTTGAGGTTGTCGATGGCCGCGAATGCCAGCAGGCGGCCGGCATGATGGTCGACGACCACTTGAATGTGGGCCGCGTTAGAACCGATGATGTTGGCGGTGGCCGGCATTACGCCTTCAGGCAGCACGACCATGAAATCCTGGCCTTCGTATGCGTCCAGCCAGACCTGGCGGATCTCGGCATCCGTCATGCCAAGCGCCTTATCGGTGAGTTTGGCGGAAACGGTGGCGAGAATGCCGCGCGCCATCGGCGCGAGAATCGGCGTGAAGGCGAGGTGTAATCGTCTGCTCCGCAGCACTCTTGCCGGCCGCGTGCGCGAAGTTCTGCAGGATCTCCGGAATGTGGCGGTGCGTACCGCTACCGAATACGGCAGTGCGGAACCAAACGCCTCAGCCGCAAGCAGATTGGTGCGCTTGAGGTTCTTGCCGGCGCCGGAATAACCGACCACCAAATCAGCCACGATGTCTTTCGATTCGACAAGACCCTGCGCAATGCCCGGTTGCAAAGCCAGCGTGGTCGCAGTGACGTTGCAGCCCGGTCCCGCAATGCGCTTGGTGCCGGGAAGCGCTTCACGCTGACGGCTGTAGGAGCCGTCAGCCGCGACGCCGGTGATGAGTTCCGGCATGCCGTAGGTCCAATGCTGGTAGAAGTCACCGCCGTAGAACGCGTCCCACGCGCTCTTTTCCTCAAGACGGTGGTCTGCGCCCAAATCCACCACCACGGCATTCGGGTCAAGCTGGGAGGCCAATGCTCCGGAAGCGCCATGAGGCAATGCAGGATGATCACGTCATGGCCGTTGAGCACTTCCGGCGTGGTGTCCTCGACCACGAGGTCCGCCAACTGCGGAATGTGCGGCATATGCTTGCCAAGCTTGTCCCCCACCGAAGAATGTCCGGCGACGCAGGTCACTTCGAAATTCGGGTGTGCCGCGAGTATGCGCAGCGCCTCACCACCCGCGTATCCAGTCGCGCCGGCCACGGCTACCGTGTATTTGGCCATGTCACGTCTCTTTTCCTTGACTCGTTGAAACACATTCAGCATACACTTTATGCACTACATTGCATAATTATGCAGTTCAATCGTGTCGGATAGTGGTCACCGCCCATAACGGGACCGTTCAGACGAACATAAAAAGATTGGTTTCAGGCGGAAATCGAGCTGGAATCACCACTTTGTCCACTGCCACCGAACATGTACTGCATCATCTGGTTATACAAATCGGCTGTGGAAATGCCGTGAACCGTCATCCAAATCACCGCAATGGTGTACAGCACGTTGATAATCAGCGCTGCCACGCCAAGCGCGTAGCCTTTCATATGCAGTTTTTTGGTACGCCACATGGCGATGGCGCCCATCACCGCAGGGATGACCGGTACCGGCAGGAATAGTGCGAACACGAACGAGATGATCGCATAGCTATCCCAATGGCCGTACAGGGGGTTCTGGCTGGGATCATTCGGTTGATGGGATATATGCCGGGCTGTTGGTATGGATTCGGCCCATACTGGCTTGGCCCGTATTGATTTGGTCCATACTGATAGCCATTGGGCTGGCCTAATTGCTGCCGTCCCGATGCATCATATGGATTCGCCGGATACCCGTTCTGCATATACGGATTCGTCTGCGGCCGCTGCGCCGTTTGTTGTGCATCGTCCTCCGGCTTGGGCTGGTCGGGAGCCCCATACATGTATGGATTGTAGTTCGCCGGATACTGGTTGGACATCGCGCCATATTCAGGCTGGTTGTACTGTCCGAATTCCGGCTGTGCCGACTGGTCCGACGGCGAAGACGACGAAACCGGAGCAGCCCCGGCCGCCTCCTGCCCTTCGTCGGGGTTGATCGGCTGGTTCTGCTCCGGTTCGTTCATGTCGTCCTCTTTATCTTTTTGGTTACTTCGATGGACTTGACGTGTCAGGCACGCAGTTGCGCGCCCAGCTTCGCGGCCGCATCCACGATGCGCTTGCGAATGGCTTCGCTGTCCTCGGAGGTCAGCGTCTTGTCCTCAGCGCGGAACGTGACGGCGTATGCGAGGGACTTCAATCCCTCACCCAGCTGGTCGCCGGTGTACACGTCGAACAGGTCGATGCTCTCCAAGCTGTTGCCGGCGGCTTCGACGATGGTCTTCTCGAGTTCGGCGGCGGTGACGTCCGTCGACACAGTGAAGGCCAGATCCTGCTTGACCGGCGGGAAGGTGGAAATCGGCTTGGCCTGCACCGGCTTGCCGCTCAAGGTGGCGAACAGCGCGGTCAGGTTCAGTTCGAACGCGGCGGAATGGGCCGGGAAGCCCAACGCCTCGTTGACATGCGGGTGAAGTTCGCCGACCATGCCGACGAACGTGTCACCTGCCATCACACGTGCCGCACGGCCCGGATGCACTGCGCGGGTACGTCCTCAGCCTTCGGCTGTCCAACGTGAGCTTTGCACCGATGCGGTCGGAAATACGCTGCACGGCTTCAACTGCGTCGGACCAGTCCACGGCACGGCGATCGCCCATCCAGCCGGAGTCGACGGCGTTGCCGGTCAGAATGCCGGCGACGTGCATCGCTGGTCCGGCAGGCCTGCGTCAAGCGCGGCCAACTGCTCGTCGGTCGGCTTGACGGCACCCGGCAATGCCGGAATGGCCGGAGCGTTCGGATCCCACAGGTAGACGTGTCCGATTTCGTACAGCGACACGTTTTCCACGCCACGGCGCAGGTTACGCTGCACGGTCTGCGCGAGGTCGGGATGATGTCGCGACGCAGGAACGGGCGATCGCCGGCCAGTGGGTTGGCAATTTCGACGCTGACCTTCTTGGTGGCGTCGGCGTCAAGTGCGAAGTTCTTGTAGTCTTCGTCGCCCACGAACGGATAGCTCAGGGTCTCCACCATGCCGTATTCGGCGAGTTCGTCGGCCACCTGGCGCTTGCGCAGCTGCTCGGCGGTCAGTCCGACCTTGGCTTCGACCGGTGCCGGCGGCACGGTGACCGGAATCTCATCGTAGCCGACCAGACGGGCCACTTCCTCCACCAGATCGCACGGTTCGTTGAGGTCCGGACGCCAGCTCGGCGGAGTCACGGAGAACTCACCGTTGCCACCGCCGGCCACAGTGCAGCCGATATCGGTGAGAATGTCGCTGATGGTGTTCACGTCAGTGTCCAGTCCCGCCACGCGGGCCACTTCGGACGCCTTGAACAGAATCGGACGAGATTGTAGACAGTGTTGTAATCAGTCGGGTGCTCGCTCGGCTCGCCGTTGCCATACTTGACCAGAAGCTCGGCGGCCATCTGGGCGGCAGCCGGCTGCAGCTGATCATCCACGCCACGCTCGAAACGACGGGACGCTTCGGACGGAATCTTGTGACGACGTGCAGAACGCGCGATCGACACCTGGTCGAAATGAGCGGATTCCAGCAGGATGTTCTTAGTTTCAGCAGTGACCTCGCCATACAGGCCGCCCATCACGCCGGCGATGCCAAGCACACGAGAGCCACGCTCGCCGTTCGGCGAGTCGGTGATCAGCAGTCTTCGACGCTCAGTCATGATCCTTGCCGTCCAATGTGGTGAGCTTCTCACCTTCGTTGGCGCGGCGCACGACGATCGGTCCTTCAATCTTGTCCAGATCGTAGGCATGCATCGGCTGGCCAAGATCAAGCATCACGTAATTGGTGACGTCCACCGCCAAAGAGATGGAGCGCATGCCTGCGCGGATTAGGCGGCGGCGCATCCAGTTCGGCGTGTGGCTTGCCGGGTCGAAACCACGCACGGCGCGCGCGTAGTAACGATCGCAGCGACCACACCGTGAATCGGATTCTTGTCGTCGACGATCACTTCGATGTCGCTCTTGACACCTTCCGGCAGACCCTGAGTGACGGGCGCCTTCTTGCCGAGGGCGGTTGCCGGATCAGTGTAGACGGCGCCAGTGGAATGGTGGTATTCGCGGGCCACGCCACGGTAGGAGAACGCGTAGCCGCGATCCGGAGTGATGTTGATTTCCAGCAGCGGCTGGTCCAGGTGCAGCAGATGCATGGCGTCATCGCCCGGCTGGAGCTTTTCGTATTCCTCCGGGGTGAAGCCGTACTTGCGTAGCAGGATGATGCCGTCGTGGTTATCACCCAGACCAAGCTCGCGCTCGGAGGCGCACATGCCGTTGGAGATGTGGCCGTAGGTCTTGCGCGGTTCGATCTTGAAATCGCCTGGCAGCACGGCGCCCGGCAGGGTCACGACAACCTTCTCGCCGGCTGCCATGTTCGGAGCTCCGCAGATGATGCCGCGTGGCACCTTGTTGCCGTTTTCATCGGTCTCGTTGTATTCGTCGCCGACGTCCACATGACACCAGTTGATGATCTTGCCGTTCTTCTGCGGTTCCGGAGTGGCGTCGACCACATAGCCGACGACAATCGGGCCGGTGACCTGGGAGGTGTGGATCTCTTCCTCTTCGAGGCCGACCTTCACCAGATCCTTGGCAAGCTGTTCATACGTAAGGCCTTCCGGAACCTCGACATGGTCCTTGAGCCAATCAATGTCAACCATTGGCATGGGTCAATCACTCCCCCATCACAAACTGTTCGCTGAATCGCACGTCGCCTTCGACCAGGTCGTGCATGTCGTTGATGTCGTGGCGCAGCAGCAGGGTACGTTCCACGCCCACGCCGAAGGCGAAGCCGGTGTAGACCTCAGGATCGAGGCCCGCAGACTTCAGCACGTTCGGGTTCACCATGCCGCAGCGCCCCATTCAAGCCAACCGGCGCCGCCCTTCTTGTCGGGGAACCACAGGTCGAGCTCGGCGCTCGGCTCGGTGAACGGGAAGTAGCTCGGACGCAGACGGGTTTTGGCTTCCGGGCCGAACATGGCCACGGCAAGCTTGTCGAGCACGCCCTTCAAATCGGCCATGGTCAGATGCTTGTCCACGGCGAGGGCCTCCACCTGGTGGAACACCGGGGTGTGGGTGGCGTCAAGTTCGTCGGTACGGAACACACGGCCCGGGCAGGCGATGTACAGCGGCACGCCACGGGTGATGAGTCCACGGACCTGATCGGACGAAGTCTGGGTGCGCAGCACCATGTTGGAGCCGACGAAGCCCGCGGCGTCCTTGGCCTGATTGCCCTTGACGTAGAAGGTGTCCTGCATCTGGCGGGCCGGATGGTCCGGACCGAAGTTCAGCGCGTCGAAGTCATACCATTCGGTTTCCACTTCCGGACCGTCGGAATCTGCCAGCCCATGGAGATAAAGAAGTCCTCGACATCCTCCATCAGCTTCGGCAGCGGATGGCGGGCGCCAAGCGGCTTGCGGTTGACCGGCAAGGTCATATCCACGGTTTCGGCAGCAAGCTCGCGGGCCTCTTCTTCGGCCTTGACTTGCTTTTCCTTGGTGCCGAACGCACGACCGAAGTCGGCGCGAAGCTTGCCCATGAGCTTACCGGCGTCTTTCTTCTGGTCCTTCGGCAACGCGCCGATGGCCTTGCTGGCCTGCGTCATCGCGGATTCCGCTCCGGCGTACTGCGTCTTGATGGCTTTCAATTCCTCCATTGTGGAGGCGTTTTCGATTTTCGCGATGCCCTCGGCAACCGCATCGGTTACCGCTTGGGCGTCGAATACCGCACCCTCTGCCACGAGATACCTTTCTTATCAACCGTTTGTTTTACGCATAAAACGCGCAATTCCAACGTTTTTACGACTTCACATTCTTTCAACATGACTCGACATAGCCAAGCTCAGCAGCATCACCGCCGCGCTGGTGCCGAGATTGAGCGATTCCGCCTTGCCGTAGATGGGAATCGACACGATTCTGTCGACGCGTTCCAACACATCCTGGGTCAGCCCGCGCGCCTCGTTGCCGAACAGCACCGTCTTGGCTTGCGCAAGTGATTGCGGTACGGCAAGCACGTCCGTAAGCGGTTCCGGCGGCCGTGCGTCGGTACCATACACGTCGGCGGCGTACACGGCGAGTCCACGTTCCGCACACCAATCGAAATACTCGTCCGTGCCCATGGAGACGACCGGCAGATGGAACAGCGAGCCGGCAGTGGAACGAATCACCTTCGGGTTGAAGATGTCCACGCAGTCGTCCACCAGCACTACGCCCGCGCAACCGGCCGCATCCGCGGAACGAATCACGGTGCCGGCGTTGCCCGGATCGCGCACCTGCCAGAACGCGGCGACCATCGTGCGTTCGTCGGAATCGCCATCAATGACGGCGGAATCG
>ENA-OQIO01001748-OQIO01001748.1-human-gut-metagenome-genome-assembly--contig:-NODE-1748-length-10284-cov-3.427292_pt1 | contig 10284 bp, 11 predicted proteins | sample MGYA00242573_ERZ504737 | MGnify/ENA primary metagenome ERZ504737 (study PRJEB26092, sample SAMD00036203) | human gut metagenome | host: Homo sapiens | study: EMG produced TPA metagenomics assembly of... | reverse complement strand
ATTTATCTCACTTTCTCAACATTCTCCAGCGTGTAGAAATTTATTATTTGACTTTTTCTACACGCTGAGGCGATTGCTGTTTGGGCAATCGCCTTATTTTTTATAATTGAATCGAAATTAGAATGATATTTTTACAAAATAAACAAATTTCTATTGATTTTAGAGCTTTTATATGTCATTATTGAATTGAAAAGATATCAAAGGAGGAATAGATATGGACAGCGAAATGCTTGGCAGAGTCATCAGCACTGCACGAAAGCAAAAGAATTTGTCACAAAAAGAGCTTGGCGATTTGCTGAACGTTTCAAACAAGGCCGTATCAAAATGGGAAAACGGCGAAGCAACACCGAGACAGGAAACGCTTATAAAGCTGTGCGATATACTTGAACTTAACAAGACTGAAATCTTAGGTTTTGAGCAGAAATACGATTCAAAAGAAATTGACAGTTTAAAAAGTGAAAACAGCAAACTGAAAAATCAAATAGAAAGCATAAACAAAAAACAGAAAAAAGCTTTAAAATATATTTTTGTCGTTGCTATTTGCTTTGTTATTTTCGTTGTGGCAGTATCGTTTTTAATTTCAAAAAATTCCTCACAAAACAGTAATATTGACGACATTTCGCAAAACGGTACTAAAATAGTTTTTGCCGACAATGAATTTATACCTATATATAAAGAACTTGAATTCACACTTAATCACGAATTTAACTTTAGCTCCTGCGAGCAAAAATATGCAACATATATCACCAAAGACGGCAAAAAGAAGAAAGTGCTTATTTATTGCGACGCATATTCCGATTTTGTTATGCTCAAAGCCGGAGGCAAAAATTATTATTACGCAAATGAAAAAATCAATTATTTAAAATGCGACAAAAAATATATTGAAAATATCGAAATTGATACCGCCTCGATAATTAATAATAATTTTTACGAATATAACAGCCTGCTTTTCGGCGACGAAATTACAACGGCGACAAAGATTTATTAATAGATTATATCAATTCAAGCAAAAAAAACGTATCGAAAAAAATTGTTGAGCGTTATCTCGGCAATAAAACAAGAAGAGTTGTAATTTGTTTAAAATCCAATGAAGATATCGGTAACATTAATCTGACATCATTTTGCCCCGGCGAATTTTTTAAAGACGATAAAGGAAAAATTTACTTTTACGACTACAACACCTCTAACGCATATGAGGTAGGAAAGGAGCTTGGTGAAAATGTCTACAAATAGAAAAGACAATTTAAACGACATTATCAAGCGGCAGGAAGCGATTTTATCATCACTCAAGGATGAAGCACAATCCATTGATAATGACTCGATAATCAAGCAAAACGAACGCCTAAGCAGTGAAATCAAAGAAATCAAAGAGAAAAACTCCGCTCTTTCAAAGGAAAACGAGCAGTTAAAAGGTGACCTTTCAAATACGAGAAGTGTTCTTTTCAAAAAGCTTGCAAATGAAAAATTAAATGCCTTTACACGTGTTCAAAAAGACATTGACAAAATGTATTACAAGGGCGAGAATACCACAAAAAGCAGGCTTGACGAATACAGCAAGGGCTGTGAAAAAAGCCTTGATGAAACAATAGCGGCAATCAACTCCCTGGCAGACTGCGAATATGATGAGATACTTAATAAATTTCTCAATTTGAAAAAAGAATTTGAGCAAAAAAGAGAAAATCTTGAAAAATATTCAAACGAGCAATTCGACAATCTCCGCCAAACGAATAATAAAATCGGAGAAAGGCTGAAAGATGAGCCGCTGAGTGACACAGAAAAAAATGCATCGCTAAAGCAAAAAAGTCTTGAATCGTTCATCGGCTTAAACGTGCTCAGCAAAGCGGGTATTCTCCTTTTCATAATCGGTATAATCCTTGTGGGCAGATATGCTTATCTTCATATGTCTGACCTTTTCAAATGCTTGCTTATATACATTCTCGGCGGTGTACTCGTTACAATCGGCGAAATATTTTACAAAAAAGAAAAAAATGTTTTTTCAACTGCACTGATAAGCGGTGGTGTTTCCGTTTTATATGCGGCAACTGCATCCGGATATTTTGCATTTGACATTTTTTCGGCAAGGCTTACATTTGTAATATGCATCATAGTTACAGCTGTGGCAATTCTGCTTTCAATGCAAACGAAAAATCAAATTGTTTGCACATTCGCATCCCTCGGCGGTTATCTGCCGTAGTTGTGCTTTACTTAATCAGCTTTGGCAAAGCGGCAAGCGACAATATGTTTTTACCTGTATCAAGCGCATATTTTTGCCTGCTTGCTATAGTTGTTTTCATAATGACTTACAATAAAAAATGGTATGCGGCGCAATTTATATCGTTTGCATTGCACATTACTGCAGTCGGCGGTATCGGTGCTTGCGCTTGGGCGCTCAAAGACCTCGGCGGCTATTCCTATGCTCTCCCTCTTTCCGCTGTCTTTTCAATAGTATCATTCATTATTTATCTTGCAATGCCGAGCGGCAAAATCATTTTAAACAAAAAGCTTGAAACAGAGGATACTGTTTTGCTTAGTTTAAACACAGTTACAGGAGCAATAAGCATAGGCGTTACGCTTTACCATTGTTTTGAGCGTATGGTGGCAAACAGAGTTGTCGGAATTGTATTTTTAGTATTTGCTTTTCTTTACATAATCCTGTTTTCAAAAATCAACAAATCTGAAAATAAAGACAGCGCTTCAAAATTTGCAACAATTATATCATCGTTTAGCGCACTTGTGTTTTCAATGCTGATTGTACCATATATGTTCGGCTTAAAATATGCGCCTATCGCTTGGGCAATAGAGGGTGCGATACTTGCAATATTCTCAATTAAAAAGAGACTTTTTATAAGCGAAATTGCAGGATTTCTCTGTATACTCCTGTCACTTGCTTTCGGAATTTACTATAATTCAACAAACGGATACTCGTCTTTATTAGCGGTTATCGTTTTCACAATAATTCTAATATCCGCTTTAAGTTACGATTTATTCGGCATAATCGCTGCAAAAGACAATACGCCTTACAGAATTATAGAAGCAATTACTGCCATTTCCACGTTTGCTTATCTTGAATTTATTTATAATACAATCATCCACAGTCCGAGTGTTAAATATTTCAGCGAATTTACGAATGTTGCGGTGGCAATAATCTTTGCACTTGTGATTGCAACAACACTTCGATTCGGTATATTCAAAAGCAAAATTACGCTCATTTTAAGTGATGTGATTGGAATTTTATTAATGCCGGTTACATTTATAAGGCTCAATATTCTTGAAGAATATGACTACATAATCAATTTTTATCAGGAACAGGTAAGTGCACAATCGCCTAAAATATTCAATATAGTTTTGCTTATAGCTGTAAATATTGCAGTCGGCATATTCTTTGCAAAATGCATAAGCAGTGCGATAAACCGTCACTCCGCAAGTGCTTGGGTGTTTACATTAATGACATCAATTTGCGCTCTTGCACTCATTACCTCAACCGTTATGGCTCAATTCGATATAGAATTTTCAAGTGCGATAATCAGCACAATTTATATTCTTGTATCAATTATCCTTCTTATTGTGGGGTTCAAGAAAAACTACACGGTTATCCGTTCAAGCGGACTTGCAATTATTCTTTGCACCTTTGCAAAGCTTTGCTTTATTGATACAAGGTCGCTTGAATCAACCTGGAAAATTCTATCCTACTTCGCATTCGGAGCTATACTTATCATCATTTCATTTGTATATCAAAAATTCAGCAAAAAACTTGAAAATGAAGCGGTAAGCATTACCGACGATAATAAAAATGAATAATAAAAAAGACCTTGAAAGTCAAAAACTTTCAAGGTCCTTTTTATACGTAAAATTTATATTAAATAAAAGCTATCTGCTTATTAGTCTGATGTGTAAGGGAGAAGAGCTAAATGTCTTGCTCTCTTGATAGCAGTAGTAAGCTCTCTTTGATGCTTTGCGCAAGTACCTGTTACACGGCGAGGAAGAATCTTTGATCTTTCAGATACAAATCTCTTAAGTCTTGTAACATCTTTGTAGTCGATTTCATCAACCTTTTCTACACAAAAAACGCAAACCTTCTTGCGGCCCTTACGTGGACCACCGGCTCTGTTATATGCCATAATTAGTTTCCTCCTTTAAAATGGTAAGTCGTCGTCATCATCAACGATTTCTTCAAAATCTGAATTATCAGCTGTTGAGTAGCTCGGTGCCGGCTGTGAAAAAGCAGGATTTGCACCCTGAGTTTCTGCCTTTGAGCCACAAAAAGAAACCTGATTAGCAACAACCTCTACGGATTTTCTCTTATTACCGTCACGGTCTGTGAAATTATTTGTCTGGATTGAACCCTCGACAGCAATCATTGAACCCTTGTGGAAATAACGAGAAATAAATTCAGCAGTTTGGCGCCAAGCAACTACGTCAATAAAGTCAGCCTGTCTTTCCTGTCCCTGTGACTGATAATTTCTGTCAACAGCCATCTGGAAACGAATAACCGAAAGACCGCTTGTTGTAGTTTTAAGCTCCGGCTCATAAGTTAATCTGCCCATAAGAACAACAGAATTGATCATTATAACCCCTCCTATTATTCGCCCTTAGCAACGATTAATGAACGAAGTACGCCGTCTGTAATGTTGATAACACGGTCAAGCTCCTGTGGGAATGCTTCGTCACTTGTGAAATCGATAACAATATAATAGCCATCGTTTTCATAGTTGATTGGGTATGCAAGCTTGCGCTTACCCCATTCCTCAACATTGCCAAGAGTGCCATGCTTTGCGATGAGATCAGTAAACTTCTGCTTTAAAACCTCAACTGCTTCTTCTCCGTTTGCAAGAGAGAAAACCATTACGATTTCATAATTTTTTAATGCCATTCTTCAGCACCTCCTTTTGGTCTTTTGGCCTGCGCATTTTGCGCAAGCAAGGATTGCTTTGTTTTCCAAAGCTGTGTTATTATATCAAAAATACATTTATATGTCAAGCATTATTTTAATATTACGGTTACAAGCGACTTAGGCTTAATAACAAGTTTTTTAACATTTTGCATTTCGCTTTTATCAAACTCATAATCCTGTGTTGTCTCAATAAACGAACATTTATCAAAAGCCTTGTCAAATTCAATCGTTCTATTTGCTTTACTGTTATTGACCGCTATAATCACCTTTTTGCCGTCTGCTCTTTCAAATGCAAAAACCGAAAAGCCACGAGAAGTATTAAAGCCGATATCAAGCTTTTCGAGCCATTAGGAATACATTTTGAGAAATGAGCCATTGCATAGTAACGCTTTGCAACATAATAATCTGAAAAATCATCCTTAGCGACTATAAAACCGTCACTAAAGCATTTGCCGTCACGCACAGCGTTATCCCATTGATTGGCGCAAACCCATGCGCTCCAGCTGTCTACTCCCGTATAAATCAAATCCTCACCGATAATGCGTGCCATAATCAGAGCCGACTCAATAGATTTTGTGTCATTCTTGCAGGGAAGTTCACACCATTCACTCATATCAAAACGTGGGGTTTTAATATTTTCCTTTGCCCATTTGCCAAATTCAGCCTTTTCTGAAACGTTGTCGTCAGAGCCGTAGGAATGATAAGCAAATACGTCAAGATATTTCATAATAAGTTCATTTGATGATAAAAGATTATAATATTCTTTTGTGTGGTCCTTAATGTTACCGCTTTCCGGCCCATATAATTTAAGAGAGGAATTGCGCTTTTCAAGTTCTTTTGCAAACGCTAAAAAGCAATCGTAAACCTCCTGCGCCTCATAATGGCATCCTTCCTGCCAGACGCTCGCACCGCCCCATTTCCATTGCGACTCATTAATCGGGCTGATATATTTAACGGGATATCCTTCGGCTAAAAAATGCTCTGCAATATCAATAAAATATTTTGCAAAAGCTTCGTATTTTGACTTGTCAAGATTTGAAAAATGCTCCGTAAATCCTCCGCTCGTCTGCCCTGTTACCGTTTGGGTAAAATGCGGAGAATTGGCAAAAAATATGAGCGTGTCAATATTTCCGAGCGATAAGCATTTTTTCATCATATTGACGGCATATTTATCCTTTGAATAATCAAATGAGCCGTCCTTGTTCATAAAGCTTTCAACATATCTCCAAGGATTTTCAATTCTCAAATTATCCTTTTCATATCCGCCGCCGACGTTAAAACGGTAAATATTCATTCTAAGCCCGTCATCGCCGTAAAGAAGATTTGCAATCTCGTGTGCTGTTTTTTCACTCTTTACCTGAGGTGACCACCAGCAAGCAGAGCCACCGAAACCTTTAACCGTTTTTATAACTTTAGCATTTTCAAGATTAATTCTCATATCTTAACCCTTTATCATATGTTCAAGCTTTTCTATATCACGTGAGAAGCGGCGTTGGCTTACAAGAACAACTATTTCATCGCCTTCTTTAATAACCGTATCGCCCTTAGGCGTGATTGACACACCGTTGCGTTCAACGCTTACAACAACGCAGTGCTTACCCCAATCAACATCCATAATTTTCTTTTTTGCAACAGGACTGCCGACAGGAATAGTATACGTTTCAAGCACCTTTTCATCAGTTTCAAAGAAACTCGGCTTTTTGTGGTCGGTGCTGACAATTTTTTCAAAAAGGTATTCATAAAACGGAGTAACGCCTATAAAATTAGCGGTTGCATAGCTTATTAAACTTACTACTGCAAGCGGGAGAATATTATTCATATTACCCGTAAGCTCAAAAACAAGAACAATGCCTGTAATCGGGCTTCTGACAATAGATGCAAAAAGGCCTGCCATACCGATTACAACAAATTCTTCCCACATAGCAGGAGTGATTGCGCTAAACGAATTAACGCTGACTGTTCCGAATATCGCACCCATATATGCGCCCAAAATACAAAGTGGATAAAGAGTACCGCCCGGCGCACCGCTTGCAAAACAGATTGCACCAAATAAAAATTTAGTTGTCAAAAGAACAATCAAATATGTAAGCGACGGATTTTCTTTAAGAAGAATAACCTCCATACTGTGGCCGCCGCAAAGAATTTGCGGCATAACAAGACCGACTACACCGCTGAATACAAATATAATCGGCAGTTTAATATAATTCGGAATTTTAATCTTTTTATATAAATCCTGAGCCTTGCCCATACAAACGTTATAGCACAGCCGCAAAGACCGAGGAAAAAGCCCATTATTATTAAAAGCCAATAATATTTAAGCGGAAAATTCACCGTATCATAATTAAACACCGTGTTTTGACCGAAAAAAAGTTTGGAAATATAATCGGCAGTTATTGATGAAACAATGCCCATACAAAGCAAGCTCTTATCAAAAGTATGATGGATTTCCTCAAGCACAAACATTGTGCCTGCCAACGGAGCGTTGAATGCAGCCGCCATACCTGCGCCTGCGCCGCAGCTAATCATACGAAGTTCAGTAGTTTTATCAGCCTTGGTAAATCTTGCGACGCCCTTTGCCGCCATACCGCCGAGTTGAACGCTCGGTCCCTCTCTGCCGAGGGAAAGACCTGAAAAAACAGAAGCCGTGCCGCCAAAAAGCTTAACAAGTATTACTCTCCACCAACTTGGATTGATATAGCCCTTGACTTCTCCGTTTACTTGCGGAATACCGGAACCGCCGCCTTGCACTTCCCATTTAACAAGCATTGAAACAAGAAAACCGATAAGAGCAAGAATAACAAACCAAACGGCAACCTTACCCGGATTACCCTTAACAAAGTCTATTATTTTCATCAAATATTTTTCTGCAAAAGAAAGCAAAAACCTATATAATACGGCAATAAGGCCGGACGCAATGCCGACCTCTAAGCCACGAACTAAAAGATAAAAACTTTCTTTTCTGTGAAATTCAATTTTTCTGAATGTAGATTTATCTTTATTTCTCATAATATCAATATTTCTTCAATTGTTCCTCGTTTACATTTTCAAGGAATTCATCGTATGTTCCCATTCTGTCAATAACTCTGTTGCCTGAAATTTCAATAATTCTGTCAGCAACGGTCTGCACAAACTGATGGTCGTGAGAGGTGAACAAAATAGTTTCAGGATAACGGATAAGTCCGTCATTAAGAGCAGTGATTGATTCAAGGTCAAGGTGGTTGGTAGGCTCATCAAGAATAAGCACGTTCGCACCCGAAAGCATCATTTTGCAAAGCATACAACGCACACGCTCACCGCCTGAGAGAACGTTTGCCATTTTAAGTGCTTCCTCGCCGGAGAAAAGCATTCTGCCAAGCCAACCTCTGATATCAGCCTCAAGAGTATAAGTTGTATATTGCCTGAGCCAATCAACAAGAGTAAGCTCAACACCGTCAAAATATTTACTGTTGTCGCTTGGGAAATAGCTTTGAGATGTGGTAACGCCCCACTTAAAGCTGCCCTCGTCAGGCTCTAATTCGCCCATAATAATTTTGAAAAGAGTAGTTTTTGCCACAACGTCAGAGCCGACAAATGCAACCTTTTCCCTTGGGTGAATAACAAACGATACATCGTCAAGTACCTTTCTGTCACCTATTGTCTTTGTCAAATGGTCAACTCTCAAAAGGTCATTGCCGCATTCTCTGTCAGGTTTAAAATCAACATACGGAAAACGTCTGCTTGAAACAGGCATATCAATCATTTCAAGAGCATCAAGCTGCTTTTTACGGCTTGTTGCCTGCTTTGACTTAGCGGCATTTGCAGAGAAACGGGCAATAAATTCCTGAAGTTCTTTAATCTTCTGCTCGTTCTTTTTATTTTGGTCTCTTGCCTGACGCTGACGCATCTGTGTATATTCATACCAGAAGTCATAGTTACCTGTATAAAGCTGAATTTTTCCGAAGTCAACATCGCAAATATGCGTACAAACCTTGTTTAAGAAATGACGGTCATGGGATACAACGATAACGGTATTTTCAAAATCCATAAGGAAATTTTCGAGCCAACGAATAGCCGAAAGGTCAAGGTGTTGGTAGGCTCGTCAAGAAGAAGGATATCGGGATTGCCGAAAAGCGCCTGAGCAAGAAGAACCTTAACCTTCATATCTGACGGAAGTTCCGCCATTTTCATATAATGGTATTCGTCAGGAACGCCGAGTTTATTGAGCATAAATGCAGCATCACTTTCAGCATTCCAGCCGTCCATATCTGCAAATTCAGCCTCAAGCTCGCCTGCCTTAATGCCGTCCTCCTCGCTGAAATCTTCTTTCATATAAAGAGCGTCCTTTTCCTCCATAACCTCAATAAGACGTGGGTTACCCATAAGAACAGTCCTGATTACTTCATATTCATCATAAGCAAAATGGTCCTGCTTTAATACGGAAAGTCTTTCGCCGGGAGTAATGAACACCTCACCCTTTTGAGGGTCAAGTTCACCTGAAAGCACCTTTAAAAACGTTGATTTACCTGCACCATTTGCGCCGATAATACCATAGCAATTTCCTGCCGAAAAAGTAACGTTTACTCTTTCAAATAAAACACGACCGCCGAACTGAACGGTGACGTTATTTGCCTGAATCATTATTTTTCCTCCAACATATACAGTTAATTTTAACAAAATTTTAAATGCTTAAATTTTCACGGATATATAATACTACATAAAATATATAAATACAAGTATTATTTATTTTAACATTGATTTTATATAAAAAGTAAAGTATAATATATTGTAATTTAAAACGAGAGGTATAAAAATATGGATATCAAAATTTCCCCTTCAATGCTTGCAAGTGATTTTGCAAATCTTGAAAATGAACTTAAAAAGTGCAAAACGGGCGGTGCGGACTTAATTCATCTCGACGTTATGGACGGTCATTTCGTGCCTAACATTTCTATCGGCGCTCCTGTAATTGCGGCAATGAAAAAGGTATGCGACGTTCCTTTTGATGTGCATTTGATGATTAGCGACCCATATTTTTATATTGAAGATTTTGTTAAAGCAGGAGCCGACATAATCACGTTTCATATTGAATGTGACAGCAATATCAACAAAACGATTGATAAAATAATTGCACTTGGCTGTAAGGCTTCGCTTGCAGTTAAGCCAAATACGGATATTGAAGCAGTTTACCCTTATCTTGACAAGCTTTCAATGGTGCTTGTTATGACTGTTGAACCGGGCTTCGGCGGTCAAAGCTTTATGGAAAGCACAATGCCTAAGATTGAAAGTTGCGTGCAAAATGCCCTGAGCTTGACATTCAGGTTGACGGCGGAATTAATATCGAAACAGTAAAAATCGCAGGTGCGGCAGGCGCAAATGTTATGGTTGCCGGTTCTGCCGTATTTAACAGCGAAAAT
>ENA-OQIO01001746-OQIO01001746.1-human-gut-metagenome-genome-assembly--contig:-NODE-1746-length-10294-cov-3.678765_pt1 | contig 10294 bp, 10 predicted proteins | sample MGYA00242573_ERZ504737 | MGnify/ENA primary metagenome ERZ504737 (study PRJEB26092, sample SAMD00036203) | human gut metagenome | host: Homo sapiens | study: EMG produced TPA metagenomics assembly of... | reverse complement strand
CTAGAGCGTGTCTGAAAAAGGCTTTCTGCAAGATGTGCGTCACAATTTTGTGGGATATTTTGCCCGGATGAGGGCGCGTAGCGGGCTACGGCAACTGAATTCGGGTGAAATATCCCGCAAAGTGGGGCGTGCAGATTGCGGGAATGATTTTTCAGACACGCTCTAAGACTATCATGAAATTTTGTATCAATATCATCACAATTTTCCCAATATTAATACAATATTTTATTGAAGCAATATTTCACATAAGAAAGGAACTAAACTCATGAGTGACTTTAAAGTCGAGACTAAATGTCTCCATTCCGGTTACACTCCGTCTAAGGGTGAACCATGCGCACTCCCGATTTATCAGAGTACCACTTATAAATATGATACTACTGATGAAATGGGACAGCTCTTCGATCTTAAGGCAGAAGGATACTTCTATACCCGTCTGCAGAACCCCACAAATGATGCTGTAGCAGCAAAAATTGCAGATCTGGAGGGTGGTGTTGCCGCTATCCTTACCTCTTCCGGACAGGCTGCCAACTTCTATGCAGTCTTCAATATCTGCGAAGCAGGTGATCATGTTGTGGCGGCTTCTACTATTTACGGAGGAACCTTTAACCTCCTGGCTGTTACCTTCAAAAAGCTTGGCATTGACTGCACTTTCGTTGACACCGATGCTAGCCCTGAAGAAATTGCAGCTGCCTTCCGTCCTAATACAAAGGTACTTTTCGCAGAGACCATCGCAAACCCGGCCCTGGTAATTCTTGATATTGAAAAATTCGCAAAGGTTGCTCACGAACATGAAGTTCCGCTTATTGTAGACAACACCTTCGCTACACCTGTAAACTGCCGTCCTTTTGAATGGGGAGCTGATATCGTCACCCATTCCACAACCAAATATATGGACGGACATGCTGTGCAGGTTGGCGGAGCTATCGTTGACAGCGGTAACTTTGACTGGGATGCCTGTGGACATAAATATCATGGTCTGACTGAACCGGACGAATCTTATCATGGTGTTATTTATACTAAACAGTTTGGAAAGAAGGCTTATATCACAAAGGCAACCTCTCAGTTAATGCGTGACCTGGGCTCTATCCCGTCTCCTACAAACTGCTTCCTGTTAAACCTGGGACTTGAAACTCTTCCTCTCCGCGTGGAACGTCACTGCTATAATGCACAGAAGATTGCCGAATTCCTGAATGCCCATGAGAAAGTATCTCACGTAAACTATGCAGGACTTCCTGATGACAAATACTATCCACTTGCTCAGAAATACATGAACGAAGGCAGAACCTGCGGCGTTATCTCCTTTGAACTGACAGGAGGCCGAGAAGCTGCAGTCCGCTTTATGGATAGCTTAAAGCTTGCCACCATCGCAACTCATGTAGCAGCTTCCAAGACCATGATCCTGCATCCCGCAAGCCATACTCACCGCCAGATGAATGATGAACAGCTTGCAGAAGCCGGCGTATCACCGGGAATGATCCGCCTTTCTGTTGGTATTGAAAATGTAGAGGATATCATTGCAGACATCGAACAGGCATTAAAAAACGCATAAAAGATAATTTCAAAAAATCCGAAAGAACTTCTGAAATGATCACAGCTATAACAGATCATTTCCAGATTCTTCCGGATTTTTATTTTCAGGTCAAACGGATATTCGCAATCCGCTTTGCTACTTGATTCGGTTAAATTCTTTCTTATTTTCTACTTTAACAAATAAACATCTGTATAATATACCCCTTTGTCCTCCCCTTCCTGATGGGTAGCAACATAAATATCTATACAATTATGTTTAATCGCACCACCACAGTCCTCTGCAACATAAACCTGTCCATTGATCACAACCTTAGATCCATATGGAATCTGTGTAGGGTCCACCGCAATCGTACGGTTTGTCGTAGCAGTCACCCCTGTAGAAGTAATGCCATTTGCCCAAGGGCCACAACAAATACTGCAGGGACAATAATGAGTAATCTTAAAGGTTCCCAGCGGAACCAGTGACGCATCTGAAGACACAGCTACCGGAGTTCCCACCTTCACTCCATCCACAGACTCTCCCTTTGAAGCAGTTACACCATCCACAGCCTCTGCAAAAACGCCTTTGCCCTCACTCTTATGAATCGTTCCAGCTTCTTCGCCGTCTACTTTAGCGACCTTTGACTCCTCTGTTTTCTCCTCTGCTGCTGTATTCTCCAGAACACTGGTAGGAATATATCCAATGCCTTCTTTTTCCATTCTCTTTTTTATAGTAAATCTGACTCCAGATGCCGTTCACTGTAGCCAGGCGCTTCACTTCATCCTCCTGAATGACCTCACCTACTACCTGTCCATCCTTCTTTCCCGGATAATCCAGAATATCACTGTCCTTCAGTGCTGTAAAAGTTCCCTTTGCCTGAGCAACCTGATCACTGTCATTGATATGTTTTGTGGGCACATAGCCACTGATCTTTTCCGTACCCTTTTTGCTCTTTTTCTCATAAGTCACTTTACTCCAGCCATTATCACATACGGCCACTCTCTCTACACCGGTACCAAGATACACTCTTACAAGCTTCTTTCCGTTTTTCCCCGGCATAGAGCGTATATAAGTTGCCTTTGCAGAAACAGAAACCTTATCCGACTTGGCAACTGCCGTTACCTTCTCTCCACTTCCATCATCAATCTCAAATGTCTGCGGTATCTTATTATCCTCCTTATAAGCATTAACTGTCCCCTCATAATCCAGAATATCCGCAGAAACTGTTGTTGGTAAAGTAAGCATACTGCAAACTAATAATACTAAAATTTTTTTCTTCATAAACTGAGCCTCAACTCCTTTATCGTCTCTCTCCGTCTGTCCTATCATAGCACACCCCCTCCCAATTTGCAATTTTCCAGTTACTGTTCACTCCGTTCTCAGTAACATTTTCCACCCCATCCTTCACGGAATCTTCATAAACTATGTTGCTTCTATGATTTCTATATGCTATAGTAAAATTATCAGAATTCTATTCTGCCTTACGAAAGATAAGATATAAATATTTTTTCGTAAAGGAGTGAGAAATCTGGAAATTAAATATTCAAAACAGGCCCTTAAATTTTTAAAGAAACAAGATACTATTACTCAAAAGCGGATTCTTAATGCAATATCAGTTCTCCCAAAAAGAGATGTTAAAGCATTGCAAGGCAAAGACGGTTATCGACTACGAATAGGCGATTATCGTGTAATTTTTAATAATGTTGACAATATTATTTTTATTAGAATGATTGGCAATCGTGGACAGATTTATAAAGGAGTGTGATTTTATGACTGCTGTTAAAGAACGTATTATAGGTGCTGTATCAATTATGAGTGATAAAGATGCTAATATCTTCTGGCATATTATTCAAAAACATTTTAAACTGCCTGATACATTCGCAGATATAGAAAAAGTTGAACCCGATGAAACAGATTTAATAATGTTAAAGGAAATCGAAAACAACCCTGACTGTCACGAATTCATTTCTCAGGAAGAATTAATGAAAGAACTTAATATGTAAGTATTGTTCCCTGAAAAGTGCCAATTTCAGCACTTTTCAGGGAGTCATAATTTTTCAATAAAACCATTATATAAAATTTCAAAATAAATAAAAAAACATTTGACAAACTCCACTGCATATAGTATCATATATTTTGTTGCTGAGGTAATCACTCAACTGACATCATAAATGCGATAGTGGCGTAGTTGGTAACGCGCGACCTTGCCAAGGTCGAGACCGCGGGTTCGAGCCCCGTCTATCGCTCTTAAAGCATCAGCTAAGGCTGATGCTTTTTTCATCCCCTTCTATTAACTCTCCATAACTATAGCAATTCCATATCTGCGAATAACATCTATAGCCAATGTCCTTGATTAACATCCCTGAGTCAAGCGTATATTCGCAATCCGCTTCGCTGCGCGGCTATACACCAGCGCAGGACATTATATGTTTTTGCCCGCATTTGCAGGAGTCTTAGAAAAAGTTAGCGCCAGGAAATCTGCGTTATGTAAAAAATTTCACTGTCTGAGCCGCATTTGCGGCGAGTTTGAAATTTTTTTTACATGTTTTTAGCAGATTTCCTGGCGCTTAGTTTTTCTTAGGCTCCGAAACCGCGGACAAAAACATATAATGTCCTGCGCGTCCCCATACCAGCACCTTAGTGATGGAACAATCTGATACCAGTAAAACTCATCACCATTCCATATTTATTGCAAGTCTCAATCACAGCATCATCACGCACAGATCCACCCGGCTGCGCAATATACTTCACGCCACTCTTATGAGCACGCTCAATATTATCACTGAATGGGAAGAATGCATCAGATCCCAGTGTAACATCCGTCATCTGATCCAGCCATGCACGTTTCTCTTCCTTTGTAAATACTTCCGGTTTCTCTGTGAAAGTTTTCTCCCACATACCATCAGCAAGTACATCCATATATTCATCCCCGATATAAACATCAATGGCATTGTCACGTTCCGCACGTGAAATTGTATCTTTAAATGGCAGATTCAGCACTTTCGGGCACTGGCGAAGGAACCAGTTGTCTGCCTTCTGTCCTGCAAGTCTTGTACAATGTACACGTGACTGCTGTCCTGCACCAACACCGATAGCCTGTCCATCTTTTACGAAACATACAGAGTTGGACTGTGTATATTTCAGGATGATCAGAGAAATCTTCATATCACGTTTTGCTTCCTCTGTAAGCTCTTTATTCTCTGTCACAATATTGGAAAGCATTGCATCATCGATCTCAAGCTCCTGACGGCCCTGCTCAAAAGTTACACCAAATACTTCTTTGTGTTCCAGCGGAGCCGGTACAAAGTTCTCATCGATCTGGATCACATTGTAGTTTCCTTTTTTCTTCTGCTTCAGGATCTCCAGTGCTTCCTCTGTGTATCCAGGTGCAATAACACCGTCAGATACCTCTCTCTTGATCAGAAGTGCTGTATCTTTATCACACACATCAGAAAGAGAAATAAAATCACCAAAAGAGGACATTCTGTCAGCACCGCGAGCTCTTGCATAAGCGCATGCTAATGGCGAAAAATTCTTCCAGTCCATATCATTTACCCAGTAGATCTTTGCCAGAGTCTCTGTAAGAGGAAGTCCTACAGCAGCACCGGCAGGAGATACATGTTTAAAAGATGTAGCTGCAGGAAGTCCTGTTGCTTTCTTCAGATTGGATACCAGCTGCCAGCCATTAAAAGCATCCAGGAAATTGATATATCCCGGTCTCCCGGAAAGGATCTTTACCGGAAGCTCAGATCCGTCTGCCATATAAATTTTTGCAGGTTTCTGATTCGGGTTACAGCCATATTTTAATTCGAATTCTTTCATTATATAAATCCTCCGTATGAACCAAATAAGTATTTTAAAATTAATTCCTGTAAATAATTTCTTACTGCGAAAGCATCGTCTTATGTTCACAATAATCTATGAGCACTATCTGTACTCAGTAAGTGACTATTATTTATTCTTATTAATGATCTTGCTTTCGTACTTACCTGTCTCAATATCAATATATCTTACAAACAGAGATACTTTGTTATCTTCGTTCAGGCTGTTCCAGAGAAGTTCTGCAAACTCATCCATATCATCCGGAATTGCTACCAGTTTCGGTTCGCCTTCAAAGCTTGGAAGTGGATTTCCGTCACATTTATAAGTATGGATGAAATGTCCCTCTCCTGCAATGGCATTCTCGTATGCAAATGTGTATCTGTTACATGCATCCGGATTTCCGTTGTTGCTCTTGAGAATTGACATTGCATAGTTGAATTTTCCGTTCTCTACGTGCATAACACCGGAGATACGAGGTGTATAGTTCGGACCGTCCGGCTCGAATTCTCTGCTTCTTAAGGACTGCTCAAAAGTAAGCTGATGATCCATTCCCTCATAAATGGTATCTGTCTGATCTCCGTTAGTTACGATTGTTTTGTTTCCCAGTACACGTACAGGTGCATAGATGATCAGACTCGGATCTGTAAGTTTGGACGGATCAAATGCCTGGGTACGGATTCCCTCACCATCCTCTACAAATACTCTGTTTCTGCTGTTCTCGCTTCTGCCCATGATGAAATAAGCTGTCACTGCTTTCTTACCGTCTGCGGAACGTCCAATCACAATTCCTCTGCCAGGATAGGAATTCTCTTTCAGTTCTTTTTCCAGTGATAACATTTCCATAATTTTTCTCCTTTTCGTTAAAAATAAGGTTAAAAAAAGCCTGGGAAACCTATTTATTCATTGAATAATTTCCAGGCTGCCCAGCGGTCGGCTCATATACTCGCTGCACTCCCTGTAGGTAATCCTACTTCCGCCAGTCATGCAGGCACTGTCGTGAAAAAAAATCACACGTTGTTATTATAGTACAATACTTCTTTGTGGATTTCAAGGCAAATTTTTTTGTACTGTGCTGAATTTTCGTTTTACTGAACATCCTGCAAACCATAATCAACATCAATCTGCGCCGCAATATCCGATTTCATCTGTATCCATGCATCCGGATTCTCCACATAATATTTCGGACAGTTTTTTCCGGTAACATCATAATGCCGGATCACGTTCTCTGATGTAAGCCCAAACCGCACGCACAACCACGCAGAAAGCTTCACTGCCGAATCATAAGTTGCCTCATTAAATTTCCCCGTCTCATCCGGATGACAGCACTCGATGGACAAAGTATCTACATTACGTGAGTTCGTCGCATAGGACATCTCTGACGTAGGAATACACTGCACCACTTCCCCATCCAGCCCCACTACAAAATGACTGCTCACCTTTGTGTCATGAGTAGTCGCCAGATTCTCGAAGTAGTTCCTGTTTGCAATGGCTGTTGCCCCCGGATTTGCAGTATAATGAATGGCAATATACTGTACACTCTCAATAGGAATCTGCGGTCTGGAATATTCATTCGGTGTCAGCAGTTCCACATCTATGTACGGCGCCCCTTCTTTCTGCCATTGTTCCGGTCCGCCTGAAGAATCCGCATTATCTGTTCCTGACTGTTCCGCATCAGAAACCATCGTGTCAGAATTATGTAAAAAGTCCCCAATACTCCATCCATTTTCACTGGCCCGATTTATTATGATCCACCCACTCAGAACTATGATCACGAGCAGCATAAGGCTCATAAGAATTCTCTGATTTCTCTGCCTTACTCTGCTGCTCTTTCGTTTTTTCGACCTGCTGTTTTTCTTTTTTACTGCAGTTTTCCCTGTTCTGGTATCTGTTTTTTTCTTTTTGTTTATATGCTTTTGCATTTTTACCTTCTCTTACGGGATTTTACTCCCTGCAAAAAATACCCCGGCCGGCATGCCTGGAAATCTTATTTCTTTCCATCAGCAGCCAGCCGGGGCATATATTACACCTGAAATTTATTATTTGTCATCTACGCTATAGTTCGGAGCTTCTTTTGTGATATGAATATCATGTGGATGAGATTCCTTAAGAGACGCTGCAGAAATCTTGATGAATCTGCCTGTTTCTTTGAGTTTCTCAATAGTTTCTGCTCCACAATATCCCATACCGGAACGGAGACCGCCCATGAGCTGGAATACAGTATCCTCAACATGTCCTTTGTAAGCAACACGTCCTTCTACGCCTTCCGGAACAAGTTTCTTCGCATTCTCCTGGAAGTAACGGTCTTTACTTCCGTTCTCCATAGCTGCGATAGATCCCATACCGCGGTATACTTTATATTTTCTGCCCTGATACAGTTCGAATGTTCCCGGGCTCTCGTCGCATCCTGCAAACATGCTTCCCATCATGCAGACATTCGCACCGGCTGCGATTGCCTTTGTGACATCTCCGGAATACTTGATACCACCGTCTGCAATGATCGGGATTCCGTATTCTTTTGCAGCTTCGTAGCAGTCCATAACAGCAGTGATCTGCGGAACACCGATACCTGCAACAACTCGTGTGGTACAGATAGATCCAGGTCCGATACCAACCTTAACTGCATCTACACCGGCCTCGATCAGAGCCTTTGTCGCAGCACCTGTTGCTACGTTACCTGCGATTACCTGCAGTTCCGGATATGCTGCCTTGATCTCGCGTACAGCCTTCAGAATGTTCTCTGAATGTCCATGTGCAGAATCAATTACGATCACGTCTACAGATGCCTTTACAAGTGCATCAACACGTGCAAGTACATTAGCAGTGATTCCTACCGCAGCACCGCAGAGAAGACGTCCCTGCTCATCCTTTGCAGCCAGAGGATATTTGATCTGTTTCTCAATATCTTTAATAGTAATTAAGCCTTTTAAGTTAAAGTCATCATCTACAATAGGTAATTTCTCTTTACGTGATTTTGCCAGAATCTTCTTGGCATCTTCCAGTGTAATTCCTTCTTTGGCTGTGATCAGTCCCTCAGAAGTCATGCACTCTTTGATCTTCTTGCTGAAATCTGTCTCAAACTTCAGATCACGATTAGTAATGATTCCGACCAGTTTTCTGCCCTCTGTGATCGGCACACCGGAGATACGGAACTTTGCCATTAACTCATCTGCGTCTTTAAGTGTATGTTCAGGAGATAAATAGAAAGGATCTGTGATAACACCGTTCTCAGAACGTTTTACCTTGTCTACCTCTTCTGCCTGCGCTTCAATGGACATATTCTTATGAATAATACCAATACCACCCTGTCTCGCCATAGCGATTGCCATGCGATGCTCGGTTACTGTATCCATTCCTGCACTCATCATAGGAATGTTCAGTTTAACCTTCTTTGTTAAGTAAGTTGTGACATCTACCTGATTCGGAATTACCTTTGAATATGCCGGAACTAACAGCACGTCATCAAAAGTAATGCCTTCACCAATGATAGTACCCATTGCATTTCCTCCCTTGCGTATATGAAATTAAATTACTATTGTAATGTAAAAAGGAACCAGCAACTGGTCCTTTTATTTTCAACAAGTGTAACAAAAATCAGATTCTATGTCAATCCAAAAAAACTTTGCTCGGTGCTGAATTTTTCATAGCCTGTGCAAGTGCCTCATCCGGTTCCAGGATGATCTTGCATAAAGTTCCGTCCAGTCTTGTGATAACACCAAAGCGTTTATGCTCCGGATTTCCTGATGAAAAGTCCAGTACTTTCATGTTCTGGTTTCCGTTGTAATAGTCCATTCTGTGGGAATCCAGCGGTGCTGCCAGATCTGCTTCTGATAATTTGAAGCTCTTTACTTTCTTTCTTTTTGTCTTTGACATGATCATGTCGATGTCAAAATCGCCATTGATAAACAGATATTCATATTCTACATCTGTTTTCGGGATTACAAAATAGCATGCAATTCCAAGCGCTACGGCAATGATCAGTGCCAGCGGTGTGATGATAAGTCCGGCAAATACTGCCAGCACTGTCAAAACGATCAGACCGTATTTGAGCAGCTGTCTTTAGCCGTCTTATCTTTCTTTACCAGTAATTCTGAATACAAGTCGCCCATTGTTTCGTCTCCTTTTCATTTGTTCAGCTGTTGAAAACAGCTTTTTTTGCACAGCATATTTAACAATTATATTTTATTCATCATGCTGTTTTTCTGCATTATATCACAAAACGGAACCATCGTCTATGACGACGGTTCGTTTCACATATTCCACCTATACTATTTTTATCTGAGCATACTGCGGTATAATTTTATCGTTTATTAAAAATTACATCATTCCCATTCCAGGATTAGCAGCCGGTGCAGGTGTGTCTTCTTTGATAATTGCAACAGCAGATTCTGTTGTAAGTAATGTAGATGCAACACTTGTAGCATTCTGAAGAGCACTTCTTGTAACCTTTGCAGGGTCAAGGATACCTTCGCTTACCATATCTACATATCTTTCATTCAGAGCATCGAAACCGATTCCCGGTTCAGATTCTCTTACTTTGTTGATGATTACAGAACCTTCAAGTCCTGCATTTGCAGAAATACGGAACAGAGGAGCTTCCAGAGCTTTCAGGATGATGTTTGCACCTGTCTTCTCGTCACCTTCCAGAGTTGCTGCAAGTTTTGCAACTTCTTTGGATGCGTGGATGTAAGCAGAGCCGCCACCTGCGATGATACCTTCTTCTACTGCTGCTCTTGTAGCTGCAAGAGCATCTTCCAGACGAAGCTTAGCTTCTTTCATTTCTGTCTCAGTGGAAGCACCAACACGGATAACAGCTACGCCGCCAGCCAGTTTTGCAAGTCTTTCCTGTAATTTTTCTTTATCAATTCAGATTTGTTTCTTCAATCTGTCCACGAATCTGAGCAACACGGTTTGCGATTGCATCTTTGTCACCCATACCGTCAACGATAACTGTGTTCTCTTTTG
>ENA-OQIO01001745-OQIO01001745.1-human-gut-metagenome-genome-assembly--contig:-NODE-1745-length-10298-cov-5.764822_pt1 | contig 10298 bp, 12 predicted proteins | sample MGYA00242573_ERZ504737 | MGnify/ENA primary metagenome ERZ504737 (study PRJEB26092, sample SAMD00036203) | human gut metagenome | host: Homo sapiens | study: EMG produced TPA metagenomics assembly of... | reverse complement strand
GAAAAACTTAAGGGCGCGGCCGCCGTCGTGGTCTCGGGGTTGCCGAACATGACGCCGATCTTCTCACGCAGTTGGTTAATGAAGATGCACGTCGTGTTGGACTTGGACAGCGAGCCGGCAAGCTTGCGGAGCGCCTGGCTCATCAGGCGAGCTTGCAAGCCGACCGTGGTATCGCCGATCTCTCCCTCGATCTCGGCACGCGGGGTCAGCGCGGCGACGGAGTCGACGACGATGGCATCGATGGCGCCGGAACGCACGAGCATGTCAACAATCTCGAGCGCCTGCTCACCCGTATCGCTGGGAAATCAGTACCTCGTCGATATCCACGCCAATGCGCGCGGCATACGTGGGATCGAGCGCGTGCTCGGCATCGATAAATGCCACCACGCCACCCATTGCCTGGGCCTCGGCCAGGATCTCGAGCGAAAGCGTCGTCTTACCGGAGGACTCAGGACCGTAAATCTCGACGATACGGCCGCGCGGCACACCGCCGATACCCAGAGCGGCATCGAGTGCCAGAGCGCCCGTGGGGATGGCCTCAACCTCAAGCTCGGGGCCGCCGTCACCATACCTCATGATGGAACCCTGGCCGAATTTCTTCTCGATCTCGGCCTTGGTGGTGGCGATCATCTCATCGCGCTCTTTACCCGTCGTGCGAGCATGAACGGTACGTACGGGACCTGAATTCTTGGCCATGAAAAGCCCTCCTCTTAACAACCTGCATCGATAATAAACGAACGGCTGTTCGTGGTCAACCGTTCAGATAAATCATATGCAGGCAGTCTTTCCAAAACCCAACCAAACGCCGACCAAATACTGACCAAATGCTTGACCACATAGGGCCAAATATAAGCAAGGAAGGCGAAAATAAACCTATGACCAGCAAAAACGCTGAATTTGTCAGAGGTCCCTATCTCCACAATTAAGGGGCCCTAAGGCCCCTTAAAACACGTCTATTCCATAGAGTTGAGCAAAAGGGCAATGCGTCCCAATGCCTCCGCGACCGCATGGGCACGAACACACGAACGGTCGCCCTCATAGTGGCAGCGCACAGAGTCCACGACCGGCACTTCCCCATCAGCCGCGCGATACGCCCAGCCAATATAGAAAGTGCCAGCCGGATCGTCCTCAGTGCCGCCGCCGGGGCCGGCATAACCCGTTGCGCTCACTGCAATATCGCTCTGGTACAGCTCCAGCGAACCCGCCGCCATCTCGCGCGCGGTCTGATGCGACACCGCGGTATAGCGGTCGAGCGTCTCCTGATCAACGCCCAAAACGCGATGCTTGATCTCATCGCAGTAGGTCACCGCACCGCCACGCAGCACCGCCGAGCGCCCGGGATATCGGCAATCGTCGAGGCAATCATACCTGCTGTCAGCGACTCAGCCGTCGAAACCGTCACGCCCCGAGCGCTCGCGCGCTCGACAATATGACGCGCCAGCTCCTCGTTATGTGCGGAAATCTGCTCAAAAGAGTCCGTCATACCCACCAGGACCTAGACCGAAAAGACGATCTTGCGGCAGTTCCAGAAGTACTGGCGCCCGAGATAACGGTCAGGACAACGGCAACGGCGTACAGGAAGCGCGACACCGAGTAGATGCCGAGCGTCAGCGCCAGCGGGCCAAGGTGCAAGCCGGCCATCGCAAAGACGCACAGGTAACCGCAGATGGAGACCATCGTGGTCGCCGTCTTGTACTTGCCAAGCTTATCGGCGGCAACGACCACGCCGGCGGCACTCGCGACCATGCGAAGGCGCTCACCAGAAGCTCACGGAACAGGATAATGAACACGGACCACACGGTCACAGCGCCAAAATCCAAGAACAGCAGCAGAGCCGAGAACACCAGCAGCTTATCGGCGATGGGGTCCAAGAACTTACCGAAATCGGTAATCTCGTTGCGCGAGCGCGCCAGATAACCGTCGACCTTATCGGTGCACGACAGGATCACATACAGAATGAAGGCAGCGGCGGCGAGCGGGCCGTCGAAGGTGCTCCAATCTGTACCGGCAACACTCGTGTGAGAAAGCGCCGACACGATCATGAACACCGGGATAAAGACGATGCGAACGCACGTCACGATGTTGGCGGGCGTCCAAACACTCGTCAGTTCCTTATTGCTCTCGTTAGCCACGATGCTCTCCTACTCCACAACATGGCCGATAAGCTCATAGCAGAAGCTATCGGTAAACTCGACCGTCAGAATATCGCCCACGGACGCCTCGCTGGCGTCCAAGTGCACCGCGCCATCGGAATCGGGCGCCTGGAACCAAGCGTGGCCGATCAGCTCGGCGCCGTCCTCGGTCTCCTCGATGCCGTCGACAATCACCTGGGCGCGCTCGCCCACATGTGCGGCGGTGGCGGCAAAACCGAGCGACTCGGCCAGGTCCATGGCCTCCTGGGCGCGCTCGAGCTTGACCTCCTCATCGACCTGACCCTCCATCTTAGCGGCCAGGCTGCCCTCCTCCTGCGAGTAGGCAAAGACGCTCGTGTAGTCAAAGCCGACGGTGTCCATAAAGTCGATAAGGTCGCGGAACTCATCGTCGGTCTCGGTCGGGAAGCCGACCATGGCCGTGGAACGGATCACAATGCCGGGGATACGCTCACGCAGATCACGGAACAGGTCCTCGAGCTCCTGGCGCGAACCAGAACGGCGCATAGCCTTGAGGATGCGCGCGTCGCAGTGCTGCACGGGGATATCGATATAAGGCAGTACCTCGGGCGTATCGCGAATCGTATCGATAAGCTCGTCGGTCATGCCTCGGGCTGCAGGTAGAGCACGCGGACCCAGACGTTGTGCGGGCGCACGGCCTCGGCGACGGCATGCAGCAGCTGCGCCAGATTGCGCGGCGAGCCATCGGTGACGTCTTCGTCGCAAAGTCGGTGCCCCAAATACCGTGTCCTGGCCGATCAGCACGATCTCTCGCACGCCACCGGCAACCAAGTCGCGCACCTCGGAAATAATGCTCTCGGCATTGCGCGAGTGATAACGACCGCGGATATACGGGATCATGCAGAAGCTACAGAAGCGGTTGCAGCCATCGGAGATCTTGACGTAGGCGACAGCGCCCTCGACGGTGCGCTTGACCTGCGGAATATAGGCGGCAATCTCACGCTCGACACCCAGCACGCCATCGATGACCGTCACAATGCCATCCTCTCGTCGGCCTTCACAAAGGCAGCGACCTCGGGCAGCTCGTCAGGCAGGTCGTCGCCATAGCGCGACGGCACACAGCCGCACATGACGATGGGACAAGAACGAACGCCGTCCTGAACCTCGTTGGCGAGCTCGAGCGTGGTCTCGATGCTCTCGGACGTTGCGGAGGCGAGGAACGAGCATGTATTGACGATGGCGATATCGGCATCCTGTGGGTCGAATGCCTCCTCGTAGCCCGCGGCGGTCAAAAGAGAACGCATGCGGTCGGTGTCAACCTCGTTCTTAGCGCACCCGAGGGTGATGTAGAGCACGGAGCCCAACGGTGTATCCATGTTGGAGAGCAGTCCTTTCGAATGATATTAGCGGTAGTTGGTGAACTGCAGCGGCTGGCCGTAGTCCTGGTCGCGCAGGAACTGGATCACGGTCTGCAACGCGTCCTTCGAAGCAGAGGAAACACGCAGCTTGTCGGCCTCGATAGTCACCTTGACCTTGAGCTTTTGGTCCTTGATGTCCTTGTTGATCTTCTTGGCGGTCGTCTGGTCGATACCCTCGACGATATGGCCGAGCACGCGCACGGTGCCGCCCGATGCCGCCTGCGGAGCATCCCACGAGACAGCCTTGAGGTCGATGCCGCGCTTGATGAGCTTGGAGCTCAGCACGTCGATAATCTGCTTGGAGACAAAGTCGGCCGGGGCGTTGATCGTAAAGAGCTTGTCGCCCTTCGAAAGCTCGATCGTGGCGCCGGAATCCTTCAGGTCATAGCGCTGGGAAATCTCACGCGTGGTTTGCTGGAAGGCGTTGTCGACCTCTTGCATGTTGACCTCGGACACGACGTCGAAGCTGGAATCTTTAGCCATGATGTTTCCTTTCGCGTACGAGCGGCTTAGTAGCTATCGTACGAATAGTCGGTAGAATCGGTGGGCGTCTGGCCGTCAGTTGCGGTATCGGCGCCATCCGTGGATTGGGCATCGGTGCCGTCGGTGGTGTCGGCACCATCGGTGGTGTCGGTACCATCAGAACTTTCACCATTCTCGGAACCAGTCGTCTCCTTCTTGGGAACGGTGATCGTCACACGCGCCACGCCCGAGGTCTTGGTATCGTAACGGACCTTTTCGCCGTTCTTGGTAACGGTGACATCGGAAGGCTTGGACGTGGTGATCTCGATCGAGGACTCAGGCGTGTACTCCTGCTCAAAGGGGCCAGTCGCCTGGGCGCCATAGACCGACTTGCCATCGACCTTGACCTCAATCCAGGCGGTCTTTCCCTTGGCAACGGAGACCTTGACCTTCGTTACCTCGTTTTCTTCCTTTTTAGCCGTCGTCTTGGTGGCGTCCGAATCGGTCGACTCATCCGTCGCCTCATCGGTGTCCTCATCCTCGTCGACCGTTTCGGTCTTCTTAGAGGACTTCTTGGGCGTCGTCTTGGTAGCAGTGGGCGTCTCGGGCGTGGTCTCGGGCGTCGAAGATGCGCAGCCGCGCAGAAGTACCACGATGAGCACGATCAGCAGCAACGCCACGGCACCGATGCCGGCGTAGACGATACGCGGATCGAGACCGTTGTTTTGAGGAGTACGGGAACCGCCGCGTCCACGACTGGAACTGCTGCGGCCGCCTCCCTGAGGCATACGACCACGATTGCTGTCGGAACGGCCGCGATAGCCACCCTGGCCCTGAAGGCTGCGCTGACCCGAGCGGGGCGCAAGTTCACCGCGGCCTTGATAGCCACGCTGGCACGCACGTGGAGCCGAAGAGCGCTGGCCATACGGCTGTGATTGAGAGCGAAGACGCGGCGTCACCTGCGTGGCATCGGCGTCCGCATAGCCACTGCGAGAACGTCCGGTGGAGATACCACGGTGACCGCGATCGGAATAGCCGCCGTCGCCGTAGCCGGCACGAGGGTCACGCGCCACGCCGCGGGCAGCGGGAAGTGCACGGTCCTCGGGCATCGGCGTACTGCGGAACCGGTCACGCTGTGAGCGAATCTCCTCGCCCGAACCCGTCTCGGTAATATAGCCAGCCTGCTGCGGACGCTGACCATAACGCGTTGAGCGACCACCCTGAACCATCAAGAAGCGCCCATTATCCACCGAGGAACGTGAATTGACATAGCCGGCGGCGTCCTGAAAACGACCGCCCTGCTGCGACGTCTCGCGCTCGTATGCCATCAGCTCGTCAAAGTAGGCATTGACGACCTCGCGCGGATTGAGGCCCAAAAAGCGAGCATAGCTCGAAATCATGCCCTGCGCATAGCCGCGCGGCGGCATCGAAGCAAAGTTACCGGTCTCGAAAAACTCGATGATCTGCGGCCTGATTTTGATGGTGTTGGCGACCTGCTGAATGGAAAGGCCCATTCGGCGACGCTGCTCGAGCAGCATGTCACCAAAGCGTGCAGCCATCAGAATCCTCCAAACTCACGATCTTCACGTGCCATCTCGGCGTCGACAGATTCCAGCGCGGCAAGCCCCTCCTCGTCCAACAGGACCTCGCGCGGCTTGGAACCGTCGGGCGGGCCGACGACACCCTTTTCTTCCAGCATGTCCATAATACGCCCGGCACGCGCATAGCCAACCTTCAGACGACGTTGCAGGCCAGATGTGGAGCCAAGCTGCGATTCCACCACAATATGGGCGGCTTCCCAAATGAGCGGATCATCGTCTTGCGGCTCGGCTACTCCGGTGCGGACAATGCCGCCGCCACCAGCCATGGACATGGAAGCGGGCGCCACGGCGGACAGAATCTCCTCGTGGTAGTCGGGCTCACTCTGCGACTTGACGAACTCGACAATCTCGTTGATCTCATCATCCGAGACAAAGCAGCCCTGGATACGGCGGGGCTTGCCCCAGTCGACCTTGGAGAACAACATGTCGCCCAAACCGGTGAGCTTCTCGGCGCCCATCTGGTCGATGATGACGCGCGAGTCGATGCCCGTGGCGACGTTAAAGGCGATACGGTTGGTGATGTTGGCCTTAATGAGGCCCGTCACCACGTTGGAGCTGGGGCGCTGCGTGGCAACGATAAGGTGAATACCGGCGGCACGGCCCAGCTGTGCAATACGCACGATCGAGGCCTCGACATCCTTACCGGCGACCATCATCAGGTCAGAGAGCTCGTCAATGATAATGACAAGGTAGGGCATCTTTTGCGGCGGATTGTCGTAATGCTCAAACTCGCCAGCAGCCTGCTTTTCGTTGTAGGTCGAGATCTTACGCACGTTGAGACGCTCGAAGACCTTCAGGCGACGCTCCATCTCGGACACAGCCCATTGCAGAGCGCTCGCGGCCTGCTTGGGCTCGGTCACCACGGGCACATAGAGATGCGGCAGACCGTTATAGCCCGCAAGCTCGACGCGCTTGGGGTCGACCATGATCAGGCGAACGTCCTCGGGAAGGGCGCGCATGAGCAAGGTCGTGATGATGGAGTTGATCATCACCGACTTACCAGAACCGGTCGTACCGGCAATCAACAGGTGAGGCATCTTGGCGAGGTCGGCGACAACCGGCGTGCCTCGGCGTCGCGGCCGATGGCGAGCTCGAGCGGACCGCCCTTCACATAGGGCAGCACGTCGCCAGATTGACGTTCTGGCGCTTGCGGTTGGGAATCTCGATACCAACGAGAGAGGTGCCGGGGATCGGGGCAAAGATACGAACCGACTGGGCGGCGAGCGAAAGCGCAATATCGTCCTCGAGGCTCGAAATCTTGCTCACGCGCTCGCCCTCGCCAGGTTGCAGCTTAAAGGTCGTCACCGTGGGGCCGGCGATCCAGCCGACCACGCGGGCACTGCGGCCAAACTCAAGCAAGGTGGATTGCAGTGACTCAGCGGTCTGCTCCAGCTCCTTATCCGAAGACGCGGCAGAAGCCGACTGCGGGTTGGCATGTAGGATTTCGAGCGGCGGAAGCTTGAGGCCGTCCTCTTCTTCGCCCTCGTTATCTGCGGCGCCGCCGTCCGCTCCCCCATCACGAGCCGCAGCCGATTCGACAGCACTCGTGGCAGGCGCATCGGCAACCTTGGGATGCTTTAAGAAGTCGGGAATCTGAGGTGCGGCCGAAACAGGGTTCACGGCAAACGGCGGCTCGGACTCGTCAACCTTGTCCGGATCGTCCTCCATCGAAAGCTGTCCGGTGACCTGGCCGCGCTTTGCATGGCGACGCGGCAGCAAAGTTGTCTTTGCGGTCTCAATCGGAGCCTCGTCGTCCTCGTCATCGCCCTCGGTGAGCTCAATCTCGCTATCGGACCAAGACGGGTCGGGCTCACTCGTATTGAGCTTGGGAACCGTCTTGCCCTTCTTGGCATGACGGCGCGGCAGCAGCGTGGTCTTGGCCCGCTCGGCTTCAACCGACTCGGATACGTCGACAAACGGGTCATCGTCCTCGTCGTCATCCAAAACCGGGTCGACATCGCCACCCATGACCGTGGTCACCGCGGCGTCAGTCCCCTTCTGGCGCAAAATGCTCAGGTGCGGACGAGCGACGCCGGGAACAGACAGGGCCTCTTCATCGCCCCACGGGCTCGCATTGACATCGGCACGTCGACGCTCGGCAAAATCGGCAGCGCGATCGCGTGCGGAGCGCAAAACGCCACCCACCGAAAAGCGATAATGACCAAACCAACGACGACAAGCCCCAGCAAGACAACCATGGCGATAGGTTTACCCAAGGCGTTTTGCAAGGCACTTGCGATAAAGGCGCCAATGTAGCCGCCCGACACGGAAAGGTTCTGCGGCGTAAACATAAGGTCGCACGAATCGCTCGTGCCCGGCACCATCAGCGAAAGAATGGAGACGACGGCGATAAAGACCAAGGCGCCGCCCGCAACAGAGCGCACGTTGAGCGGCGAGTCCTCACCCAAAAAGAGCGTGGCGGCAAACAGCAAGATGACGATCGGCAGCACGTAGGCGCCCAGACCAAAGCCCAGGTGGTAGAAACCGGCAACCGCAGCCGTCACGGGCGCTGTTGCCGGAGAGATCACGGCAATGAAGGACGCGATCGCCAAAACGGCGATGACCACACCGGCGATATCGCGATTGGCCGAAGGCTCGACCAGGGGCTCAAACTCATCAAACTCGGACTCGTGGCCCTTATTGGCACGCAGATGGGAACCGGCACCCTTAGCAGATGCCGGTTGGTTATTGGCCTTATTGCCTTTGGCGTTTTGTGCAGATCCGCGCGCCAAACTAAACCTCCATGACGACCGGGATGATCATCGGACGGGTGCGCGTACGGCTCCAGATAAAGTTAGAGAGCGAATCGCGCACGGCCTTGCGAATGGCATCGGAACCGCTGCTGGTAAAGCTAAACTTACCCTTCTCGATCGTCTTCATAATGGACGCGGAGGCATCCTCGGAGAACTGGTCGTCGATGGCAAACGAGACGCCGCGGCCCGAGAACTCGATGGCCTCGATCTTCTTGTGTTTGAGGGAGACGATGGCAACGGCCGTGACCATACCGTCGTTGGCGAGCTTCTGGCGATCGCGCAGGACGATGGGGTCGGTATCGCCGATACGCAGGCCGTCGACGTAAACGACACCGGACTCGACGGGCGTACCGCGCTTGACGATACCACCGCGCATCTCGAGCGTGTCGCCGTTATCGAGGATAAAGATATGATCGTCCTTGATGCCCATCTTGCGGGCCAGCTGCGCATGGGCGCGCAGATGCACGGCCTCACCGTGAACCGGCATAAAGTACGTGGGCTTGGCCATGGCCATCAGGAGCTTGAGCTCCTCCTGGCTACCGTGACCCGAGACGTGGACGAGAGCGCGGTTCTTATCCCACACGTCGCAGCCGAGCTTGGCCAGGCTGTTGACGACCTGCTGGACGGCCTTCTCGTTGCCAGGAACAGGAGTTGCCGAAAGGATAACGGTATCGCCCTCGTGGATGGAGAGCGTCTTGTGCTCGCCATTGGCCATGCGGGACAGGGCCGACAGCGGCTCGCCCTGCGAACCGGTGCACATGACGACAATCTTATCGTCGGGCAGGTTATCGATATCGAAGGCATCGATGATATCGGCGTCATCGATGTTGAGGTAGCCCAGCTCACGCGCCACGCGGGTGTTCGTGAGCATGGAGCGACCGGTCACAACGACCTTACGGCCGCACTTGCGGGCGGCATCGCAGATCTGCTGCAGACGATGGATGTGGCTCGAGAACGACGCGACGAACACGCGACCCGGGGCGTTCTTGATGGCGTGCAACAGGTTGGGACCAACCTCGGCCTCGGACTTGGTAAAGCCGGGAACCGTGGCATTGGTGGAGTCGGAAAGCAGCAGGTCGATGCCCTGCTTGGCAAAGCGGCTGATAGCGGCATAGTCGGGCGTAACGCCATCGATGGGCGTCTGGTCGAGCTTAAAGTCGCCGGTGTGCATAACGGTGCCCTGATTGGTGCGGATGAACACGCCCAGAGCGCCGGGGATGGAGTGCGTCATCGAGAAGAAGTCGAGCGAGATGCCGCCGAGGTTGACATGGCTGCCGCCCTTGACCTCGCGGAACTTGGGTGCGCGGATGCGGAACTCAGAAAGCTTGCCCTCGATAAAGCCAAGCGTCAGCTTGCTCGAGAAGATGGGCACCTTGTTGTTGAGGTCCTGCAGCAGGTACGGAAGCGAACCGGTGTGGTCCTCGTGGCCGTGAGTAACGATGATACCGCGGAGCTTCTCCTCGTTCTCCAGAACATAGGTGTAGTCGGGAAGCACCAGGTCGATACCGGGCTGGGAGTCATCCGGGAACATAAGACCGGCGTCGACGAGCACCATGTCGTCGCCGCACTCGAAGACCGTCATGTTCTTGCCGATGCCATCAAGGCCGCCGAGCGGGATGATCTTCAAGGGAGATGATTTTTTAGCTGCCATAGGTTAGTGTGGTTTCCTTTCTTCGAAACGGGTCTGGAACAACCGACGGGGCGCTTCTGGCAAACCGACCGTCGGGAACGTACAAACATGCATCGCAGAGTCGATGCAATAACTACAGTATGATACCCATTTGCACAACAACAGACCACCCATGCATCAAAGCCCCATCTGAACTGGTCTATCCCGCCGGTTTCCCGTGGGGCGGGCACTGATGAAGTTTATCGCGAGTTCCGCACGAACAGGAGGCCACTTAATGTGGCCTCGTCGTGAGCAGGACTGTAGAGCAGGAAACTTCATCAGTG
>ENA-OQIO01001744-OQIO01001744.1-human-gut-metagenome-genome-assembly--contig:-NODE-1744-length-10300-cov-4.990760_pt1 | contig 10300 bp, 12 predicted proteins | sample MGYA00242573_ERZ504737 | MGnify/ENA primary metagenome ERZ504737 (study PRJEB26092, sample SAMD00036203) | human gut metagenome | host: Homo sapiens | study: EMG produced TPA metagenomics assembly of... | reverse complement strand
AGTCATATTGGTCGGTGACGATGACGGTGAGGTTCCACCTGTTCCCATTCCGAACACAGAAGTTAAGCTCACTCGTGCCCAAGATAGTTCGCTGGAAACGGCGCGTGAAAATAGGTAGTCGCCGACTTACATGAAACCCCTGAGGAAGAAATTCCTTGGGGGTTTGTTTTTGTTATGCGTGCACTTTTCTGTCAAAACGGCCTAAAAAATCCCATGAATTTGTGAATGTCCACAAACATTGCCCAGACCCCTTGATTTTTATAGGGGGGGGGGTATAATAAGGTGCGAAAAGTATCTCGTCAGCAAAATAGAAAGATCAGCAAGCCAGTCGAAAGGCTGCGACGCAAAGCGAAAGGGCCTGTAATATGGCAGCCAGCCGCACGTTATCCTCTCCGGGTGAGGTAATATGAAACCTTGCACCTCCTCGTGAAGATGCGTCGGCTTCCCTTCAGGAGAGCGAGCGCGCAGCGGGCCTACAAGGGTTCAGAGCGTCGTACCAGCCGTTTGGCCGGTGCGGCGCTTTTTTGTTTTGGCTGAAATAGAGAGATTTTTTTGGGAAAATCATTGAAAAGGAGTAAAAAATTATGAGACCTAAGCGTTTGATCAGCTTATTGGTTGCGGTCTGCATGATGATCACCATGCTGCCTCTGTCGGCAGTCACAGCATTTGCAGCAGACACGGCATCGTCAACTGAACAAGAAATCAGCGTTGGCGATTACAAGTATGCCTATACGGTAAATGCAGGCGGCAGTACTGCAACCATCACAGAATTTCGTGGACCTGTTGATCCAAAAAACACTGGCCCCTACGACATCGACATACCCGAAAAGTTGGGCAACTACACTGTAACCGTTTTGGGAGAAAATTCATTTTCCACCGATGATTTCGACTCCCCACTGTACGACATTCATCATACCAAAATTCAGTCCGTCACCATTCCGCAATGCGTCACTTCCATCGGTAAGGATGCCTTTGTACAATGCCGTGCCTTGCAATCTCTTACCATCGATGACGCTGCCATATCAATAGGAGACTGGGCCTTTGATGAATGCCTTAAACTTACAACGCTTTCATTAGGTAAAAAAATTACGACGATCGGCGATTATGCCTTTGATGATTGCCGTATTCTGAATAACGTCACCATTCCACAAAGCGTTACTTCCATCGGCGAACAGGCCTTTGGACGTTGCTACGGGATGGACTCTTTTACCATCGAAGACGCTGCCACATCGATAGGGGAGTCCGCCTTTTTGGACTGCGAGAAGCTTGAAACGCTTTCGTTAGGTAAAAATATTACGACGATCGGCGATGATGCCTTTAGAAGTTGCTGCAAGCTGGAAACCATTATGCTCCCTGCTGGATTGACTTCTTTCGGAAACTGTCTGATTGGTTGTCCGGCTGGACGTAAATGGGACTATCACGGAAACCCCATTAACCCCATTGGTGCCATCTACTACAACAACGACTGGGACCACGCAAAAGAGCTTCCAGGCTATAATGTACTTAAAAATCGCAATTTTCTTTACCTCTGCAAGGTGACCTTTGATGCCAAGGGCGGCAGCCTGACCGGCTACGATGAGGTGCCGGTTTATAAGACCGAAAAAATCACTGATACCAAGGCAAACGAACTGACTGCCATCAATGATCCCACCCGTGCGGGTTACAAGTTCACCGGCTGGTACACCGAAGATGGCCAGCCCTTTGATGTGAACGATACCGCAATTACGGAGGACATCACCCTCTGTGCCGATTGGAAGTTCGACCCCAATGCTCCGGGCTGCCACCCGCTGACCGTGACCGGCGGCACTGTTACTGTGAAATACGACGGCAGCGATGTGACCAGCAAGCTGAACAGCAAAACTGACGCAGCCACCGGCCAAAAGACCTACTCTGTACCGGACGGCGCAACAGTGACCGTGACGCTGGACAAGACCGCAGTGCCCAATGGCAAAGTGTTTGACGGTTGGTCTACCGGCGAGTTCTCCCTGCCCACAGGTCAGGACTACAAGGCAGAAAGCATCACTTTCTCCATGAGCAATGATGTGAATGTGTCTGCAAAGTACCGTGATGCCGCCACTGACCACACCACTGTGGCCATCGAGGGCCTGGAGAATGCCGTCATCAAAGAGGGCGAGAGCAAGGACTTTACTGTAAAGGTTACCCCCAATGATGATGCCAAGCTGGGTGAGGCATTCATCGACTTCGGTGACAAGAACAGCGAGATCGAATACAAGGACAAAAACGGCGAGTACAAGCCTATGCCGGAAGGCGGCCTGAAAATCGGTCTGAAGAACGGTGAGACCAAGCACGAGTTCCGCATTGCTCCCAAGGAGACCGGCAAGCAGACCCTGACCGCTGCTGTCAAGCAGGATAAGAATGAGCTGGCAACGGACGAAAAGGACTTTGTTGTGTCTGAAATGCCCATCCTGACCTTGAAGGACGGCGTTATCACCAGCGTAACAGTGCCCGGCAAGGATGGTGCTGACCCCGAGGATATCACCGAGATCGTTAAAAAGAATGCCAACGAGGACGGTTCCTTTAATATCCCCGAGGGTGCAACGGTGAGTGTTGCATTTGATAAGGATGCTTTTGCAGATAGCGGTCTGAAATTTGGCCACTGGGATATCACCGGCCTGGATGATCCGAACGCTTATCAGGATAAGGAAAGCTTTGCCTTTGTGATGCCTGCAAAGGCCGTGACCCTGAAAGCCATGACACAGGATGCATCCATTGAAGATGACGAGCCCGATATCGTTGGCCCCATCGTGATCGGCACTACTGTTGTTGTCGGCGGTGCAGTGCTGGGCTATCAGGCCTATTCTCTGGGCGCTGAATTTGCAGGCAAGCTGATGGCTCTGCCCTACTTCCCCAGCAACCGCAGCGCCCTTGCCATGATGCTGTGGGAGGATGCAGGTAAACCCATGCCCGAATCCGAACTGCTCTACCCCGATGTCGGTCAGGAAGAGCGGGATATGGATCTGCAGCACGCCGCCCGCTGGGCCATGGAAAACGAGCTTATCCCCGATCTGAACGATGAGGGCACGGCTCCGGAAGAGATGAAATTCTATCCCGACAACACCGTAAGCAAGATCGATGTGCTGAAAGCGTGGCAGAAAGCACAGGAGCTCAAGCAGAACGCCTGAGCAGCCCTAAACCAACCCCCACTTGGCCCGTAAACCGCAATGCGGGCTGAGTGTTCCAAAATTCCCAAAGTACAGAAGCGCTTCATCCTCTCCCGGATGAGGCGCTTCTGTGCTTTCCGGAATTTTTTTCCCGGCACCCCTTGCATCCCGCCCGCCGGTGCGGTATGCTTAACCAATAGAGCATTGCAGAGGGAGGGAGACCCCGGATGGACATGGAAGAGATCCGCTACCTGCTGGGCGGCACGATATTCGCGCGGGCCAAGGCCTACACGGACCGGATACAGGATCTGAATTGCGAAGTGGCTGGGAACGGCGTGCGCCACCTGAGCGCCGACGTGCGCGGCGGCGGGCGGAGCCTGTACCAGACCCAGGTCTGGCTGCGGGAAAACGGCAGCTTTGTCAGCGCCAGCTGCTCCTGCCCCTACAACGAAAACGGCGAGGGGCCCTGCTGCAAGCACATCGGCGCGCTGCTGATGCGGGACAGCGAGAGTCAGGGCCTTTCCGGCAGAGCGCCGCAAAGGCCCTCTGAGAGCCCGGAGAGCATCCCGGGCGTGGTGCGGGGCACGGCCAACCTGCAAACGCCCCAGCCTGAGGAGCCGCCCCGCAGGGACAGCTATGCTCCAGCCTGGAGATGCTGTTCGGCAAGAAATGGCGGGGCGAGGAACCGGAATCCGACTACGAGGCACGGCGCTGCTCCAGGCCTATCAGGAGGGAGCGCTGGCCGAGGTGGACGGCGTGACCGGCCACGGGGAGCTGCGCCCCCACGCCGCAGAGCTGGAGCCGGAGGCTCGACCCTGCGTGCCCGGGGAGCTGCCCTGGCTGCGGCTGCGCATCTCGGCAGATGGCGGGCGGCAGTATGTGGTAAAGAGCATCCCGGACCTGCTGCGGGCCGTGGAGAAGCACGGCTTCATCAGTTACGGCAAGGCGCTGGAATTCCGGCACAGCTGGGAAGCCTTTGCTCCGGAGGCACAGCAGCTCCTCCGCCTGCTGCGGCGGCAGCTCAGTGCAAAGGAAGGGGCCGAGGCGGCTCTGCGCAGCTATGGCAATGCACCCCGCAGCGGGCCTGCCGGGGGCATCCCGCTGAACGGCGAGATCTTTGATGGACTGGTGGCCCTCTATGCCCCCACCGGCAATCTGGGCGGCTACACCCTCAAGACCGGCATCCCGGCCCTGACCATGCGGGTGGAAAAGCGCCGGGGCGGCGTGGAGGTGTCCGTGACCCCCGCGTTGGGGTGGAAAACGGGTTTAGACAACGACTATTTATACAGTGAGGATACGATCTGGCAGCTGGACCGGGCCGAAAGCGCCCGGATGCGGCCCGCCCTTGAGGCGCTGTGCGGCAAGAGCCTGTTCTTTACCACCGGGGATGCCACCGCCTTTTGCAGCTATGTCCTGCCAGAGCTGGGCAGCAGGGTGACCATTGAGGACCCCGAACGCCTGCTGCTGAATCAGATCCCGCTGGAGCCGGTGGTGCAGTTTTATCTCGACGCGCCCACGCGGGAAACGGTGCGGGCGCACCTTGAATTTTTGTACGGCGAGGACCGCGTCACGCCGGAGGAACCGGGGCCTGCCGGTCTGCTGCGGGATGCCCGCGCCGAACAGCGGGCCGGGCGGCTGCTGGGGCGGTATCTGGAGCCGGGGCCGGACACCATGGGCAACGGCCTTGCCGCCCACTACGATGCCTATGAGGAGGATGCGGTCTACCGCTTCCTCGATGAGGGAATCCCGGCCCTGCTGGCCGAGGGCGAGGTCTACCTGACCGATGCTTCCGCAGTATGCAGGCCGCACCGCCGAAGATCTCGGTGGGGGTGTCGGTGCACGGCAGCGTGCTCGACCTTGAGGTGGACACGGGGGAGTTCCCGGTGGGAGAGCTGAAAGCCCTGCTGAGATCGCTCCACCAGAAAAAGCGCTACCACCGCCTGCGCGATGGCCGTCTGCTCCGGCTGGACGATTCCATGGAGGTGCTGGACGAGCTGAACGAGACGCTGGAGCTTTCCGGGGCCAAACTGGGCCAGACCCACGCCCGGCTGCCCCTGTACCGGGCCCCCAGTCTGGACTGGGCGCTCTCGGGGCAGAACGGCATCCGCTTCAACCGGGACGATGCCTTCCGCCAGCTCAGCCGGAGCTTCCATGCGGTGAAGGACAGCGAGTATACACCGCCTGTATCTCTACAAAAAGTTTTGCGAAAATACCAGCGGGACGGCTACCGCTGGCTCCGCACGCTGGATGGCTACGGCATGGGCGGCATCCTTGCGGATGATATGGTCTGGGCAAGACGGTGCAGGTGCTCAGCTATCTGCTGGCACTCCGGGAGCAGGGCGGGAACCCCCTGCCCAGCCTCATCGTCTGCCCGGCCTCACTGGTGCTGAACTGGGCCGAGGAATGCCGGAAGTTCACGCCGGAGCTGAACTGTGTTGTGGTGGACGGGGATGCCGCCCACCGGGCCCAGCTGGCCGAGCAGTGGGACGGGGCCGACGTGGTGGTGACCAGCTACGACCTGCTCCGCCGCGACGAGACCCTCTACGAGAGCCAGAAATTCTACGCCTGCATCCTGGACGAGGCCCAGGCCATCAAGAACCACACCACCCAGAAATACAAGGCGGTGTGCGGGGTGAACAGCCGTGTCCGCTTTGCGCTGACCGGCACCCCCGTGGAGAACCGCCTGGGCGAGCTGTGGAGCATCTTCTCCTTCCTGATGCCGGGCTACCTGCCGCCCTACAAGAGCTTCTGCAGCCGCTTTGAAAAGCCCATCACGCAGGAAAACGACCCGGCGGCGGTGCGGCGGCTGAACCAGCTCACCGGGCCGTTCATCCTGCGCCGGATGAAGTCCGAGGTGCTGAAGGAGCTGCCCCCCAAAACAGAGAACGTCTACCGCATCGAGCTGGAGGAGGAGCAGCGCAAGCTCTACCTTGCCGCCGTGGTGGATGCCCGGGAGAAGCTGCGGGCTGCCAAGCCTGAGGACAAGATGGCGGTGTTCGCCGTCCTCATGCGCCTGCGGGAGATCTGCTGCGACCCCCGGCTCATTGCCGACAACTGGACAGGCGGCAGCGCCAAGCTGGATGCCTGCATCGAGCTGGTCACCAGTGCCGTGGAGGGCGGGCACCGCATCCTGCTGTTCAGCCAGTTTACCTCCATGCTGGAACTGCTGGCCAAGCGGCTGGACGCGGAGGGCGTGAGCCACTTCACCCTGCAGGCTCCACCCCCAAGCCGGTGCGTGCCGAGCTGGTGCGCCGCTTCAACGGCGGCGAGGCCAGCGTGTTCCTGATCTCCCTGCGGGCAGGCGGCACCGGCCTGAACCTGACCGCCGCCGATATCGTCATCCACTACGACCCGTGGTGGAACGTGGCGGCTCAGAATCAGGCCACCGACCGTGCTTACCGCATCGGCCAGCAGAACCCGGTGCAGGTGTACAAGCTCATCGCCCAGGACACCATTGAGGAAAAGATCGTGGAGCTGCAGCAGGCCAAGCAGGATCTGGCCGAGACCGTCACCGGCAGCGCGGATGGTGCCATCCTGCGCATGAAGCCGGAGGAGCTGCTGAATTTGTTGGAGGGAACCGAATGATGCAATACGCCATCTTTGCCCGGCCGGTCGTGACCATTTACGATCTGCCCCAGACCACCAAACAGAGCGAGGCGGGCCTTGTTTCCACCATCGGGGACGAGGGCCTGTACGGTCAGGCCTGTCAGGTGCGCACCGCCCCCGGCGGCGTGACCGCCGAGGGAGTGCCCCTCTCCCCGGAGGTGGCCGAGGTGGTCACCTTTTACGGCTACCACGGCTTTGTCCGGCGGGATGCGCTGAAATTTGTCAGCGAGGATGCGCTGCGGGACTACCTGTCCCAGCCGCTGGTGCTGGTGGGCCGTGCCACCGATGTGCTCAGCCTGCCCAAGGTGCAGGGGGTGCGGATGCTGGAGCTGGAGCGGGGCTGCCTGCTCTGCCGCCTGCCCGAACCGCCCGAGGAAGCCTTGGCCCACACCGGCTGGGCAGGGTGGCCCTGCTGGATGGCCGCACCGGCTATGTCCGGGACGTGGCGCTGGAGCCGGTGCGGTTTGAGATGACCGCCGTGTTCTCCCAGCGGGAGGGGCTGGCCTTTGATGACGCGCTGGCTGAGGCCCGGAATATTACCGCCGGGGAGCTGGTGCCGCAGGCACTGCAGGCGTGGTACGACGGCAGCGAGGAAGCGTTCCGGGATGCTGTCTGCGCGCAGGCGAAAAAGTATCTGGCACCGAGTACCGCTGGGGCGGCAAATCGGGCCGTGGCATTGATTGTTCCGGCCTTGTCAGCAGCGCCTATATGCAGTGCGGCGTGCTCATCTACCGGGATGCCAGGATCGTGGAGGGCTGGCCCATGCACCAGATCTCCTTTGCGGACAAAAAGCGGGGCGATGCCTCTACTTCCCCGGCCATATCGCCTTTACCTCGGCGAGGGCCGCTACATCCACTCCACCGGCGCGTCCGCCAGCGGCGGCGTGGTCATCAACAGCCTTGACCCCGCCGACCCGCTGTACCGGGAAGACTGGTCAGGAGTCTGTATGCGGTGGGGAGTGTGTTCTGATAAAGTAACTCACCCTCTCCGTCATCCCTGCGGGATGCCACCTCTCCCAAAGGGAGAGGCACTGACAATTCCCCCGCAAGGTTTCGGGAAAACGCCAGAGGCTCCCCCTTTGGGGGAGCTGGCAAAGCCGTCAGGCTTTGACTGAGAGGGCGAGGATGTTATAGGAGGAAGAACAATCCATGAAAGTCTTTGATCTACATTGTGACACCCTGAGCGAGCTGCGGCGCGCGGAGATGCGGGGCGACGGGCAGACCTTTGCCCGCAACAACGGCCACATCGATCTGGAAAAGCTGGAGAAGGGCGACTACATGCTCCAGTGCTTTGCCGCCTTTGTGAATCTGGCTGACCCCACCCCGGGCGCGGACCCGCTGGTGACGGCGCTGGAAGAGATCGACGTGTTCAAGCGGATGATGGAGCGGTATTCCGACAGGATCGCCCCTGTTTACCGCCCCGAGGATATCCGCAAAAACGCCGAGGCGGGCAAGATCAGCGGAATGCTGACCATTGAGGAAGCAGGCTGCTGCAAGGGCAGTCTGGGTGTGCTGCGCCGGATGTACGAGCTGGGCGTGCGGATGATGACCCTGACCTGGAACCACGAGAACGAGCTGGCCAGCCCCAACGTGGTGCCCGGCAACGGCCCCATCTGGCCCTGTATGCCCAACACCGAGACCGGCTGAAGGAGAAGGGGTTCGAGTTTCTGGCGAGATGGAGCGGCTGCACATCATTGCCGATGTGAGCCACCTGTCCGATAAAGGCTTCTGGGACATTGCGGAGCACAGCACCCGCCCCTTTGCGGCCAGCCACTCCAACTGCCGCGCCCTGGCCCCCCACTGCCGCAACCTGACCGATGAGATGATCCGGGTCATGGCGGAAAAAGGCGGTCTGGTGGGCCTGAACTACTGCGCGGGCTTTCTGGATGACCAGCCCAGCCCCGACCTGTGCCGCAGCACCACGGCCCTGATGGCCAAACACGCTGCTCATTTCAAGCAGGTGGGCGGCATTGAGATCATCGGTCTGGGCAGTGACTTTGACGGCATCGGCGGCAAGCTGGAACTGAGCGACTGCTCCAAAATACCCCTGCTGGCCGATGCCCTGCGGAAAGAGGGCTTCACCGAGGATGAGGTGGAAGCCATCTTCTTCCGCAACGCACAGCGTTTCTTTGAAAACAACCTGTAATCACCGTTAGTATCAAAAGATTCATTGAATTCATTGAAATCATTGCTCATCATTGCACTAGAATCAATGAGAACCAATGAAATCAATGTTTTCAATGATAATTATGTCTTAACGGTAAGGATAAAGTATAACGGAAAGTATAGAAAAGTTGAGGGATTCCAGATGGATCAGAATATGACATTGGAAAAGCGCATTGCCGCCGAGCTCTATTCCTATCAGGGCGGGATGAGCGTTTTTGTGGACGACCTGCGCGGCAGCACGGTGGAGATCGGTGCCGACGAGGAATTTGAGACAGCCTCCACCATCAAGGCGTTCATTCTGGCGGTGCTGTATCTGCAGGCCAGCCGGGGCAGGGCTGACCTGGAAGAGGAGATCACCTACGAGGCCAGCCAGTTCGTGGACGGCTCCGGGATGCTCCGGGCCCTGGGCGTGGGGGCAAAGCTCAAGGTGAAGGACACCGCCACCATGATGATCATCTGCTCGGACAACATCGCCACCAATATGATCATCGATTACCTGGGGCTGGACACCATCAATGCCTGCATCCGGGAATTGGGCTTTGGGCACACCGTCCTGCACAATCCCCTCCACTTTGACCGCTACGACAAGCTGGGCACCACCACGCCCCGGGACTACGCCGCCCTGTTTGCGCAGGTGGCAAAGGGCACGCTGGTCAGCAGGGAAGCCAGCGCCGCCATGCTGGGCATCTTCCGCCAGCAGCACTACAACACCATGCTGACCCACGATTTCCCCCAGTTCTATCTGGACTGCGAGGAGACCGGCGAGCCGGAGCTTATCTGGGTGGCCAGCAAGAGCGGCAGCATGAACGCCTGCCGCAACGACGGCGGCATCATCCACACCCCCTACGGCGAGTATGTGATCGTTCTGATGAACAAGGAGTTCCATGACATCATCGAGTACAACGACCACCCCGCCATGGTCTATGGTGCCCGGGTGTCCCGGATGATCCTGGATCAGATCCTGGCCTGCGAGGGAAAGCTGTATCTGAAGTAAACGAAAGAGTGGGAAAGTAGAACGAATGGAAATTACATTATCATTGCCAATGCTGCTGTTTCTGATGCTGATGACCGGGTTTGCGGGCTTTGTGGACTCGGCGGCGGGGGGCGGCGGCCTGATCAGCCTGCCCGCCTACCTGTTTGCGGGCCTGCCGGTGCATTACACCTACGGCACCAATAAATTCAGCGCGGCTTGCGGCACCACCTTTGCCACGGCGCAGTTCTTCACAGGAGGAGCATGAACATCCGGGTCGGCCTGCTGGCGGCCGTGGGCAGCTTTGCAGGCAGCGCACTGGGCTCCCACATCGTGCTCCTGCTCAGCGATCAGGTGCTGCGCACCATGATGCTCATCATCCTGCCGGTGGCGGCGGTGCTCATCCTCTGGCGGCGGGACCTGCCCGAGAGAACCGG
>ENA-OQIO01001743-OQIO01001743.1-human-gut-metagenome-genome-assembly--contig:-NODE-1743-length-10305-cov-1.484869_pt1 | contig 10305 bp, 12 predicted proteins | sample MGYA00242573_ERZ504737 | MGnify/ENA primary metagenome ERZ504737 (study PRJEB26092, sample SAMD00036203) | human gut metagenome | host: Homo sapiens | study: EMG produced TPA metagenomics assembly of... | reverse complement strand
ACTTCCTCTTCAATCTTCTTTGTACCAACTACTCTGGATATCAGAAGACAGGTAGCAATCGCTGCGATCGGCATCATGACAGAGTTCGTCAGGAAATCAAAGAAATCAAGGAACTGCATTCCAATGATCTTAACACACGCCAGAGGACCATAGCCAAGAGAAGAAAGACTTCCGAGAACAACCATGATAATTCCGACAAATACTGTTGCCTTCTTGCGCCCCCATTTCAGTCATCCTGAAAAGTAGATACTGCACTCTCAGTCAGTGCAATAGAACTGGTCAAGGCTGCACAGAGAACCAGTACAAAAACAGGATTCCAACCAGAGTTCCAAATCCCATGCTTGCGAATACCTTCGGAATCGTAATAAACATCAGTGCCGGTCCTGCCTGTAACGTATCCGGTTCTCCACCGGAGAATGCAAACACTGCCGGAATGATCATCAGACCTGCCATCATCGCGATCGCTGTGTCAAAAATTTCTACATTTTGTGTAGAACCTTCAATAGATACATCCTTTTTCATATAAGAACCAAAAGTTACCAGAATACCCATTGCGATCGACAGGGAATAAAACATCTGTCCCATTGCCGCAACCACTGTCATCCAGGAGAAGTTTTTGATATTTGGTATCAGAAAATATTTCACGCCTTCCAGTGCTCCTGGTCTTGTTACCGAATAAACGACAATGACTATAGACAGGAATACCAGTATCGGCATCATTAATTTGGAAACTCGTTCCACGCCATTCTGCACACCTGCATAAATGATCACCAGCGTAAGCAGTGTAAAAAACAGGAAACAGGTTTCTGTAGAAAATCCATCCGCTATAAAAGCAGAAAAATATCCGTCTTCAGCAAGAATCTGACTGCCTCCCTTTACATACTCCACCAAGTATTTAATTACCCAGCCACCGATCACGGAATAATACGGCACGATCAGAACCGGTATGATCGCATTGATCCAACCGCCCAAAGACAGCCACTTTGATTTACCAAAAGTTCCAAACGCACCTACCGGACTTTTCTTTGTCATACGTCCCAGAGCTGTCTCTGCCACGATCATAGAATATCCAAAGGTCAATGCCAAAATGATATAGATCAGTAAAAAAATTCCACCGCCGTACTTTGCCGCCAGATAAGGGAATCTCCATATATTCCCAAGCCCTACTGAAGCACCGGCTGCAGACAGCACAAATCCGATCTTCCCGGAAAATGTACTTCTCTCATGTTTGTGTTTCTCCATAATTCTTCCTCTCCCGTCACATATTTGTTTTTTCATATTCTTTCTTTATGTCTTCTCAATTTCCGCTCATATGATAATACCATGCTTTTATCTCTCAGGCAAACAATATATAAAAAAATGCAGAGTTTATATTGCATCCGCTCGTCAATTCAAGCCCTACCGGAGCACCAACGTCCACTCCTGTCGATCCACAACCTCACCGATCACCCAGCCTGCAAACCAGCCTCATCCAACCGCTTCATAATCTCCCGGCACATCCCTCTCCGGAACCGCCGCCAGCAATCCCCCGGAAGTCTGCGGATCAAACACCAGATCCTCCCTCCAGAGCTCTGCCACACTTTTCACTCCGGTTTTCTCAGCAAACTCCCGGTTCCTGTAAGCCCCACCCGGAATCAATCCCATAGAAGCAAACTCCTCCACATCCGGAAGCACCGGCAGCTTCTCCGTATCGATCACAACCGTCCGGTCACTGGCCACAGCCATCTCCGTAGCATGTCCCCCAAGACCAAACCCCGTCCACATCCGTACAGGCATGAACCTCAAACTCTTTAAAACCTCACAGGCATCCCGGTTCAGTTTCTTCATGGAATCCAAAACCGCCTTACGTGCACCTTCCGTCACAAGATCCGCCTTGATCGCCGTATTCACGATCCCCGCACCCAGCGCCTTCGTCAGGATCAGCTTATCCCCGGTCTGCGCTCCAAAATTCTTCCAGAACTTCCTCGGATCTACAAAACCCGTCACACTGAGCCCATACTTTGGTGTATCATCCTGGATCGTATGGCCACCGGCAAGAACCGCCCCGGCTCCATCACCTTATCCGCACCGCCACGCAGGATCTCCCCGAGGATCTCCACATCCATATCCTTCGGAAACGCCACAATATTCAAAGCTGTCTTCGGAGTTCCACCCATGGCATACACATCACTCAATGCATTTGCCGCCGCGATCTGCCCGAAATCATAAGGATCATCTGCCACCGGAGTAAAAAAATCCAATGTCTGGATCAGTGCCAGATCTTCGGAAACCTTATAAACGGCCGCATCATCCGAAGTGTCCGTTCCAACCAGAAGATCCGGATCACAGAACTTTGGCAGCCCGCCAAGAACTCCCGCCAGAGTCCCCGGTCCTACCTTAGCTGCACAGCCACAGTTTGGAGCCAGTTTTGTCAATTGTATTTTTTCTTTCATGATCATTTTCCCTTTCCTTTAAGTCCTGTAAATCCCGTCATCCATCCGCAGCACCACAGAGGACTTAACTTTTCCGATTCACACTCAAAAGGCTCCACACACCACAGATCCTATGCACAGAGAAATCCTAATCTTCTCATCTTTGTGCCAACCGATATCTGCATTGCATAGAGCCTTATATCTACACATAGCTTTTTTTTATTCATACAATTAATTTATACATTAAAACAACTACCGCCAATAAACTCCCTCAGAAGCGAATTAAACGGAACGCCTTCACTGGCACCGGCACAAAATAATCCAGGAACTTCAAAAGCCGCTTCGCCTCCTGATACTCAGGTTCACTCTTGTCAATTCCAAAAAGCAGCGGTTCCGCATAAACCTTCAGGCAGGCAAGCTCATACACAAGAGCAGAATTAAACATCACATCTGCTTCCTCCTGGAACGGAAAAATATTCTGCTCCTCGCCTCTCCGTACAGAAGGCCACCTTGCAATGGTATCCTTTGCGGAAGTTCCACGTGTACGTGCATCACGGACAATTCGGCGTATCAGTCTTCCATCCGTTGTGGGGATCCGGTTATGCTCATCAATGTTCAGCTGTGTCAGTGCACTGATATAGATCTTAAACTTACTCTCTTTTGGAAGGGCATAACTCAGTTTGTCATTAAGCCCGTGAATGCCTTCGATGACCAGGATATCATCTTTTCCAAGCTGAAGCTGGTCTCCTCGGTATTCCCTGCATCCGGTCTTGAAATTAAATGTAGGAAGATCCACAGTTTTTCCCGAAAGGAGATTCAGCATGTCTTCATTAAACTGCTTCGTGTCAATAGCTTCCAGACACTCATAATTCTTTTCTCCGAATTCATCCAGCGGCGTATGTTCACGATCCACAAAATAGTTATCCACAGCAATGGGATGCGGCTTCAGACCATGAGCAGAAAGCTGAATAGATAATCTGTGAGAAAAACTGGTCTTTCCGGAAGAAGACGGACCTGCGATCATTACGAACTTACATTGCCCCTTCTCCGGATCTCCTCGGCAATCGAAGAAATCTTGGCCTCATGGAGTGCCTCCTGAATCAGCATCAGGCTCTGCACACCTTCTCTTGTGATCCGGTCATTGAGATCTCCTACAGTGGCAACATCCAGCTTATCGCCCCACTCTTCCGATTCCTTCTGCACACGAAAGATCTTATCCTGGGGTTCAAAAGGCTCCAGCACATCCGGGTTCTTCTGCCTCGGAAGGATCAGCACAAAGCCTTCATCATAAAGCTGCAGATCAAAATACTTCACATAGCTGGTATCCGGTGCCATAAATCCGTAAAAATAATCCTCAAAATTTCCAGGCTGTAAATATTCACTCTGGAAACCCGCCGATAACGGAACAGCTTTTCTTTATCATACATATGATGCCTGTGGAACATGGAAACGGCATCATCCGTGCTGACACTGCGTTTGCAGATCGGAAGCTTCCGGTCTACCAGTTCCCACATCCGCACTTTTACCCGGTCAAGAAGCTCCTGATCCAGGGTAGCACTGCCTTTCATGGTAAAATAAAGAGCATTTCCGATAGAATAATGGATCACAACATGATCCACATTCTCTTTTCCAGCTACATCAAAAATTGCCTTCAAAAGAATAAAGATCGCACTTCTCCGATAGGTTTTTCGACCGGCACTGTCCTTTGCGGTTATAAATCCCAGTGTACAGTCATGCTGAAGCTTCTTGTGAAGCTCACGGAGCTTTCCGTTCTCAGTCACAAGGATCACCGGATACTCTGTTTTGCCCTCATAATCCCTTATGATCTCAGAATACGGTGTCATTTTGGGGTATTCCCTTGTTTCTCCGTTTATGGTCACTTTAATCATTGTCTGTTCCATAACGATCACCTCCACAAGCTTATATTTGTACTGCTGTCACATATCATGAACGCAATTCTTTTACGATCTGTGTTCATAAAACAGTATATGGATTTTTTCACACTGGCGCAGGTTGTCTTAAGAGCAGGGAATGCCTCATTCAGCTCCCTCTCCATAGCTTCCGCAAAAATATACTCCGTACCGTAATGTCCGGCATCTACGATTGCCAGACCATCTGCCATAGTATCGATGGCAGTATGATAATCAATATCTCCGGTCACATATACATCCGCACCGGCGGCCATTACATCACCGATCATACTCTTTCCGCTTCCTGTACAGATCGCCACCGTCTCGATCTTCCGATCCAGATCACCGTAAACCCGCACATCCGGAAGATGATTGCATTCTTTTACATATTTTCCAAACTCATCAAGAGTCATAACATGGGGAAGCTTTCCCACTCTTCCGAACCCCTCCGGCTGCTCCCCGGATCCATCGGTAACTGTAAGCACCCTTGTATCCTGAAGCTTCAGATGCTCTGCGCTTAAATCTGCCATTCCGATCACATCATAATTGGTATGCATGGCAAAATACGGGATATCCTCCTTTATCAGACGGAGGATCTTTCTTCCGGTAAAGGTATGATTGTTGATCTTTTTGATTCCAGAAAAGATCATTGGGTGATGGGTAAGGATCATATCCGCACCAGCAGCCACCGCCTCATCCAACACCGGTTCCGTAAGATCCAGTGCAAGAAATACATGGGAAATCTCTTTCTGGTCATCTCCCACCAGCAGTCCCACATTATCCCAGTCCTCCGCAAATTTTTGCGGATGGTGCTCATTCAGCCATTCGATCAGTTCATATGCTTTCATATCGTTTCAGAGCTGTATGGATCAGCTCCATTTCCTCCTTACTTCTGCCAGACGAGTTTTTGCGGAAACAGACTCTGCCCCGGAAAGACCGGCAAGTATTTTCTTACGGATCATTTCCTCTCGGAGAAGATACTCTTTAAGGACCGGGTGACGTTTTTCCAGAAGGAGCGGTCCAAACCAGGCCTCTTCCTCTGTGTAAACAGTCTTTTTTCCCGAATTGTTACGTACCGCTTTCATCATAGGATAAAATTTTCCGTCTTCTTTTATCATTTCTTCCCTTACGATCTCCCAGCCGATCTCAGAAAGAAAATGCCGGAAATGAGGAAGGTCCGACTGAGGCTGCAGGATCAGTTCCTGAAACCCCTCCCGGACCTTCGCTCCATCCTTCAATATCCCTTTCCATCAGAGGACCACCCATTCCCGCGATCACCAGGGTATCACCTTCTCCCGCTCAAGCCTTCGCAAGCCCGTCACTCAAACGGGTCTCTATGTAATCTTCAAGGCCATAACGGTAATATTCTCCCTGGCTCTTGAAAGCGGTCCCGGACGTACATCCATGGCAATGCTGACGGAACTGTTTTTTCACTGACAAGCCAGATCGACAGATAGCCATGGTCACATCCTACGTCTGCCAGCCGGTTTCCTTTTGTTACCATACCGGCAATGGCACGAAGACGCATGGAAAGCTGTACGGATATATTTTTATCAGTCAAGATAATCCTTCAGCTTGCGGCTGCGGCTGGGATGACGCAGCTTGCGCAGAGCTTTTGCCTCGATCTGACGGATACGCTCTCTTGTGACATTGAACTCTTTACCAACTTCCTCCAGAGTTCTGGCACGTCCGTCGTCCAGTCCGAAACGGAGGCGGAGGACCTTCTGTCACGGTCAGTAAGCGTACTTAAGACTTCTACCAGCTGCTCCTTCAGAAGTGTAAATGCAGCTGCATCTGCAGGTACCGGAACATTATCATCCTGGATGAAATCGCCAAGATGACTGTCTTCCTCCTCACCGATAGGAGTTTCCAGAGATACCGGCTCCTGAGAGATCTTAAGGATCTCAACGTACACGGTCTACCGGGCATGTCCATCTCCTCAGCAATTTCCTCCGGCGTAGGTTCACGTCCAAGCTCCTGGAGCAGCTGACGGGAAACACGGATCAGCTTGTTGATGGTCTCAACCATATGCACAGGGATACGGATGGTACGTGCCTGATCCGCAATGGCTCTTGTGATAGCCTGACGGATCCACCAGGTTGCATAGGTACTGAACTTGTAGCCTTTTCTGTAATCAAATTTTTCAACGGCTTTGATAAGACCAAGATTTCCCTCCTGGATCAGATCAAGGAACAGCATTCCACGTCCAACATAACGCTTTGCAATGCTGACAACAAGACGGAGATTGGCTTCTGCCAGACGTTTCTTGGCAGCTTCATCACCCTTTTCCATTCTCTTGGCAAGCTCGATCTCCTCATCTGCACTTAACAGACTGACTTTACCGATCTCTTTCAGATACATACGGACCGGATCTTCGATGCTGACACCCTCCGGCACAGAGAGGTCGATCTTATCAAGCTCTACCTCTTCTTCATCTTCCATCCCATCCATATCCATATCGTTATCAAGGAGGAGTTCGTCACCGCTGTTTTCTGTGATACGGAGAACGTCCACACCGCTGGCCTCCAGGAAGTCAAAAACCTTCTCCATCTGATCCACTTCCAGTGGAGAGTCCTTGAAAAAGTCGCTGATCTCCTGATATTCCAGCACATTCTTTTTCTTTTTCGCAAGTTCAAGAAGCTCTACAAGTTTCTCGCTGAATTTTGCCATATTCATTTCCATAGGTGCTCTATACCTCCATATAGTGTTTATATTTTATCCTTAATTGAAAGAAATATGCAGCTGCTGCCTCTTTCTTCCAAGGTCTTCCAGTTCTTTTTTTGCTTTTATCAGTTCCTGAAGCCCGGCCATGTCTGACGGGTCCCAGGTACGGTTTTTTTTCTTTGAGGCTTTCTTCCTTGATCCGAAGCAGCGCATCGGAAAAAGCCCTCTGTTGTTCTCCTTCGTTTTCCAGATGAATGGTAGCATTAAAAAGAGATGCCACCTCCCGCTGCTCCTCACTGTCTGTAAAGGCGTTGAGAAGCTTTCCCGGATTGGTCTCTCCTTCCTTATGCTGGTCAAACAGCATCTGGCTACCTCTTTATACAGCGGTACCACAAAATCGGAAGGGGAAATGTATTTTTCCACCTGTTCAAAAATACCCGGATAATTTACAAGCCAGGTCAGCATCAGCTTCTGTGCTTTGTCTGCGGCGGATTCCTTTTTCTTTGTTTCCGGAGTCCCGGACTTTGGCTGGATCCGTTTCTCTGCAGGCGTTCCCTTCAGAGCCAGCGTGTTGACCCTTTTCCGGATATCCTCCGTGCCCACTCCATAGCGGCCGTATTCCTTTACAATGGCTTCTATATAAAGATTCCTCTCCAGTTCATCGGAAAGCTCCAGAAGCATCCCGGCACACCGCTCAAAAAACTGATTCTGTCCCTGGGGTGCATCCATGGCAAATTCCTGTTCCGCAATATGTACACGAAACATAAGCTGTCCATGGCCCGGTTCAGACGTTCCTCAAAGGCCTCCGCTCCTTCATTCTTGATGAACTCGTCCGGATCCTTCCAGGGCTTCAGGCTTACTACCCTGGACGTGACTCCCGCCTCCCGCAGGATCGGGATCGCACGAAGTGCCGCCCGGATCCCTGCACCGTCACTGTCATAAAGAAGCAGGACTTCCTTGGTGTAACGTTTCACAAGACTTGCATGTCCGGAGGTCAGTGCAGTTCCAAGCGACGCCACTGCATTGGTAAAGCCTGCCTGATGCATGGCGATCACATCCATATATCCCTCACAGAGGATCAGATAATTCTTCCTGGTGGTCCTGGCCACATTCAGCCCGTAAAGATTCCGGCTCTTATCAAAGATCTTCGTCTCCGGCGAATTCAGGTACTTGGGCTTGCCATCTCCCATGACACGACCTCCAAAACCAATGACCCGGTTGTTTACATCCATGATCGGGAAGATCACACGGTTCCAGAACTTATCATACATGCCTCGCCGCTCATCTACATTGAACAGGCCGGATTCCCTGAGAAGTTCATCACTGTAGCCCTTACCCTTAAGATATTTGTACAGATCATCACTATACTTGTCTGAATATCCAAGACCAAATTTACGGATGGTTTCCTCGGAGAGACCTCTTCCCGTGAGATATCCGTAAGCCGTCTTTCCGCCTTCTCTCCGGAGCTGATAATAAAAATACTGTGCTGCCAGCTTGTTGATCTCCAGAAGATTTGCTCTCTGTTCTGCTTTTTCTCTGGCTTCTCTGGAATACTCGATCTTCGGAAGCTCTACCCCTGCCCGGTCAGCCAGATGTGACAGTGCCTCACCAAACGAGTAATTCTCATATTCCATGATAAAATTGTATACGTTTCCTCCTGCTCCGCAGCCAAAGCAGTAATACATCTGCTTGGATGGTGTTACGGAAAAGGAAGGGGTTTTCTCATTATGGAAGGGACACAGCCCAAAATAGGAACTCCCCCTCCGTGTCAGTTTCACATACTGGGATATCACGTCTACAATGTCATTTTTCATTCGGACTTCTTCTATGATGTCATCTGAATATCGCATGCTTATCCCTCTTTTCCATTTAATAGACCTCCCAGCTCTCGGTATATAGATCTCCCTGAATTTCTCCATGGAATACTGATCCGTCATTCCCGAAATATAATCACATACTGCCTGTTCCTTAGGTACTCCCCGGTATTCCACCAGTTCCCTGTATTCCCGGGACATTGCCTCCGGATGGTCAGTATAATATCCGTACAGTTCACTCAGCATCTGGATCACTTTATCCTCTTCCTTCCTGGCAACCGGATTCTCATAGACATTCCGGAACATCAGCGCCCGAAGCTCCATCATCGCCTCAAAAACATCCGGCGACATGGAGATGCTGTCTTTCCCCATACTGTTCTCTATAATATTATGTACGAAAGTATTCAGCCGTTCTCTCGTGGTATAGCCCAGAAAAGTTCTCATTGTGACAGGAATATCATCTTCTGTGATGATCCCTGCCCGCTGGGCATCGTCCATATCATGGTGGATATAGGCGATCTTGTCAGAAAAACGTACCACCTGTCCTTCCAGTGTGAAAGGATTTCCGCTGGTGCGGTGATTCATGATCCCGTTGCGGACTTCCCAGGTAAGGTTCAGTCCGTTTCCGTTCTTCTCCAGTACTTCCACAACCCGGACGCTCTGCTTATAGTGTGCAAAGCCACCCGGATGTACCTGATCCAGTGCTCTCTCTCCTGCATGTCCAAAAGGCGTATGCCCCAGATCATGTCCCAGAGCGATGGCTTCCACCAGATCTTCATTTAAGCGAAGTGCTTGCAATAGTCCGGGCGATCTGTGATACCTCCAGTGTATGTGTCAGCCTGGTACGGTAATGATCTCCCTGTGGTGCCAGAAACACCTGTGTCTTATCCTTCATACGGCGAAAAGCCTTACAGTGAAGGATCCTTGTCTCTGTCTCTCTGATACGTTGTCCGCACATCGCATTCCTCTTCCGGGTGCTCCCGGCCTCTGGTATCTGCGCTGTGAGAAGCATAAGGGCTCAAAAGCTCCCGTTCTCTCTGTTCCATGCTCTCTCTGATGTTCATAAGCATTTCCTCCACAGTCTGACAAACAGCGGCGACAAAATACCCTCTGTTAATTATATTCTACACAAAACCACAAATTCCTCTTTTCTGAAAAAATAATTCAAAAAATATTGGAGTTACGGTCTGATCAGCCCTTAAGATGTCCAAAATTATCCTATTGTATATGAAACGAATACAAATATATCACGCAGATCTTCCCATTTCAGCTTCTCACCAGTGCAGGCATGCAATAATTTACTTTCATATAGCCAAAAACAGAGCTGCAATTCACAGCTCTGTTTTAAAGTCATGCGGAAGATGGGACTTGAACCCACACAAGCGCAATGCTTACAAGATCCTTAGTCTTGCTCGTCTGCCAGTTCCGACACTTCCGCATATCGCATTTCATTGGAAATTTCCAATGCGGAAGATGGGACTTGAACCCACACGAGCGCAATGCTCA
>ENA-OQIO01001742-OQIO01001742.1-human-gut-metagenome-genome-assembly--contig:-NODE-1742-length-10306-cov-1.159151_pt1 | contig 10306 bp, 11 predicted proteins | sample MGYA00242573_ERZ504737 | MGnify/ENA primary metagenome ERZ504737 (study PRJEB26092, sample SAMD00036203) | human gut metagenome | host: Homo sapiens | study: EMG produced TPA metagenomics assembly of... | reverse complement strand
CACAGAATCTGCTATCTGTGTTCCATCTTTTTTTAATGCCAGTTTCGAGGTTTTTCCACCACCAGTACTACTAAATTTCACTTCCAAGGTTGCCGTTCCACTAACCGTAAAATTTATGGCAGATTTTCCTTCCTTATTTGACAGTTCAACAGCTTTTACTTTTGTTGCTTCACTGTTTAATCTACACATTGCACTTCCAACAAGTGCATAATAGCTGTCTGCCATCATATCATTTGTAAATGGATCCGTATCTTTTTTTCCTTCTACAGGTAGCTTTGTAAAGTTCACCTCATGGACCGTCTCCGCAGCCTTCACACTGGCAATACCGCCCAGCAGATCCACCGGCATGACACCCAGCAACATAGCCACGGTCAACATAAATGCCAGAAATCTTTTTCTCTTACATCGACTCATACAATCCTCCCATTTTTTTACGGTAGCGCTCTAATCTCCGTAATTTTTTGCACTGTTTTCTGTTCTTGCGCTTTGTTGTAAACGATTACATTTGTAAGCTCTTACAACACTATGTACTGTATATTAGCACTATCACTTCACATTAGTAAACTGTTTTTGTGTATTTTGAATATTTTTGGAAGTTATTCCTATATTTTTTGAGCAAATTTTAGCTATTATTTTTGCGCAACATTTATTTTTTATAAAATATGCACATTTTCTCATGAAATGTCTATTTAGGAATAGTAAGTGTTTACATTTCCCTTCTGCATTCATTTCCCATAGCCGCAATATCTCTTGCCAAAAGTTATATAAACTTATATAATAATTACAAAGTTATATACACTTATATAAAGTTATATAAGATTTTAAAAGTTATATAAACTTATATAAGAAAAGGAGGTTTTCATTATGAGTGCCAATCCGTTTACGTTATCTTTTGGAAAAAAACCATTGCAATATATCTCCCGTCTCACGGAAACAAACCAAATTCTGGAAAGCTTTTGTGCCGAGATTCCATCCAATCAGATCTACATGATCACCGGTGTCCGTGGCTCTGGCAAGACTGTAATGATGACAAATATTGCTTCGGAATTACGAAAAAGAGAAGACTGGATCGTTGTGGAACTGAATCCTACCAGAGATTTACTGCAAAGTCTTGCTGCAAAAATCTACAGCATTCCCGAATTACACACGCTGTTCATTAATGCAAAACTTGACTTTTCTGCTTTTGGTCTGGGAGTATCCATTGAAAACGCTGCTCCGGTCACGGATATCGAAAACGCTCTGGAACTCATGTTGAAATATATCCAGAAAAGTGAAAAAAGGTTGCTGATCAGCGTTGATGAAGTGACGAATTCCGAATATATCCGAATCTTTGCAAGCTCCTTTCAGATTTTTTTACGAAACGACTATCCCATCTTTTTACTGATGACGGGATTATATGAAAATATTTATAATCTTCAAAATGATAAAGTACTGACCTTTTTATACCGTGCACCCAAATTAATCCTGGAGCCACTCAATTATACCGCTATCCGCAAACAATATATGGATATCTTTTCTCTGGATATAGATGCTGCCGGAGAACTGGCTTCACTGACCAAAGGCTATCCTTTTGCCTTTCAGGTACTTGGTTATCTCTACTGGGAAAATCGCGATAAAAAGACTTTGGAACAGATTTTGCCGGAATATGACCAATATCTGGATGAATATGTATACAGTAAAATATGGTCGGAATTATCCGATCTGGATAAAAAAATCGTAACTGAAATGTCTCTCAGCGGAGAGACTCAGGTAAAAGCTCTCCGTGAGCGATTAGATATGAAATCTGAACTTTTCTCTGTCTATCGTGAGCGTTTAAAGAGAAAAGGTGTCATTATTTCCAAAGAATACGGGAAAGTCACGCTGGCCTTACCTCGCTTTGATGAGTTTGTAAAAATACAACAGCTTATGTAGCTGGGAGGCACAGCGTCTATTCCACGCCCCGCAGGATAACTTTCCCCACATATTTCCGGGCCAGTTCCTCCATCTGTTCCAGTTCCTCTCTGGAAAATGCGCCGAACGGATCTACACCGCCCGGTTTCACATCGTCACATTCCGCTGTCTGTATCATCCGGTACAGGCAGTTTTCATTCTCTTCGTAATTCTGAAGATAATACGCAGGGCATCCCGCAATCCATTTACCGATTTTCTCAAATTCCGCCACGGTATGAATTCCCTTTACCACGGTAGTGCGGAATTCATAGGGGATGCCACTGCTTTTCAGGACGCCGATACTCTCCTCGATGCGGGAGATATCTATATGCGGCAGTCCCGCCGCCCGAGCATAATTATCCCTGGAAGCCTTAATATCCATCGCCACATAATCAATCAGGTGCTCCTGCAACAATTCCCACAATACCCCCGGCATATAGCCATTGGTATCCAGCTTGATCGAATATCCGAGTTCCTTGATCTTGCGTAAAAAATCCTTCAGATCCTTTTGCAGAGTCGGCTCTCCGCCGGTGACGCAGACCCCCTGGAGAATCCCCTGCCTTTTTTTCAGGTAAGAGAGTACTTCTTCCTCCGGAATGAGCGGCTGGCAGCCGGGATCCAGCACCAGTTCCCCGTTGTGACAAAACGGACAGCGAAAATTGCAGCCCCCTGTAAAAACAGTGGCTGCAATATGTTCCGGATAATCTAATAAAGTTGTCTTGTTAAAACCATGTATCTGCATAGTTTAAGTCCTCGGCATAGTAGAATCCCGCACCACCAGTTCTCCGTCGAACACGCAGTGCTGGTGCTTCGCCTTTTTCCCAATGATGTCGAACAGGATCCGGGCCGTCTCTCTCGCCATGCTGTCCACCGGCTGCTTTAAAGTCGTCAAGGACGGGATAACATATTTCCCGATTTCCACACCATCAAAGCCTGCCAGAGAAATATCCTCCGGCACCTTGTATCCGGCATCAGACAAGGCTTTCCCAGCACCGATCGCCAGCATATCGGAGATTGCGAAGATCGCCGTGCACGGAATCTGCTTCTCGAGGAATTCCTTTGTCACCATATAGCCATTCTCCAGGGAGTAATCTTCCAAATCACTCCTCATAGGCAGGATCAGTTCTTCTCTTACTTCTATTCCGTTATCCTTCAACGCCTTTTTATAGCCCTCCAGACGCAGCTTACCGATGGAAGCATCCGTTTTGCGGGCACAGAGGATTGCAATATCCTTATGTCCGTTCTTGCACAGATAGTCCACCATCTTGTAGCTTTCCTTGGTATCATCCACCGCTACGGAGGAATAGGTGTTGCGGCTGAAGCCCTTGGGTAGCATTCCCGTGGTACTTAAGATAAACGGCACATGAAGCTGTGCCAGCTTTTCCTCACTGTGCACCAGATAACCGCCGAGGAAGATAATGCCGCGAAGTCTTTTTTCCTTGACCAGCTTCAGTGCCACTTCCACTTCGTCCTCGTCATAGTCTACATGCTGCAATACCATGGCGTAAGATTTTTCCTTGATCTCTTCTTCCAATACCTTGATCATCTGGCTGAAGAAAGAGTTGTTAATACCTTTGACCAGTACTGCAATTGCCTTGGCATCCTGACGTTTCAGGTTTCTGGCACTGTTGTTGGGTACGTAGTTATTCTCTTTGATCACCCGCATGATCATTTCCTTGGTCTCAGGATTGATGTCCGGGTGGTTATTTATGGCACGGGATACCGTGCTGACACCGACACCGCAGATTCTTGCGATGTCTTTGATCGTGATTTCCTCCATGGAGCACAAACCTTTCCAAGCCTACGGACCTATCTGCCGTACAGCTTCGTCATACTGCGGATCCTCTGCAAGCTCCCTTTGTAAAATCTCCGTTCCCCATTCTCCACTTCCAGTTGATGCCCAGTGTGGAAGGAATGTTGATGCGGGCCTCCGATCCCAGTCCAAGATAATCCTGCATGGGAATGATCGCCAGATCCGCTACGCTGGACATTGCGGCACGCACAAATTCCCAGGGAAGCTGCTCTCTGGGAATCGGCTCTCCGTCCGCATTTTTCAGACGCAGATAGTCGTCACAGAGCTTTTTGTCAGCTCCCTTCAAGGTGTCATACCACCCCATCACAGTATCATTATCATGAGTTCCCGTATATACCACGCAATTATGTGTATAATTATGCGGCAGATAATCACTTTCCTCACGGGAATCAAATGCAAACTGCAAAATTTTCATACCTGGATAACCGGATTTCTTCACTAATTCTATCACAGATGGTGTTAAAAAGCCAAGATCTTCTGCAATAACTTCTTTTTCTCCCAATTTTTCCTTCATGGAACGGAAAATATCATATCCCGGCCAGTGTTCAGTGGCCGTGCTCCGCAGTGGGTTCCCCATAGGGAATCGCATAATAAGCATCGAATCCACGAAAATGATCGATACGTACCACATCATAGCGTTCAAAGCAGGCTGCCAGCCGCTGCATCCACCAGGCATAACCGGTCTCCTTGTGATGTTCCCAGTTATACAGAGGATTGCCCCACAGCTGTCCGGTGACGGAAAACGCATCGGGAGGGCATCCCGCCACTGCTACCGGCTCACAATTCTCATCGAACTGGAACAGCTCCGGATTCGCCAGGCATCTGAGCTGTCAAATGCCACATAATGGAATATCCCAATAATCTTGATGCCGTTATCGTTGGCATAGGTCTTTAGTTTCTCCCACTGTACCTGGAACAGATACTGCTGGAACTGGTAAAACATAATCTCTTTCGCATATTTTCTGCGATATTTGTCCATGGCAGCCGGGGTTCTAGCTTGATATCCTCTTCCAGGCTGCCCAGCAGATGCCGCGGAAACATCCTTGATGGCCATATAAAGTGCATAATCCTCCAGCCAGTATGCATTCTTCTGTACAAACTCCTGAAATCTCGCATCTTCTTCAATATGACTGTTATCAAACGCTTCCTTCAACAGGCGGAAACGGCTCTTATAGATTGCCGTAATCCACGGAATGGATATCCGTGCCGAAGTCATAGGTATTGCACTGCTCTGCGGTCACATAGCCTCTCGCCACCAGATCCTCGGGATCAATAAAGTAGGGATTACCCGCAAAAGTGGAAAAGACTGGTACGGAGAATCTCCATGCTGGTGGCTCATGATGGCAGAATCTGCCAGTAGGCCTGACCGGCTTCTTTTAATCTGTCAATAAATTTATATGCTTCCTTGGAAAAGCAACCGATTCCGTAGCGGGACGGCAGGCTGCTCACCGGCAGTAATATTCCGCTTTTTCTCATATTAATAACCACATCTTTCTATTTTTTAGCCCTTAACTGCACCGGCTACCCACGCCCTCGATAATGTACTTCTGACAGGTCAGATAGAAGACGATAATAGGGATTACGGACAGTACCAGCAGTGCCATCATGGCACCCAGATCCTTTGCACCGTAAGAACCTACCAGGTATTGTACTACAACCGGTATGGTCTTGTAATTAGTACTCAGGCCGATCACCAGATAAGGCAGCAGATAGTCGTTCCAGATCCACATGGCATTCAGAATGGCTACGGTGATGGCTGTGGGCTTCAGGATCGGCATTACGACACCGAAGAAGGTCTGCAAAGGGTTGCATCCGTCGATCATGGCTGCCTCTTCGATGTCCAGTGGAATCGATTTGATGAATCCACAGAACATGAATACGGACAGGCCGGAACCAAATCCCAGATACAGCAGCACCATTCCGGGAGGGTTGTTCAGGTGGGTCATATTAGCCAGCTTGGACATAGTGAACATTACCATCTGGAAAGGCACGATCATGGAAAATACGAACATGTAATACAGCACATTGGTCACGCCGGTTTTCACTCTGGTCAGATAGTACGCAGTCATGGAAGTGAACAGAATGATCGCTGCCACGGAAAATACAGTGATAAATGCAGACCAACCGAAAGCTGTGAAAAACCGGTTTTTCAATACCGTTCACATAGTTGGTCAATCCCACAAAGGTCTCTGCGGTAGGCAGTGCAAACGGATTGTTGCTGATGAACAGTTTTCCCTTAAAGGAGTTGATCAGCACGAAGAAAATAGGTGTTAAAAAATGCAACTACCAGCAGACACAGGATACAAAATATGATCACATTGGAAGTTTTTTTCTTAGTCATTATTGTTCTACCTCCTTACGTCTGGTAAGTACCAGCTGTCCCAGGGCTATGACTGCCACAACGATGAAGAACAGTACTGCTTTTGCCTGACCGACACCTTCGTAACCGTTTCTGCCGTAGAAAGTATTGTAAATATCCAGAGCCAGCATTGCGGTCTTTTTGCTGGGAGCACCGGCAGTCAGCGCCAGGTTCTGGTCAAAGAGCTTGAAACTGTTGGATACAGTAAGGAACAAACATATAGTAATAGATGGCATAACCATCGGAATTTTCACTTTGAATAAAGTCTGTAACGAAGTAGCTCCGTCAATCTGTGCTGCTTCGATCAGGTCTGTAGGTACATTCTGTAGTCCGGCTACATAAATGATCATCATATAACCGATCATCTGCCAGTTCATCAGGATGACCAATCCCCAGAAACCATAGGTAGGATTAGCTACCAGTGTGGTCTCATATTTCAACAATACCGCATTGATCATCTGCTGCCAGATATAACCCAGGATGATACCACCGATCAGGTTCGGCATGAAGAATACGGTACGGAACAGGTTGGTTCCTTTGATCTTTCTGGTCAGTGCCAGTGCCAGAATGAACGCAAACACGTTAATGGTAATGATAGATACAACAGAAAACTTAAGGTAAAACCGAATGCGTTGACAAAATCTTTGTCCGCAAAATTTTGATATAATTTTCCAGGCCTACAAATTGTGCATTTGTAATCGTCTTAAATTTGCAAAAGGACAGATATACGCCCATAACAAACGGTATGATAAATGCAAAGGAAAATGCGATCAATGTAGGCAGTACAAAAATGGGAAAATATCGTTTTAATGTCTTTTGCATAAGCCTTCTCCTATTAATTCCTTTTTACATGATATTCCGGGTTTTACAAACACGGGGGCCGTGGTACCACCACCGCCCCCTGTGTCTGAAGTTATATAAGATGGATAACGATTTAGAATAGTTATAAGTTGAGATCAATTAGTTAGCTGCGGTTGCGGCCTTTTCAGCTGCCCATTCGTCAACTACTTTTGTCTTTACAGCGTCCCAGTCGATGGAACCGGAAGCATACTCCAGAAGAGCTGCACCGAAGTCATCCTTGAACTGCTGGCTGGGGAAGGAAGTGAAGTTCCAGGATACAGATGTCTTGGAGGTATCTGCCATGTAACGAAGAACTTCCTGTGCCAGAGGATCGGTGGGCTTTTCATCATCGCTGAAGGTATCGAAAGGAGCAATGAAGCCAAGGTCATTGGTTACTGCTGCCTTACCGGTTTCAGAAGAGAACAGCCATTCAACGAATGCGATAGATGCTGCCTGATCCTCAGCAGAAGCTTCCTTGTTGATGCAGAAGAAGTTCTCAGTACCGGTGCACAGTCCCTGGTTCTCTTCACCTTCAACGCCGGTATAAATAGGAAGGAACTTAACATCCTCAGCCTTAACAGTGTTACCGTCTACGCCATTGATCTGGCTCCAACCCCAGTTACCGTTCTGTACCATTGCTGCCTGACCCAGAGCGAACTCAGCCATGGAGTCGTCTACAGACTTGCTTCCCAGCAGACCGGGTGCTGTGCAGGAGTTGTTGATGTACAGATCAAAAATGTTCTTGAAGTTATCGGAGTAAGTGAACTCCAGGTTATCGGTATCGGTGATACCCTTGTCCTTGAACTCGTAGTATACAGGGATGTTAGCCAGATGAGTCTGCCATCTCCAGTCTTCACCGGGAGTCAGGGATGTGGAAGCGAATACGCCTTCAATACCCAGTTCATCTTTCTTAGCCTGCATATCTTCTACAACCTCTTTTAACTTAGCGAAGTTGTTGATCTCATCCATACTTGCTGCCTTAGCACCATCCAGTGCGAAGTACTTCTGCATGATAGCGTCGTTATAAATGATACCGTAACCCTCTACTACGTAAGGGATTCCGTATACACCACCGTCTTCACCGGTGATTGCCAGGCTCTTATCCATTAACCAGCTGTACAGGTCTGTATCCTTTAAGTCTGCACAGTAGTCTTTCCAGTTCTGATAACCGATAGGTCCGTTGATCTGGAACAGGGTAGGTGCTTCCTTGTTAGCGATCTCAGACATCAGGGTCTGCTCGTAGGTACCGCTTGCTGCAGTTACAACCTTTACAGGAACACCGGTCTCCTCGGTATATTCCTTAGCCAGCTTCTGCCATACTTCGTCAACTTCAGGTTTGAAGTTCAGATAGTATACAGAGCCTGCTGCCTCTGCGGTCTTCTCTGCGGTCTTCTCTGCCGCCTCGGTAGTTGTTGCTGCGTCCGTCTTGTTGTCGGTAGCAGGGGTAGTTGCTGTTGCATTGTCAGCATTTCCGCAACCGGTCAGCATGGAAGCTGCCATTACTGCACAAAGTAAAACACTTGCCAGTTTCTTCTTCATAATCTTACCTCTCCTTTTTTGTTGGAACGGGAACCCTTCATAATTCTTGCTATACTCCCGTCAGGTTGTCGGAAACGGTTTCGGTATTGTTCCCGGTAGTCCGTTTCCGTTCGCTGTAATTAGAAAATAGCACATTCACGAACTGGTTGCAAGTGCTTTTCTGTAAATCCCTGGAAGTTTGTATATTGTTCTCAAAATACTTCTCGCAGTTTTGTGCATTTTCACAATGACTTTATAATTCTTCTGCCGCTTATATTCTTTTTTCAAATAATTAACCCCTCGAGCGGACTGTCTTCTACTCGCTTTTTATACTTTGTACACCATCTCGCTTAAAAGCTCGATGATGTACATTCGCCAAATACAGATTCTTGTGCAAGCACAAATCTGTACTTGGCTCATCGTATACACAAAAAGAGGTGCTGCCTCATCCTTCTGCAGCACCTCCCGGGTTCTTTTTTTCTATTTTATTTTTACAGATACTTTTTTCCACCTTCCGGCAGATATTTTGCCGTGCTGCGGAGCATATCCCTTACCAGCTCTTCCACCTGTTCTCTGGAAGCTCTTCCTTTCACCTGCGGATCCTCCAGGAATGCTTCCACCACCAGATCAAAATCACACAGAATAGCTGCTTTCAGAATCCGCTCATGGTTTGCCACATGGGGATCCACCAGCTCCTTGATCTGCTCCGGAAGCTCTCCGGCATACAACGGGCGGATGGCATCTCTCTCGAATACCGCATTGGTCTCTACAACCGCACTTTCCGGCAGATTGGCAATCTGATGTCCGGTATTGGGAATATTGACATTGCTGATCTTGCGGGTCAGTCCGCAGAGTGCCTTGATCAGCTGGATACCTTCCTCCCCGGTAGGCTTCAACTCGATCTCTTCCTCACCGGCTGCCAGTCTCGCGCTCTTTGCCAGACGTTCCTGCAGATCCTTCTTTCTCCAGTCTACGGTAGTCAGACCGAATTTCCATCTCTTTACCGTCTCGGGATCTTTCAGGTAACTGTCACCCACACCGGGCATGAATTCCACCAGATGCCTGTCGCCTGCTGCTGCGATCAGACCATATTTGCGGAACAGATCAAATTTCACAATATGGCACACTCGAAAGTAGAGTTCGCCCAGTTTTTATCTGCTTCTTTGTAGCCGTCTTCCTTATGCTCCTCGGTATATTTCCGGTAAATGGGGAACAGATCGATTCCCTTATAGGAAGCATAGTCAAACCAGGTGAAATGGTTGATACCCAGTACATTGACCTGAATATCCTCACGTTTCACATCCTTAAGCCCCATGGTCTCTTCCAAAATACCCTTTAACACTTTCTGGGTACCGAATACTTCATGGCAGCATCCAAAAGCTTTGATCTCCGGAAAAACATAGTACAAAGTCTTCACGCACAGGGACATGGGGTTGGTGTAATTAATGACCCAGCTTTCGGTGCATATGCCTGATGGCCTGTGCGATCTCCACATACATGGGAATCGTACGCAGTGCTCTCATGGCACCGCCGGGGCCTGCGGTATCTCCTACAGACTGATAGATTCCCAGTCGTTCCGGCATATGTACATCCACAGCCATCTCATCAAAAGTTCCCGGCAAAATAGAGATCACGATGAAATCCGCACCGGTCAATGCGGACTGTAAGCTGTCAGAAACAGTATAGTTCCATTTGCCCACCACATCCTCTCTTGCAGAAAGTCTGTTGCCGATGATCTCATTGTGTTTGCCGCCTCCGCATCAATATCATACAGGCGGATGGTTCCGGACAGTTCTTCATCCATGGCCAGATCCGTCATAAATGTCCATGCCCATCCTCTGGAACCA
>ENA-OQIO01001741-OQIO01001741.1-human-gut-metagenome-genome-assembly--contig:-NODE-1741-length-10306-cov-2.103252_pt1 | contig 10306 bp, 12 predicted proteins | sample MGYA00242573_ERZ504737 | MGnify/ENA primary metagenome ERZ504737 (study PRJEB26092, sample SAMD00036203) | human gut metagenome | host: Homo sapiens | study: EMG produced TPA metagenomics assembly of... | reverse complement strand
AGGAGAAGTGGGAGCCGGATCGCCTCACAGGAATTCAGCTCGCCCAGGGTTCGAAACGCCCCATCCCCTGCGTGGTGGGGGCATGAAACATGCGTGCCGCTCCGCGCCCACGCCGACGCCGACCAGGCCGCCGATGATAAGCGATTTTATTAAAATTATCAGGAACATAGTCAGACCTTATGCTAACAATCAGGTTTGCGTGACGAAATCCACTTTATCGAGATCGATGGCGGTCACGTTGACGGTGACGTCCAGCTCCACGCTGTAGGTCCGTCGTTCACGGCGCAAAAAGAAGAACAGAAACGCCTCTTTTCGTACCGCTTCGCGCGCATGAACAACCGTCACGTCCTGTGGCTCAATACGCAGTAGGATGCGCGAGGATGATTTCATCACCGCAGCCTGCACATGGTTCAGGCATCGGCGAAGGCCCGTGATTTGCTTTCGCCTTTGCCGGCAACCCTCACCGTGGTGGTGAATTGCTCTTTCATACTTATGCGCCGTATTTCTTTTTCCAGCTTCTACCAGCCGCTCGCCCAGCTCTTCTTTATCCATAAAGCCGAAGCCCAGCACGTTGCAGCCTTCGTTGATAGCGGTGACGCCCTCATCAATAGAGCGCATACCGTATTTTGCTTTGTAGCCGTATTTGGTCTGGGCGGTGATGGCGCCGGCGCCGCCGCTGCCGCAGAAGGAGATGCCGAAGGTGGCGTTTTCCGCTTTCATTATGTCGCCAAGCTTCATGTCGGCCGCAACGCCAGGGACGACCACAGCACGTGCGCCCGCTTTTTCAGCGCCTGCGGCGACTTTTTGGCCTTTACCCAGACGGTCGCCAATGACTACAGTGATTTGTTCCATGTTTTGCTCCTTACAGGTTATCTTTCGCGACTTCGAAGTGGACGGAGAGCAGCCAGGCCTCTTCATCAGGCAGGTTGCCGAACTGTGCGACCACTTCGCGGGCCAGCATCATTGAATCTTCAGAAATTTCTTCGAACAGACTGGCATCCACTTCCGGTAGCGGTTCGCCGCTGATTGACCGGTGGGCCATCGCCCGCACGTGGGAAGTCAGCATTTGCTCCTGAACGTCGTTAGGGACGATGTCGTGACGGCTTAACAGGGCGAATACCTGCTGTAACATCTTGTCAGCCAGGCGTTCGGTCTGCGCCGCCTGCTCCCCTACGTCGTTTATTACCGCTCCGTTATTCACTTGTGTTACCCCGCTGATGTCTCTGGAATCCAAAGTAGCGCCGGGGGTCAGGAGTTTGTAGCGAGTTGTTTTCCACTTCGAAGTGGAAAGGGAGGCGGCAGGGGTGATCGACCCACATATTCACAGGGAAAAGGTAAAACGACGGCTATGGCGATGAGATGTATCACAACAATGAGCGTGGACAAGGCGCCCGCGGCAGCGGAAAGGCCGGAAAAAGAGAGTGGAAAAATGTGATATCGGTAGGCTTTCAGGTGGGAGGCATCGGCTGAATGCCTCCCGAAAAGAACGGTTAGCGGTACTTCTTATGATAGGTGTTGCGGGTGGTTTTAAACTCCTCCGCGGCGGCCTGCGCCTCTTTCACCTTGCCTTCGTTCGCCAGCTTCAGCGCACCGTCGATCTGGCCGATCAGAATATCCAGACCGTGACGGTAATCTTTCATCTCAGCGCTGTCGGCCGCTTTGCCTTCCAGCTTCGGCGGGGTCTCTTTCTGAGCATCGACCGCGGCGGTACGCATCTTATTCAGCGCCGCTTTCAGCTCGCCGGCGTCGGAGGTCTTCTGTACCACTTGCAGGTTTTCTGCCAGAGTGTCCATGTCTTCGCCCAGGTCGCGAAGGCCGACGCTGAACCGAGCGCAAAGCAGAGACAGCAGCATCGCTAACAGTTTTTTACGCATTGCTCACTTCCTTTTTATTATTTAAGCAAACAGGTGTTATTGCCCGGCGATTTTCATCTCCGGCAGCAGCACAGAACCGCACTGAATGTTGCTGCGCGTTTCAATATCATCGCCAATGGTCACGATATTACGCCACATTTCTTTCAGATTTCCTGCAATGGTGATCTCACTGACAGGATATTGAATTTCGCCGTTTTCTACCCAGAAGCCGGATGCGCCGCGTGAGTAGTCGCCGGTGACGCCACTGACACCCTGCCCCATCAGTTCGGTAACCACAAGACCGGTGCCCATCTCTTTAAGCATCTTTTGCAAAACTCAGGCCGCGGCCGTTAATGCGCCAGTTGTGGATGCCCCCGGCGTGGCCGGTGCTTTTCATCCCCAGCTTGCGCGCTGAGTAATTGGTCAGCAGCCACTGGGTCAGCACGCCGTCTTTGACGATATCGCGACGTTCGGTGCGCACGCCTTCGCTGTCGAACGGCGTGGAGGCCAGCCCTTTCAGCAGGTGCGGATGCTCTTCAATGGTTAGCCACTCCGGCAAAATTTGTTTGCCCAGCGAATCGAGCAGGAAGGTCGATTTACGGTAGACCGCGCCGCCGGCAATCGCTCCGACCAGGTGACCAAACAACCCGGTCGCCACTTCGTTGGCGAAAATGACCGCGCTTCATGGTCGACAGCTTACGCGGCGCCAGGCGCGACAGGGTGCGGCGGGCGCACTCTTCCCCGACCCATTCCGGGGACTGCAGATCCTCGATTGCCCGGCCAATGGTGTAGGCGTAGTCGCGCTCCATATCGCCGTCATCTTCCGCAATGACGCAGCTGGAGAGGGAATGGCGAGTCGAGCAGTAACTTTGCAGCATGCCGTGACTGTTGCCGAACACTTTGATGCCGTAGTGGCTGTTAAAGCTGCCGCCTTCGGTGTTGGTGATGCGTTTATCGGCCTTCAGGGCCGCTTGCTCCGCGCGGGCGGCCAGTTCGATGGCGTCGTCCGGGGAGACCTCCGCCGGGTGGAACAGGTCCAGATCCGGGGCGTCAAAGGCCAGCAGATCTTTATCGGCTACGCCGGCAAACGGGTCCGGGGAGGTATAGCGAGCGATATCCAGCGCCGCCTGCACGGTGCGGGCGATAGCTCCGGGCTAAGATCGGTGGAGGAGGCACTGCCCTTGCGGTTCTGATGGTAAACCGTGATGCCTAATGCCCCATCGCTGTTGAATTCTACATTCTCCACTTCGCCATAGCGGGTGCTGACGCCGATGCCCGTGGTTTTGCTGACGGAAACTTCCGCACCGTCAGATTTACCTGCCGCCAGTTCCAGTGCCGTGGTAACGGCTTCTTCCAGCGTCTTACGCTGCTGTGCAACTTGAGAGATGACTTTCATTGCTAATGCCATAATGTAAGAAGGAGTTAACTGAAGTCTAACAGAGAACCGTTTTTCAGTGCGCGCCTTAACTGGTAACATTAGCCTCTTTTTTTAAGGAGCCTGAGATGACAAAGCAGCCCGAAGACTGGCTCGACGACGTGCCCGGTGATAACGTTGAAGATGAAGATGATGAAATCATCTGGGTCAGTAAGAGTGAAATTAAGCGCGACGCGGAAGAACTGAAGCGTCTTGGCGCGGAACTCGTTGACCTGGGGAAAAACGCGCTGGATAAAATTCCGCTGGATACCGACCTGCGCGACGCCATCGAACTCGCCCAGCGAATCAAAAAAGAGGGTCGCCGCCGCCAGCTGCAGCTTATCGGTAAGATGCTGCGCAACCGCGATGTCGATCCGATTCGTCAGGCGCTGGACAAGCTGAAAAACCGTCACAACCAGCAGGTTGCGCTGTTCCACAAGCTGGAGCAGATCCGCGATCGACTGATTGACGACGGGGATGACGCCGTCGCTGAAGTGCTGAACCTGTGGCCAGATGCTGACCGTCAGCAGCTGCGTTCGCTGATCCGCAATGCGAAGAAAGAGAAAGAAGGCAACAAGCCGCCGAAATCGGCGCGCTGATCTTCCAGTATCTGCGTGAACTGGCGGAAAACGAAGGCTAAGTCCCGCTGTTTTTGCCCGCAATAGTCTCCCGGATGGCGGCGCGCTGCGCCTTATCCGGGCTACGGTTCCCTATATCAAACGGTTACTCAACACCGTAGGCCCGCGCAAGCGCAGCGCCGCCGGGCAAGCTATACCAGACTCCGTTCCCGTCGTTATGCCGGATGCGCTAACGCCTTATCCGGCCTACCTTCACCCAGCTCTAAGCTTGCGCCAGCAGGGGGATTCCCGTCGCATCGCCTGAGTCCCCTCATCCACACGACGATACGTTTGTTTATTGCCTTACTGCCAACTGAATCGTTAAAGCTAAAAACAATATAGATCACATATTCTGGTGATAAATACGTATTACATAGCAAGATAATACGACTTCCATCCCGTTTAGTCTCAGCAAATCGGCCGTTTTCTCACCAGGTGAGGCGCTTCACATTTTAATCACCCCCATGCCGGTAGATTTCACACGTCAATGACACAATCGATTCAGCAAAAAGGGAATAAAAATGAAAAAGACATTGGTTCTGACGACGATCGCCCTGCTGGTTTCCGGCTCGGCCGCGGCAAAAACATGGGTGCTGACGAACGCTGAAGAGGGGATGGATAAAGGAAACTGGCAGATCAACAGCGATCAGCTGAAGGTGAAAGATCATGCGTTCAGCATTGAGCAGAAAGTCCTGCACGGCGGTAAGCAGGAAGGCAGCAAAATCCTCACCATTCATAGTAAAGACGGCCTGACCATCACCCTGAGTCCGACACGCGGCATGAACTTGCTGCGTATTGAGGGTTTCGGCAGCCGGATGGGCTGGGATTCGCCGGTTAAAGAGGTCGTCAACCCGGCGTTTATCAACCTGGAAAGCCGCAATGGCCTCGGCTGGCTGGAAGGATTCAACGAGATGATGGTCCGCTGCGGCTATGAATGGACCGGCCATCCGGTGACCGCGGACGGGCAAATTTATACCCTACACGGCAAGGCGGGCAACACGCCGGCCTCTCTGGTGGAGGTGGAGGTGGCCGACAGCGCGCCGTATGAAATCCGCATCCGCGGGCTGGTGAAAGAAAGCACCTTTAAAAAAGCCGATCTGCAGACCCTGACCGAACTGCGCTACGTGCCGGGCAGCAACAGCTTCAGCTTACATGACGTCTTAACCAACCATGCCGACTATCCGCATGATTATCAGATCATCTACACAGCAACTTCGGCACCCCGATCCTCGAAGAAGGCGCGCGCTTCCTCGCCCCGATGTCCAGCATCAGCCGTTCAATGATTACGCGAAGAGCGGGTTAAAAACCTGGCAGACCTATCAGGGACCGACCAAAGATTTTGACGAGATGGTATTTAATATTCAGCCGCTGGCCGATGAAAATCACCAGACCCTGGCCGCGGTGGTCAACAAAGCGGGCGATAAAGGGGCCTCTATTCAGTTTGATACCCGTCAGCTGCCGGTCCTGACGCTGTGGAAAAACACCGATACCGTCAAGCAGGGCTATGTCACCGGTATCGAGCCGGGGACCAGCTACGCCTATCCGGTGACCATTGAACGCGAGCAAAAACGCGTGAAGCAGCTGCAGCCGGGCGCCAGCGCGCAGTTTGATCTAACCTACACCCTGCTGCACGACAGCGCCCAGGTAGCCGCCGTTGAGCAGAAAATCGCGCAGATTCAGGGCGATAACAAAGTCGCGGAGAACGAGACGCCGATCGCCAAAGAGTAACAGCGCCGCCAGTCGAATGCCCGGAGCGGTACGTGGACTGACCCCATAAAGTTGGATGGTTCATATTAAGCGGCTCTCAGAGCTGGGTTCGGTACTCTACCGGACTCAGGCCTTTTAATTTCAGGCTTATCCGCTCGTTGTTGTAGTAATAGATATAGTCCTCTACGGCTTTTCTTAGCGCACTGACACTCCTGAACTCCCTCAGATAAAAACACTCCGATTTCAGGGTCCCGAAGAAGTTTTCCATCACTGCATTATCCAGGCAGTTTCCTTTACGCGACATACTCTGCGTCATCCCATGCGCCTTTAAACGTTCCTGATAGCTCCTCATCCTGTAATGCCAGCCCTGATCCGAGTGCAGCAGCGGAGCATCTCCCGGTCTGAGCTTCGGGAACGCACCGTCCAGCATCGTATTCACCATCTCCATCACCGGCCTTTCCGACAGGCTGTAGGCGATAACCTCCCGGTTAAACAGATCGAGAACTGACGACAGGTAAAGCTTTTTTCCCTGTACCGGGAACTCTGTCACATCTGTTACCCATTTTTCGTTGGCTTTTGACGCACCGAAGTTCCGGCTCAGGATATTGGGCGCGGCCTCGCCCGTTCTCCCTTTCCAGGCACGATATTTTTTCGCCCTTATCACAGACCGGAGTGACAGTTCTGCCATCAGCCGCTGCACTGTTTTATGGTTTATCCGCAGCCCCTGTTTTCTCAGTGCGAGCGTGATCCTGCGGTAGCCATAACGACCTTTGTGATAGTGGTATATCTTCCTGATGTTCTCTTTAAGACCCGCATACCTGTCCCCTTGCTTCAGTGCATTCATATTGTAATACCACGTGCTACGGGACATACCGGCCGCCCGCAGAAGGTCCCGCAGAGCGTGTTCATGCCTTAGTTCACTGATTATCAGGGCTTTTTGCCATTTTTTTCGCTCTGAACCAAGGCTTTCAACTTTTTAGATAGGCATTCTCTGCCCGCAGATAACGCAGTTCGGCCCTGAGTTCTTCGGGGGAGAGTTTTTCCAGCTCTTTATCTGTCAGTGGTGGGATATTTTTTGGCTTTGTCATTTGTCCGGGCCGTCCGCATTGCATGTTTAAAAGACCTTCCGCTCCGGCATCGTTGTACACGTCGAGCCAGCGCCGGACAAGTATTTCTGCGGAGAGATTAAACCGGGCAGCCGCTTCACGCATCGTCAGGCGGTCACTGATAACCGCCCGGACGACCACGAGTTTAAATTCATCGGAATAATGATTATTTTTTGCAGTCAGGCCTTCTGCACCGTGGAACTGCCATGCCCTGACCCAGCGACGGACAGATGTTCTTTCAATACCAAAAAGGTCGGCTGTACTCTGTTCTCCGTCTTTACCGGACAAATAATGATTAACCACAGCCAGTTTTGTTTCAGGGGAATACTTTGGTTTAGCCATAAAATTGCACCTTACTCAGTTGGGTGTCCAACTTTTGGGGTGCAGTCCATGCGCTTGCGCGGGCCTACAGAGAACTGCATAACTTATTGATATTGCTGTTTTTCGTAGGCCGGGTAAGGCGAAAGCCGCCACCCGGCAGAAAGGCGCTCACCCTAACGAAATCAGGTTTGTCATCGACAGCGCCGCCCCGAAGGGCGGCCTGGGTTACTTCACGCAGCGGGCGCACTGCGAGGTCTGGATCTGCTGGAAGAAGTCATTGCCTTTATCATCAACGAGGATAAAGGCCGGGAAATCCTCCACTTCAATTTTCCAGATAGCCTCCATACCCAGCTCCGGATAGGCCACGCACTCGAGGCTCTTGATGCTCTGCTGGGCCAGCACTGCCGCCGGGCCGCCGATGCTGCGAGGTAGAAGCCGCCGTGTTTGTGGCAGGCGTCGGTGACCTGCTGGCTGCGGTTGCCTTTCGCCAGCATGATCTTGCTCGCCCCATGGGACTGCAGCAGATCAACGTAAGAGTCCATGCGGCCTGCGGTGGTCGGCCCCAAAGAGCCGGAGGCGTAACCGTCCGGCGTCTTGGCCGGACCTGCGTAGTAGATCGGGTGATCTTTGACGTACTGCGGCAGCGCCTCGCCGTTGTCGATAAGCTCCTTCAGCTTAGCGTGGGCGATATCGCGGGCGACGATGATAGTCCCGCTCAGCGACAGGCGGGTGGACACCGGATACTGCGACAGCTGCGCCAGGATCTCGCTCATCGGCTGGTTAAGATTTACCTTCACCGCTTCGCCTTCCCCGGCCTGGCGCAGATGCTCAGGGATATATTTCCCCGGGTTGCTCTCCAGCTTCTCGATCCAGATGCCGTCGCGGTTAATTTTGGCTTTGATGTTGCGGTCGGCGGAACAGGAAACCCCCATCCCTACCGGGCAGGAAGCGCCGTGACGCGGCAGACGGATCACGCGGATATCGTGGGCAAAGTATTTCCCGCCGAACTGCGCGCCGAGACCAAGGTTCTGCGCCTCCAGCAGCAGCTCCTGCTCCAGCTGCACGTCGCGGAACGCCTGGCCGTGCTCGTTACCTTCGGTCGGCAGGCCATCGTAGTATTTGGTGGACGCCAGCTTCACGGTCTTCAGCGTCGCTTCCGCCGAGGTACCGCCAATCACGAAGGCGATATGGTACGGTGGACAGGCGGCAGTACCGAGGGTGCGCATCTTCTCGACGAGGTAATTTTTCAGCTTCGCCGGGGTGATCAGCGCTTTGGTTTCCTGGTACAGGTAGGTTTTGTTCGCCGAGCCGCCGCCCTTGGCGATGCAGAGGAATTTGTACTCATCGCCATCGGTAGCATAGAGATCGATCTGCGCCGGCAGGTTGGTGCCAGTGTTAACCTCTTTATACATATCCAGCGGCGCGTTCTGCGAGTAGCGCAGGTTGTCCTGGATATAGGTGTTGTACACCCCCTGCGCCAGGCGGCTTCATCGCCGCCGCCGGTCCACACGCGCTGGCCTTTTTACCCATGATGATCGCGGTGCCGGTGTCCTGGCAGGTGGGCAGAATACCTTTGGCGGCGATATCCGAGTTGCGCAGGAACTGCAGCGCGACGTATTTATCGTTTTCGCTGGTCTTCCGGATCGTTAAGGATATCCGCCACCTGCTGCTGATGCGCAGGGCGAAGCATAAAGGAGGCGTCGTGGAAAGCATGCTGCGCCAGAAGGGTCAGCGCCTGAGGGTCAACTTTTAGCACTTCCTGGCCGGCGAAATTCGGCGACGGAGACGTAATCACTGCTGAGGAGATAATACTCGGTGTCATCCTTTTTGAGCGGAAAAGGATCCTGGTAAACAAACGGTTTATTCGACATTGTACTCTCACTTACTGCTTTGGCTGATTATGTTTCAGGCAGGGACTCCATGTGCTGTAGAAAAGCGAGTCGAACAATCTTACACAATTTTTTAACAAAAACTGAGACAAGGACGACTTTTTTCTTTCAGCAGTTGCTTCTCCACCGTTTGCTGGTTTAATAGGGCGATAAAATTTACTTTGTTTGAAACAGGGATTGAGAATGCAAAAGCTGATTAACGCCGTGCAGAACTATGCATGGGGAAGCCACACCGCCTTAACTGAACTGTATGGCATCGCAACCCGGACAATCTGCCGATGGCAGAGCTGTGGATGGGGGCGCATCCGAAGAGCAGCTCGCAGATCCTGGCGGCCGACGGCCAGCCGCGTTCACTGCGCGAGGTGATTGACGCGGATAAAGCCGCTCTGCTCGGCGACAAGGTTGCCGCCCGCTTTGGTGAACTGCCGTTCCTGTTTAAGGTACTGTGCGCCGCTCAGCCGCTCTCAATTCAGGTGCATCCCAACAAGCAGGCCTCGGAAGAAGGTTTCGCCCGCGAGAACGCCGCCGGTATCCCGCTCTCCGCCGCCGAGCGTAACTACAAAGATCCGAACCACAAACCGGAGCTGGTTTTTGCCCTGACGCCGTTCCTGGCGATGAATGCATTTCGCGAGTTCAGCGATATTGTCACCCTGCTGCAGCCGGTGGCTAGCGCGCATCCGGCAATCGGCGCCTTCCTGCAGCAGCCGGACGCGACTCACCTGAGCCAGCTGTTTGCCAGCCTGCTAAATATGCAGGGTGAGGAAAAGGCCAAGCGCTGCAGGTGCTGCGCGACGTACTGGCCCGTGAACAAGGCGAACCGTGCAGACAATCCGCCTGATCGCGGAATTCTATCCGGACGACAGCGGCCTCTTCTCCCCGCTGCTGCTGAACGTAGTGAGCTGAACCCAGGCGAAGCGATGTTCCTGTTTGCTGAAACGCCGCACGCCTATCTGCAGGGGGTGGCGCTGGAGGTGATGGCCAACTCGGATAACGTACTGCGCGCCGGCCTGACGCCGAAATACATTGATATTCCTGAGCTGGTTGCTAACGTCAAGTTCGAGGCTAAACCGGCGGGTGAGCTGTTGACCCAGCCGCAGCGTCACGGCGCGGAACTCGACTTCCCGATCCCGGTGGGAAGATTTTGCCTTCTCCCTGCATGACCTCTCCGCCGAGGGCAGCGATCTGGCCCAGGCAAGCGCAGCGATCGTGTTCTGCGTCGACGGCGAAGCCGTAACTGCGCAAAGGCGACCAGAGCCTGACCCTCAAGCCGGGCGAGTCGGCCTTCGTGGCCGCCAGTGAATCGCCGGTGCAGGTCAGCGGCCGCGGCCGCGTGGCGCGCGTTTTCAATAAGCTCCAGTAAGCGACTGACCCTTCAGGTCGCGCTTACCTGTTGGTGATA
>ENA-OQIO01001740-OQIO01001740.1-human-gut-metagenome-genome-assembly--contig:-NODE-1740-length-10307-cov-2.408153_pt1 | contig 10307 bp, 9 predicted proteins | sample MGYA00242573_ERZ504737 | MGnify/ENA primary metagenome ERZ504737 (study PRJEB26092, sample SAMD00036203) | human gut metagenome | host: Homo sapiens | study: EMG produced TPA metagenomics assembly of... | reverse complement strand
CAGACAATCGTGCTGACCGTGCCCGCGCCGTCATCGTAGACGATTGCAGAGTTCTCGATTGCCACCTGATAGCCATCGGGCAGATCATCGAGCACCGGCGTTTTTGCCACGACCTCACCGGTTTTCATGTCGAGCGCAAGAAGATTCACGGGGTCTGCATTGTCGGTGAACATCACAAGGTTCGGCGTCAGCGTCGGCGAGCAGCCGCCGCCCCATGCAAGACCGCCGCCGGTGGTCTTGTCGCCTTCACCGCTGACCTTCGCGCCGACGCTCTCATACGGCGTGCACCAGACAGCCTCGACACCGTTGTTGGCGCGCAGCAGATAGCAATTCTTATTGGTCAGAATGACCGCGCCGTCCTTGGAGGCGGCAATGCCGTTCTCCGCGCCCTCGCCGGGCGTCAGCTCGTAGACGAAAACCGCCTTCGACAGGTCGGTCTGCTCACCGTTGAGGATCGCTTCGATTGCCGAGTGGGCGATATAGCCGAGAACGCCCTGCTGCTGGCGCTCGGGATAGATGCGGAAGCCGCCGGTGGCGAACCAGAGGTTCCCGTCGTAGTCAAATACCACGGAAAGAAGATTCTGCGTCAGCTCCTTGCCGAGCGCGGCCTCTGCCGCCGCCTTGATGTCGATGTCAAGCACCTTTTCAAACTCGGGAAGGACATTGCCCTCCTCGTCCGTTGCGCGGAGCATCAGTACATGGTTGTTGCTGGTCGGGCAGACGATACGGTTTTCAGCGTCCAGGAAGGTGTAGGAGCTTTGGATCAGGTAGCCGCCGCCGTCATGCTGCTTCGGGGAAAAATAACCGAGCGTCTTTGTCTCCTCCGCATTTAGATCGCGGATGGCGATGCCGCCGAGCAGCGGAACGACTGCATGGCCGTAGCTGTCAAAGTAAATGGCGGGAGACGCATTCGCGTTTGTCGTCTCATAGGAGACATGGATCTCCGGATAGATGCCGAGCGGCAGGATCTCGTCGGTTGAATCGGTGTTATAGCCGTCGTGATGGATGTTCGCATCACTCTTTGCCATGTAGGGGTTTTCCTCGACCTGCTTGGGCTGCAAGGCCTTCACGGGGAGTGCGTCGGATTCCGGCGCGGAAGTGGTCGTTTCCTCGGCAGGCGCGGCTGTGGCAGCCGGTGTTGCTGTGGCGGAAGGCGTCTGCGTGGCCTCCGCCGGTGCCTGTGCTCCGCTGCAGGCTGCCATCGACAGGGTCAATGCTCCTGCCAGCAGGAAGCTGCCTGCAGTATAAATCGGGTTTCTCTTTTTCATCGGTGATCCTCCTTGCTGTGTTGGTTGTGATCCGCTCGGGGCGAAGCAGACGGTTGTTTTTTCTCTGCCCATGCACAAAGCCCCTGCCGGAATGCTTCTTCCGTTATCGGCTCCAGCAGAAAGTAGTCTACGCGCAGCCGGAACGCATGCAGGGAAAAATCCAGCTCGCTGCACCAGATGATGCGCGTTTCCGGGAAAAGCGCCCGCAGGTGCTCCACTGCATTCAGCCCGTCCACGCCCGGAAGGGAAATTACAGCGTTGGTCGGCGCATTTTTGCGCGCGACCTCAAAGAATACCTCCTGCCCGCGGTAGCAGTCCACCCTGGGAAACAGACCGCGCTCTGCGCAGAACCGTGAAAGTTGTTCTCTGTAAAAGGTCTCCTGCGTTTCGCTCTTTGTCAGCACGGCAATGTGGTACATAGCGCTCCGCCCCCGTTCTGCCGTCGTTGACTGTTTCTGCTTTCAGTATACGGAACGGTGCAGGCTTTTCAAGCCTTTTGGCACGAAAGCCCCAATTCCGGCACGAAATCGGGTTTTTCCGCCGTGCCGGAGTCGAAAGTTGTGCTATAATGTGCTATAATCTAAATAGAAACTTTCCGGAAGGAGCCAGTCCGGCATGAGAATAGCAATTGTGGATGATCTTGAGACCGAGCGCGCGCAGCTGAAAACGCGCCTTGCGCGGCAGCTGCGCCTGTGCGGCGCCGAGGCGGAGCTATTGGAATTTGAAAGCGGCGAGAGCTTTCTCGCCGCAGAAAAAGAGCAGCGCTTTACCGCCGCGTTTCTGGATATTTACATGCACGGGATGAGCGGCATGGACGCTGCAAAGGAGCTGCGCAAAACGGACGCAGACTGCCTTTTGGTTTTTACCACGACCTCAACCGACCACGCGCTGGAGGGCTTTCAGGTCCGTGCGCTCCACTATCTCGTGAAGCCCTTTTCCGAGGAGGAGCTTTCCGCCCTGCTTGCCGAGATGCTTGCAAGACTCCCCCGCCCCGAGCCGGTCCTGACGGTGAAGGTCAGCGGCAGCGATGTCCGTCTTTGCTACCGGGACATTATCTCGGCAGAGCATTTTGCACATCTGATCAACATCCGCACGACTGCCCTGAAAACGCTGGTCACCCGCCAGAGCTTTAAGGTGTTCACCGAGCCTCTGAAAAAAGATCCCCGCTTTTTCGTCTGCGGCAGAGGCATGATCGTCAATTTAGAGCACGCCGCAGATTTTCGGGACGGTGCCTTCTGCATGACAGACGGCAGCAGCGTCTATGTCAGTCAGGAGCTTTTAAAGCCTGCCCGGCAGGCGTTTATGGAATTTCTGCTGCAAAGGGAGCGTATGAAATGAAGGATATTCTGCGTCCGATTTTGGAGCTTCTCGTCGTACTCCCCGGCCTTTTGCTGGATATTTCCCTGTAAAAACCTATCTGAAGCAGTCCCCCGGAAGGCTGGCCGCCTGGCTTTTTCCCTTGATGGCGTGCCTGTGCATCGGCAGCGGGCTTGCCTGCTATCGGCTTTGGGCTTCTACGTTCCTTGCCCTTGCGGGGGTCGCGCTGGCTGCGATCTGCCTGTATACCAGAACGCTTACCATCTCCCTCTGGAAATCCGGCACGATTGCGCTGTCCGTCTGCGCGGTGTTCGCGTGCGTGAACAGCCTGTCCCGTGCCGTCAGCGCCGCGATCATCCGGAATCTGCAGCTGCCGCCGGACGGACCGTGGCTCTGCCTGGGCGCTGCGTGTTCTATAACGCCGTTTGCTGGGTCATCGTGCTGGCCGCGTATTATCCTGCGACACATACGGTGCGTGCGATGGTCGAGGACGACAATTTTGCGCAGACCTGGTATGTGTTCTGGGTCCTGCCGCTGGCGTTCATCCTTTTGAATCTTTTCATGATCCGCGCTATCAGTCAACGCTCCAGACAGGCCGCGTGCTGCAGGGCTATATTGTGCTGAGCAGTGCGCTTCTGGTCTTTATGTTCTGCTTCAATGCGTTTTCCTGCTGATGGCAACCAGTCTCAACCGCAATGCGAAGCTGCAGCAGGAAAACCAGTTTCTTTCGATGCAGCAGCAGCGCTATGAAAACCTCAGGACCGCCATCGAGGAAGCGCGGCAGGCACGGCACGATATGCGCCACCAATTAAATCAAATTTCTGCGCTGGCCGAGGCAGGTGACCTGGAGAACCTGAAAAGCTACCTTGCAAAGACCGTCTCCCGCATCCCGAATCTTGATATGTGCTTCTGTGAAAACCGTGCGGCTGACAGTGTTGTCGCTATTACTGCGCCATGGCAAAGCGCGATGAGATCCCCTTCCGTGCCAGACTCGACCTGCCGGAAACACTGCCGGTTGACGAGATCGATATGTGTCTCGTGCTTTCCAACCTGCTGGAAAATGCGCTGGAGGCAAGCCTTCGCACCGCACCGGGCAGGCGGCAGATTGAAATAACCGCTTGTGTTCACGCTGACCGGATTCTGCTGATCGAGGTTGAAAATGCGTTTGACGGCGAGGTCAACGAAAAGAACGGCGTTTTCCGCTCCTCCAAGCGGAGGGAAAACGGGATCGGTATCCAGTCCGTCACCCGTATTGCGGAGAAAACCGGCGGCACCAGTACCTTTACCCATCAGAACGGCACCTTCACCGCCAAGGTCATGCTCTGCGGATAAGAGAATGACTGTCCAAAAATTGCATTCCTGCTTTATTGCGTATGTAGTAGCGTGGTAATTCTAAAGCTTTACTTTTAGTTTTAATGGACTAGTAGGGGCGGGGCACGCCCCGCCCGCGACCATATACTATAATGAATATAATGGGTTGGCTTGTAGGGCGGCATATATGCCGCCCGCCGCAGCCGTCCCGATAATGCGGTATAACGGGTAAACCGCACGGGACGCATATATGCGTCCCCTACAAACCTGCCGGAAAAGGCGAAGTTTTAATTTTAACGGGCTAGTAGGGGCGACCATTGGTCGCCGCCAACTTACCGCAGCAACGCATTTTCCGGAACAGTTCCTGCAAGGCAAACAGGCACGGGCGAGCAATGCTCGCCCCTACAAGAGTTTTTCGACAGTCTGAGGGGCTGTTTCACATCCCCCAAAAAGAAAGACCGAAGTTGTAAAGCCTTTTTTGGCTTTACAACTTCGGTCTTTTGCTTTAAGTTAATAGTTGTGAACAAAAAAAACTCAAAAGCAAAAACAGCATATCGAAATTTTGGAAAAAAGTCAACAGTTAAAATTTCGGATGCCGACAGAAATAAGAATATCGAAGCACAACGCGCTCTATCAGGCAAGCATCCAGCTTGAGGAACTGGATTACACAAAGTTGTATAGAGCTTATTCGGGAATCCGAAAATCGCAGATAGAGCCGCGTGTGTTATTTAAAGTACTGGTGTGCGCCTATATGAAGGGCGTATATTCCAGCCGTAAAATAGAGGAGCTGTGCAGGGAGAATCTGGTATTCCGCTGGCTGCTGGAGGATCAGAAAACACCGGATCACTGCACTATAGCAAGATTTCGGGGCAACCGTAACCTGCAGGAAGCGTTTGAGGATTTGTTCTTTCAATATGTAAAGAAGCTGGAGAATAAAGGGTATACCGAGCACTCCGAGGTGTTTGTGGACGGAACCAAAATCGAAAGCAAAGCAAATCGGTATACATTCGTATGGCTAAAGCAGGTAAGCAAACAGCTTGAGAAAATCAAGGCACGGTTGAAAGAACGGGTATGTCCGCAAGGAAATCTGACATCGACTAAGGTTGAGAAAAGACTGGAACAACTCAATACGGAAATCGAGGCGCAGGGCATTGAAGTGAAAAAAGGCCGCGGGCACCATAAGCCGGAAATCGTTCGGGAGCGGGATGAACTGGCTCTCTTGTATCGCCGCTGGATGGAGTATAACAGAAAGAAGGCAATTTGCGGGGAGAATCGCAACAGCTATTCCAAGACAGACACAGATGCCACTTTTATGCATATGAAAGACGACCATATGCGCAATGGCCAGCTAAAACCCGGATATAATGTTCAGTTTGCTGTCAACAGCGGTTTCATAACCGGCATTGGCGTATTCAGCAACAGAACGGACTTCGGCACGCTGATTCCGTTTTTGACCTATTTATGGCATAAGCACGGAAAATCCTATCGCAATGTCGTGGCGGATTCCGGCTATGAAAGTCTTGCCAATTACCGCTGGCTGTTTGAAAATGGCCAGACTGCATTTATTAAGCCCGCCAACTATGAATCGGGGAAAAAGCGTTCTTCAAAGTCACAGGTTGGCAGAATGGAAAACATGGGCTATTACGAACCGGATGACTGCTTTATCTGCAAGAACGGCAGACATCTGGATCTCAGTTCTCACTATACCTCCCATGCGAAGGACGGTACAGAGCGCAAAATCTCTGTTTACCGCTGCGAGGACTGCTCCGGCTGCCCTTACCGTGCAGCCTGCTGCAAGGCTAAAGACAGTGAAAAGCGCAAAGAAATTTTTGTCTGCTGGGAATTTCAGAATCTGCGCAAGAATTCGTATCACAACATTACCACCGAGGAAGGAAAACTGCTGCGCTGCAACCGTTCCATTCAGGCAGAGGGTGCCTTCGGACAGCTAAAGCACAATCGGAATTTCAAGCGTTTCCTTACCGGCGGTAAAGTCAAAGTCCTGGCGGAGCTTCTGTTTTTGGGGCTTTCCCAAAACATTGCTCACCTGCTGGCAAAGTGCAACAGTGGACTGCAAAATCTGCATTTGATTCAGCCTAAAGCATACCTGAATTTCTGATTTTTGAAAATTTGGAAAACAGGCTCCTCTGGAAAACAATCGTTATTCAGAAGGGTCTGTTTGAGTTATCTGCTTTTTGGAAATTAGGGGGTCTATGGCGAGCGTTTTTGTGCTTCTGGAGGCATTTAAGCGTAAAGAGGCTGCTGCACTTGGATTTTTTTCTTGTGCAACAGCCTCTTTTGTCATAACTGCAACAAATCCCCGCCCGTTTCCGGGCGGGGACTGTGCAAACACGATCTTATATCGTCAGAGGCTCAGCATGTTTCGTGCTTTTTCTTTTTCAGCAGGGCCAGCAGGCAGACCGCTGCTAGACTGACCAGTGCAATGCCTGCAACCGGGAGCAGCGGGAAGCTGTCCGAGGTCTGGGGAATCAGCGCTCTTGGCAGCACCGCAGCCTTGTTATCGCTGCGCCTGCGGGCTTGGCGGTGCCGCTTGCAGCAGCTGCGGTGCCGCCCGCATTGCCTGCTGCGATATTGCTGCTGTTGCCGGCATTGCTGCTGTTGCCGGCACTCGTGCCGCTGCCGGTGCTGCCGGTGCCCGGCGTCACCACCGGTCCGGAGGCAGGCTTGGCCTTCCACCGATGGCAAAGGGAGAGAAGGAGCCTACATGCACCTTGAGCTTGCCGTTCGCAGCGTCCAGCGTCAGGTCATTGCCTTTCAGCAGCTCACTTCACCGGCATGGTCTCGGGTGCAGAGCATGTGCGCCACTTCAATATCGAACTGGCTGAAATTCTCTGCGGTCACAGCATCGGGCAGGTCAAACCAGACATCTATGCCCTGCGGGAAGCTGTTTTCCTCGGCTTCGATCAGGATACCGTCACCGAAATCCAGCATCAGCTTCACATCGTAGAGGCTCACCTTGCAGCCGCTGATCTCATCGGAGAGCTGCTTTACCAGCTCTTTCTCAATTTTTTCGGTTGTAGTAAACGCTGTATTTTGCAGTGCCTCCGGCACGCTGGTCAGGCCCTTCGTCACAACGACCTTCGTCTCGGCGGGCTGACGCTGCACGCCCAGCCAGCTGATGACAGGTGCCTGGCTGCCGGTGGCGGTCACCGTGTAGTAAACGGTTTTTTGGCCGTCCAGCTTGAACACAGCCTTGTTGAGGATATCCCCGCTGCTGCCGTTCAGGTTCAGGGTCGCGGTCTCGCTCAGGGCGTTGCCTCGGCATCGGTGACCACGGCGGTCATCGGGCGGTTCTGGCCCCACCATTCGTGGTGCGCTCGTCAGGATGTAGCTGCCTGCAGGCAGGGTCAGGGCGTAGGTCAGGGTCTCGCCCACTTTATTTTCGCGGCCGTAGATGCCGGTCGCGGTCTTGTCAGCGGTGGAGCTGTAGCCCTTTGTCCCGGCATCCGTATCGACAAGGCCCAGTCATTATCGGCGGTCTTGCGCTGGTCAAAGGCTTCATTCAGCAGCTTGCTGCCCAGGGCATTTTTGTACAGCGTATAGCTCTCGGTCGTGCCGCCGCTGACGGTTGCCGGATCACCGGCCACACTGTCGATGAATACCACGGTATCGCCGGGGATAACTTCGCCGATCTTGACACTGACGGTCAGCTTCTCGCCCAGCGGGTTGACGGCCCCTTTGACGGCGCCCTGGATCTCGGCCGTACCGTAGGCATTGGCATTCAGCGCGTTCAGATCCACATTCCAATCCACAGGCAGGGTCGCGGTGGTGCCGTCCGTCTTTCTGACCTCGACTGCGGCGGGCAGGCTGCCGATGCCGCTGCCGGTGACATAGCTTTCCAGCGCAGGCAGCTTGGTCAGCACCTCGGTGACTGCACCCTCGGCGGCAGGCAGGCGGCTGCCGATGGTATTCAGCGCGTCCACCTTGAGTGTGCCGGATTTCAGCACAACCTTGACAGTGTGCTTGCCGGCGGCAAGGTCGGACAGAATGTACGCCTCGCCGCGGGTGTGGGCGGCCTTGGTGGCGGCGTTTTCAGCCTTCAGCACGCCGTCCACATAGACATCGATCACGGCGGAGCCGTTGTTGCTGCCCATGATGGCAAAGCCGCTGCCGTCCACCGCAAAGGTGAACGCCGCACCGGCGGTGTTGGTCTCTGACATCGTGCGGTACCAGTTGTCAGCGCTGCCGCCGCCCGGGTTGTTGATGGCCCATGCACCCTCATAGACAACGCCATCGTCCTGACCATCGATCATGGCAGTGGCGTAGGGAATGCCGCCCTTGACGGTCTTGATTTCCAGATTGTCCGCATAGACCTGCGACCAGTTGGAACTGAGCTTCACACGGCCGGAGAGCATCGGATTTGCATCGGTGTAGCTGGCGACAAGCGTGCCGTTGATATAGGCATAGACGGAGTCGCCCAAGCCGATGAGCTTTACATTGTACTTGCCGGCGTCATCCTTGGCAACACTGCCGCTGGCCACGGCAGAGCCGATGCGGAACAGCTTCCAGCTGCCCGCGCCGTTGACCTCCAGCGTGTAGCCGCTGTTGTTCCAGTTCATGCCGGTCTGCGCACGGATGGTCAGCCGCTCATACCGGTTGGCATCGGCATTGGGCAGCTCCATATCCACCGAAGCGCTGTAGTCCATCCAGCGCCAGTCCCCCACGATGGTAGCCGGGTCACCACCGTTCCACTGGGTCACGCCGGCGGCGTTCTCCTGCTTTAAGCGGCCGTTCTCCACGATCCATGCGCCGTGGGTGTCCAGCATGTAGCGGGGCTCATTGCCGCGGTCCACGATGTAGTTGACTTCCTCCTCCTTATAGTCGAAGTTATCGGCGTAGAGGTAGTCATCGGCGGTATCAGCCTTCTTGCCGGTCGCATCGGTGTCCAGCACCGCGCGGGTCGCAGTCTGGATGTAATCGCCGCTGCGTCCTCAGTGGGGAAGCGCTCCGGCTCAGTATCCAGCGTAGTGGCGGTCACAACACTGTAGGCCGGTACGGTCACATAGGCGATGCCGCCCTCGATCTTGGCGTCCTCGCCCTTCTGCATATAGCTGTCGGTCGCGGTCGTCCAGATGTGCAGGGCCTCAGCCTTCAGCGCCATGTCGGACAGCTTGACGGCAAAGGTCTTTTCGTTGCGGGTGTTGTTGACGAACACCGTGGAGAAGTTCTGCTTGTCGGGAGCTGCCAGCGTCATATAGCTGGCGTTTCCGTCAATACCTGCGGTGGCGTGCTCGTTCGAGCTGGCACCGAAGGACGCAAAGGTAGCGCCCGGCAGCACACGCCAGATACCGGCGGTGTTGCTTGCATTTTCCCAGCCGGTCTTGGCAAACTTGGTGATATGCCCAGCATGTAAAGCACAGGGTCATAGTGGATATAACCACTCCACGGGTCGCGGGCGGAGAGCAGCTCCTTATGGCCGTACTGGATGCCTTCGTAGAAGGCACCGATAGCCGGCTGGAACATGTACATCGTCCGGCGGGAGCAACAAAGGCGTTGGGGAAGCTGTCCAGCAGCGCCAGCGGGCTTTGGTAGCCGCCGATGGTGCCGACACCGTACTCGGCGGTCTTGTTCTCCTGCAGCTCGGAATAGCCGAAGGTCGCGCAGCCCTCGCTGTACCAGACCTCCTTGTCATCCACATCGGCCATCTTGATATAGTCATCGGTGGCATTGGTGCGGTAGTGGAAGCCGATGGCATCCACCGCGTCATACAGGTCCTTGTCATTACGCATCAGGGGTACGATCTTCAGACCCTTGTTCTCATCCGAGGCCACGATCTTGATGCTGCGGTAGGCCTGCTTGGCCTCCTCGGTAAAATATTCCGGGAAATCCGTCTCGTTGGCAATGGCGTTGGCGAAATATTTGATGATCCCGCTGTCAGGATTGCTGGTCTCGTTCGTGTCGGGGTTGATGTAATCCACGACATAGCCGTACTTCTCGTAGGCGTCAAAGATGGTCTCCTTGTACCATTTGTAGTTGGCGGCGTACCAGTCTGTGCCTTTGTAAGCGTTGACCCAGTTCGGGCAGCCCCAGCGCAGAATCGACACCTTGACATTCGGGTTGATCGTCTTGGCATCGGCGGCCATAACAAAGCCGGGCGAGCGGGAGGCATCCGCCTCCTCGTCCTCATACCGCATGGTGCAGGCCTCGGCACCGGTGGAGTTGTTGCCGTCGTTGCCCATCTCCATCTTGATGTTGCTGAACAGCGGGTAGTCACCGCCGAACAGATAGTTCGATCATGGCCCAGTACGGCGTCAGGGCGTTTCGGCCTTGTAGTCAAGCAGCAGGTTGGCTGGTGGAGTTGCCGTTCAGCATGCCGAGCCCCTTATAGGTCCAGCCGTTGACATTCTGGGCGGCCTGCTCGACCATCCGCACCAGTAGACGGTGACGAACAGC
>ENA-OQIO01001738-OQIO01001738.1-human-gut-metagenome-genome-assembly--contig:-NODE-1738-length-10317-cov-1.215604_pt1 | contig 10317 bp, 14 predicted proteins | sample MGYA00242573_ERZ504737 | MGnify/ENA primary metagenome ERZ504737 (study PRJEB26092, sample SAMD00036203) | human gut metagenome | host: Homo sapiens | study: EMG produced TPA metagenomics assembly of... | reverse complement strand
GTTAGCGGAAGTACCTTAAAAATGATCGCCATCGTCACCATGCTGATCGACATATCGGCGCTGCTGTGCTGGCAAGACTTCTGATGGTAAACGGGCTGGGAGAACTCGATCAGACCAATACAGATGCGATCATGCAATGGCTCTCTGCAAATGGAGCATTGTATTGGATGTACACGGTCATGCGAATGATCGGACGTGTGGCGTTCCCAATCTTTTGCTTTTTGTTGGTGGAGGGATTTCTACATACGCATGATGTGAAAAAATATGCGATGCGGCTTGGACTGTTTGCGTTGCTCTCAGAGATACCGTTTGATCTGGCATTCAGCAGCAAAATACTCGAATTCAATTATCAGAATGTCTTTTTTACACTATTCATTGGTTTGCTGACGATGATCGCTTACCGTGCAGTGGAAGAAAAAGAAGAGTGGAATCAGGCGTTGAAGGTGATCTTGTATATCCTGATCGTGGCAGCAGGAATGGCACTGGCGTATTTTTTAAAGACCGATTATGCCGAAAAAGGTGTATTCTGTATCATGGTCTTATACATTTTCCGCAAGAAAAAAATGTGGCAGATCATCGCAGGATGCGCATCATTCATCTGGGAGACACCGGCGCTGTTCGGCTTTATCCCGATCGCATTTTATAACGGAACCCGCGGCTGGAAGATGAAATATTTCTTCTATATTTTCTATCCGGCACACTTATTGATTTTATATCTGCTTTGCTATTTCATGGGAATCAGCGGATATTCAGCGGTTTAGCTTTTGATAGAAAATGAAATACAAGCTTGACATAATACAAAAGGGGCAGGAATCGTGAATATATATGACACAAATGAATCAGTGGAATTGTACGACAACCGCGGAATTGAAATGGCAAGAAAATGTATACGGAGAGCAAAGAGAGAGTGCGCGTTCAGATATCTGATTTTACTGTTATTATTTGCTCTTGGTATGGTGGATAAAATACTGTTTCCACAGATAGAAATAAAGCTTTCAAGCTACATCCTTCTTTATGTTATATGCATGTTTTCTATGATGGGGTTTCGCATTTTCCATAATGGAATTGTTGCAAAGCGGATGAAGGATTTTACGCTGCAGGAAAAGCACGATTATAATCTGGTCATCTATCGCGAAAATCATAATAAAAAATTTTTCTTAAAGAGTATAACCCTGCTGACAATGGCCAAGCAGGACATCCTGATGGAAAAACCGTTGGCTGCAAAACAGGCACTTCCCAGATTGCGGTAGAAAGTCTGGAAAAAAATGTATTGAAGACCTATTATTTTCTGCTTGCAGCAGCATCATTTCGTGCGAGGGAGGATAGCTGGCAGATCGAACTGGAGCATTGCGCTGCGGTGCCTTCTAAGACCGTTAAGCTGTCGGATGATGAATTACAGGAGATTTTCAGAAGTGGGGATCAGACCAGGCTGATGGACACTGTAAAAACGTGGGAGATCATGGCAGAACAGGACACAAAAACAGAGCCATATCTGAATCTTTGGTTTGGAATATTGATGGCTGCAACTGCCATCGGTTATGGAATCTGGACATTTGTTGTGGGAAGTTCAGATAGTTATTATAATTTTATGCTTATTGGGGCAACGCTGCTTTTAGTGGGCTTGTGGATTTTAGTCAGTGTAAGGATTGTTTATCTTCTGAGACGTTCCCAAAATAAGGGGAAGGGACTAGGAAAAAAGAAAGGAATAAGATTTTTAACTCTTTTTATCCTCGTGCTGATGTGGTGCTTTATTGTAGGATTGAGTCTTGTGATTTTTGTGGGTGCAGGAAGTGATATACATACACAATGGGAAGCAATGAAGACGGGGAAGCAGCAGGAAAGCCAGGATGAAACATATCATAATGGCACAGAGATTTCCACAGAAGCTGACATAAAAAATCAGGAAACTGAAAACACAGAGATGGCATCAGAAATAATAGAAGATACGGAACTTAAACCGGATCAGAGCAATATAGTGAAATCTGGACCGATCACAGACAGTGAATATGCGTCTTTCCAGATCACAGCAGATGCATCTTCGGTGGAAGGCTTTGATGTGTTTGATGATTATGCTGAGACAATGGAAAAGAATTTCATTGGCACATGGTATTGTCCGAGCTGGGGCATGGCGTTCCGTATTCAGGAAGACGGTGCTTATATTTATACATTAGAATCTGAAAATATAGGATTTTGTAATCAGGAACCATATGTATGGGAACTGACAGACCGCTCCCAACAGGGTTATGCCCAAGACTCAGCTTTTATTATGATGATAGCAAGGCTGGAGATATGTTTACATGCTATGTAGCAGGCTGTACAGATGATTATTTCTGGTGTAATCTGCAGGAAATGGTTTGGTACAGGCAATAGGTGTAATTTTGTGGATGAATTGAGAGTAAAAAGGAGGGCAGCATTTCCACTTCCGAAATGCTGCCCATATATTTTAACCATGTGGATACGGGAGAAAACGGAACCCACGGCTGGAAAATGAAATATTTCTTCTATGTTTTCTATCCGGCGCATTTACTGCTCTTATATCTGCTTTGCTATTTCATGAGAATCAGCGGTTATTCAGCGGTTTAAAATGTGGAATGCTTAAAAGTTTTATAAGAAATTATGCGGCAGATTATTAAGAATGATTAAGAAAAGCTTGATTGAATCCCGGACTTTCTTTTTGTAACATGAATTCAGACAGGAAGTACTGAATCATTACAAAAAGAAAGCCGGGGATGAAAAATGAGCCAGAGAGAAAACGTAAATCCGATAAGGGAACAGAATCACAGAAAAAACAGCAGAAGATATCAGAAAAGAGCGGCAGCAAGAAGGCGGCGCAACACGATTTTTATCATGGAGATCGTGTTGCTGCTTATTCTTGCGGTGGTTCTTTTTTTGTGTCAAAATTAAGCAAAATTGAGAAAACAAAGCTGGATATGGACAAGATTGAGGTCAATGAGGATATTTCGCAGGAATCCCGGAAAATTATGAAGGGTTACCAGACCATTGCGATGTTTGGTCTGGACAATCGCTCCAATGGAAATTTGTCGCAGGGGCGGAGCGATGTCATTATGCTTGCCAATATTAATAATGATACAAAAGAGGTAAAATTGGTTTCTGTCTACCGCGACACTTATTTGGATACCGGAGATGGAATTTTCCAGAAATGCAATGCCGCCTACGCTAAGGGTGGACCGGAGCAGGCGATATCTATGCTAAATGTAAACCTTGATTTAAACATTACAGATTATGTGACAGTCGACTTCAACTCGATCATCGAATGCGTCGATTTACTTGGTGGTGTGGACATGGAGATCACAGATGATGAGGCGTCTCTCATGACCGGATATATCCGGGAGTTAAACGAATTGACTGGAAATAAGGCCGAGAATCTTACGCAGGGAGGCACATATACTTTAAATGGTGTGCAGGCATGTGCATATGCGAGAATCCGATATGGAGGCGGTGATGATTACCGCAGAACAGAGCGTCAGCGTACGGTTTTGACCGCGATGGTGAAAAAAGCACAGCAGTCCGATCTTACAACCGTAAATAAGCTCATCAATGAGGTATGTGGTGATATCCAGACCAGTTTTTTCAAATGCAGAACTGTTAGCGCTTGCGTCACAGGTTTTCCAATATTCCATTGGAGACACCACAGGATTTCCATTTACCAAGACAACTAGGGTTTTGAGCAAAAAAAACAGGTGATGTCGTGATACCGTGTGATCTGAGCGACAATGTAAAAGAACTGCATATCTTTTTGTATGAGGACAGTGCTTACACCGCTTCCGATACCGTGAAACAGAACAGTGAAAAAATCGTGTCAGATACCGGATTTAAAATCCGGCGACGGACATTAAAAGGAGGGCACATTTCGAACTTTACGAAATGCTGCCCATATATATTTTAACCCTGTAGACATTGGAAAAAATAATGTCCACAGGAATTGTATTTAGACGGAACTGTTCCAACCCCAAACTGCTTTGAAACCGGCAGCTCCTTTTGATGATTTTATATTAAAGGAAATTTGTGACAGAAATTTGACTGGAAAGTGAAGAATCTCTTAAGCAGTTCTATGATATTTATAAACTGGGTATCAGTTTTTTTCATAACAAATCTGTGGAAATGCTTGCACAAATTGCCCGAAAATGGTAACTTAGTTTGAAGATTAAGCAGGGTGGCTTTATAAGCCGCCCTATTCTGTTATAGAAAGCAGGGAGACAAAATCCTCTGCTCCTGTAAGGACAGTCGCATTTGCTCCGCAAACAAGGAGGATTATGAATAAATTTGTCTTACGTCAATCATTATTATTACTTTTAACTGCGACCATCTGGGGCGTGGCATTTGTTGCACAGAGTGTCGGCATGGATTATGTTGGTCCGTTTACGTTTAATGTGATGCGAAGCATCATTGGAGGTGTGGTACTGCTTCCATGCATTGCCCTTTTGGGAAAGATAAATGGAAAAGGCAACACGGAAGCTGCAAAAAAAATGGATGGCAAAGAGCGGAAGACACTTTTCATTGGCGGTATTGCCTGCGGTGTGCTTCTCTGTATTGCAAGTAATCTGCAGCAGTTTGGATCATGTATACATCTGTCGGAAAAGCAGGATTTATCACAGCAATGTACATTGTGGTTGTTCCGGTACTTGGGATTTTTTTTTTGGAAAAAAAGTGAGTGGTAAAGTCTGGTGTGGCGTTGGGATCGCGGTAGCCGGATTATATCTTTTATGCATGACAGAGAGTGGATTTTCTGTTCAGAAAGGCGATTTTCTGTTGATGCTTTGCGCACTGGCATTTTCCTTACACATTTTAGTCATTGATTATTTTTCCCCAAAAGCGGATGGAGTGAAATTATCCTGTATCCAATTTTTCACCTGTGGAATCCTGTCCGGTGTAGGGATGGTTCTCACGGAAAAACCACAGCTGACGAGTATTCTTGCTGCATGGATGCCGATCCTATACGCAGGTGTCATGTCCTGTGGCGTTGCATATACCTGCAGATCATCGGGCAGAAAGGAATGAATCCGACGGTTGCATCGTTAATTTTGAGCCTGGAATCAGTGGTTTCAGTAATTGCAGGATTCCTTATCCTGCATCAGACGCTTTCTCTCAGGGAACTGATCGGCTGTGTATTAATGTTTGCTGCGATCATTCTGGTACAGCTTCCTGACCGCAAAAAAATGAAAAGGCATTTTACAAAAATATCGTAGTAACATCAAAAAAACTATGTTATGATATTTATTAGAGAAAATGCGACGAAATGCAGGAACAGGTGACAATTATGATGACTTATTATAGGACGGACGATCAGGTCATACATGAAGAAGAAAAATTAAGTGATGGTGTATGGGTGCAGATGATCAACCCAACACATGATGAGTGTGAGGAAATTGCTGAGAAATTAATGGTAGACATTGATGACGTGAAGGCTGCACTCGACGTTGAAGAAAGTTCCCGTATTGAACTGCAGGATGGATATACGCTGATATTGGTGGATATCCCGGCCATCGAGATACGTCATGATCAGAGAACATACACGACAATTCCGCTTGGTATCATTCTGACACAGGATATCATTGTTACGGTCTGCACGGAGGATACGCCGGTATTGCAGAACTTTGTGCGGAGCCGGGTGAAAGAATTCAGCACAAAGAAGAAGCTTCGTTTTGTGTATCAGATCCTTTACCGGACGGCAGCAATTTATCAGGCAAATCTCCGGATCATCGATAAAAGACGTACTGAGATAGAAGAACGTGTTGGAAGCGATACAGACGACTCCGATCTGATCAATCTGCATGAACTGGAATCCACACTGGTCTACTTTGCGACATCCCTCCGGGCAAATGGGGTTGTGCTTGACCGGCTGACCCGTTATAAACGGCTGGAGCAGTACCCGGAAGATAAAGAGCTTCTGGATGATGTGATTGTGGAAAACCGTCAGGCAATCGAAATGACAAGTATCTATCGAGATATTATCAACGGAACAAGAGAGCTGATGTCCTCTTTATTGGATAACCGCCTGAATAACGTTATGAAATATTTGACATCTATTACAATTGTAATGGCAATCCCAACGGTCATTTCCGGTATCTACGGTATGAATGTCAATGAAAACTGGATGCCGTTTGCAAATACGCCGCACGGATTTCTGATCATTTGTATTATTACATTGCTGATCTGTGTAATTACGATGCTTTTCCTGCGAAAGAAAAAAATGTTATAAATCATAAGTAAAACTGTTGTCATGTGCAGAGGGCATATGACAGCAGTTTTATGCTTTGCGGAGAAAGTACATAATCGCTGTTAAAATGTATTACAGGTTTCAGAAAACGTCATATGAAAAAACGTTAAAATTCGAGTATAATTGTAGTAGAAAATCCAAAGATAAATCTGTATATCAAACGGAAGAAATTGTGCGAGAGGTAATCGCAAGAAGGATAGAAACAATTATGGGGAAAAGACTCGGGCATATGATCCGTGAATTTCGGGAAAAACAGGGACGGACGATTGAAGAGGCAGCGAGGGGGCTGTTGAGTGCGGCAGAACTTTCGAGAGTTGAGAATGGTACGAAAGAGATTGAATATCTTATAATGGAAGCACTTTTGTAGACTATGCAAATCTTTAGATAAATTAGAAATTGTTGTAAGCAGTGACGAATATAGGATTCTGGAACTGCGGGACAGAATATACGAGGCTCTTTTGCAGAAAAGGTCAGCCGATGCAGAAGAACTGATCCGGCAGTACAAAGACATAACCGATGAAGAGAAGCTGATACATCGGCAGTATATACAGATGGCAGAGGCAATAAGCAATTATAACAAAGCAGGAAAACTGACAGCTGTATTGCAGCAGCTTAAGACGTCTCTTCATCTTACAACAGCAGAGATAAAAGGACAGAATATCCATCTTTTTTCATCAGGAAATTTATCTGATCTATATGATATTCTGGATGCAATATCAATGCGGTGATACAGAACGGCTGCTGGATAATGCCCGGAAGATGGAACAGTATATCTGTGAACAATACACGGATGAAGAAGAAAAAAGTGAAGATTTATCCACAGTGTATCTGGCTGCTCGGAAGAATCCTTCTGGATATACAATATGATAAAACCGCCAAATACACGATAAATAAAGGGATCGACTGCCTGACAGAAAATGGGGCATTGCATTGGCTGACACAATTGCTAGAACTAAAGAAAGAGTGTGAGGAGCGTCTCGGAGAGAAAGCGGAGGTAGAAGAATGTGACCGTTATCTGGATGCGATACGGACACTTTATGAGGTTGCCGGTGAATGTCAGACCAAGGAAATCTCATTGGCTTTATTTATGCAGAGCAGTACGCAGAGAGAGTGCATTATCAGCAATTATTTTCTGAAAAATCTGCGGGAAGAAAAAGGAGTTACACAGTATGAGATGAGCGAAGACATCTGTGCATGGGAGACTGTATCCAGAATTGAATCCGGGAGAACACCAAATCAGAAGAAGCTGTATCGGTTGTGGAAAAAACTTGGGATTGAGCGTGAGAGATACTACGGATTCATAGAGTCAGAGCATTATGAAGTGTATGGATGGGTGAGAGATTATAATCGCCTGATTGGGAATGAAAAAACGTCAGGAAGCAGAGATGCTATTTGAAAGAATAGAGTCAGAACTTGATAAAAAAATACCGGTTAATAAGCAATATTTGGAAAGAGCCAGAATTACGGAAAAGTTGCGGAACGGGCGAATTTCCAACGAAGAAGCAATTGAAGAATGGCGAAAAATACTTGCAATAACGATGCCGCCTCTTCCATCTGGAAAAAGAATATACAGAATACCGTTTCGAACAGAATTTGCAATAATGAACCAGATTGCCAGAACATTTGCGGCAATGGGAAAATATGACAGTGCATGTGAAATATATGCAGAAGTATTAAAACAATATCATAAAAATGAAAGTACATTGCGCGGACATGTAGTACAGGGGATATTACTATATGTCTGTTACGCGGCAATTCTCGAAGATAATAATGAATTAGAGCTGTCAGAACAGATTGCAAAGGAAGGTATGAAGTTTACAATCGAATGTATGAGAGGAGATACCGCATGTAAAATTCTAGCCAATTTAACCTGCGTTTATGAAAAACGAAAAGAAATTGAATTGGAAATGCGGTATCTAAAAGATGCATATTATTTAAGCAGATTATACAGACAAGGAATGTTAACAGATTTATTAAAAAAATCGATATGCTGAAAAACAAATCAATTTCCAAGCGAACAGGTTGAATTTGCAGATATTTATATCGGAGACGAATTGATTACAGTTCCGGTTGTGATCGAGTCTGAAATTGCTGGCAAAACAGCACGAAGTGGTGTACAATATGAAGATACAATAGAGAGTGCAACTTATTATATCCCGGTAACTGAAGAAGGAAAAGTATATAATGAAGAATATGTAAGCGGTGCGAGAGCAAGAGGGACAGCGACAGATACTTACTTAGATCCGAGAAAATATCTGACAGCAACAAGCATTATCCGATACACAATGTCTTCAAATGATGAGTATGTTTTGATTAACAATGTTGCAATTACGAAAAACAGAAATCCGGAATCATCTTCCTCTGGCGGATATTTATATGGTATCGGAACACCGAATGCCAGAATTGTGTGCGTTGGTATTGGAAAAAATAGCGGAAAATACAATCAGGTAGTTGATCCCCAGAGTGTCCCATGGGGAACAACAGGTGTGAATACACCATCATCGTGGGTACCTGTAATGTGCGGCAGCTATTCAGATCAGTATAGAGGACTTGTACAATATAGTTTTAATTTGATTTATAAAGATGGCACAGTTGGTTGTGCATTTACGCACACCCTGGCAAAATAAACTTTAAAAGGGGGATTTTCTATGGCAACAAACACAAGCAAACCATTAACCAAAAGAATTATTTTCCTGCTGGCAGCAGCAATCCTGTATCTGATGATTCCACAGAATGCTACAATGCCTATGCCGGAGGAAGCGGTATTCCCATTTTCATTGTTGTCGTTGTCGCAAATAGCAAGAGTGTTTGCTTTCAGACAATGGATTGCCATGGATTTGATTCTTTTTACAGCAGTGCTGGTCATCATGCAGCTGATCCGTGGAAAGCATGAAGGAGGAATGTTTCTTAGAAATAAAACTGCAAGAATCATTTGCATGGCAGCATTCTTAGTAGTATTTCTTCCACTTGCATACATAACGATACCAACCGTATTCATTCTGGCAAACCAGCCTTTATGAGCATGGATGCCTGGGTATTCATGTTCGGTAAACAGGGCGGCGCGAATCAGTACATTCTTCATCTCTGGTGGGCAGCATCAGCGGTACTGCTGGGAACATGGGAATTGCGAAATAAATTTATAAAAATAACCCGCATGGAATCAGAACATATTCTGTTTGAAATTCCATGTGGGTTGTGTTATTTTACGCAATTTGAACATAAGTTGGGAACGTTGTTGTTGGGAGAATGGGATGGTTTACCGTTCAAATCGTCCACTTGCCCCACAAGGAAGCACAAGTCCATTGGATGACACCGGAAACCCAATCTCATCGGCTGCTACCGTTCCGTGATATTTTTTCAACACCGTGTTCATCATATAGCTCAATACCGCCGGCTGTAATCCGGTTGTATAGGAGTTGATCAGGAATTACAGGAAGCCATTTCGGCATTTCTGGACAAAAAAGAAAAAGGAAAGCAGAATATTAGAGATTACAACAAGAGAGGGAAAATGCTGTATAACAGTTGATGATATTATATTTTTAGAGAGCAGACAGCATTACTTGAAGATTTGTTGTGAAAATGAAAATTACGAATTAAGAGGCAGGATTTCTGATTATGAAACAATGCTGGAAAAATATGGTTTTGTACGTGTTAATATTGGATTCATTATTAATTGTAAATACATTAAAACCTTAAAGACCAAGAAAATAATTTTATGTAATGGCATGGAAATAAGCATCGGAAGCAATAGACACGATAAAGTGCGACACGCATATATGGTATATGTCCGGGAGAAAAATAAATGGAAGTTGTAAGTATGGCTGCAGAGATATATGCAAGTGCAGCGGGAACAATTGCACAGATCTGGATTCTTTCAGAGTTATTTCCAAGAAAACAGTCTGTAAAAAAAGTGTATATAGTGGGATGGATTTTATTAAATTTCTGCATCGCGCATTTTGTGTTGTTGCCGAATATTATGGCAGTCGCTGCTTGGCATGGGTGTGATGCTGATTGATGTCGTGTATCATGCTTGAGGGAAAGACAGAACAAAAGATGTTAGTTATCATTGTCTGCAATGT
>ENA-OQIO01001737-OQIO01001737.1-human-gut-metagenome-genome-assembly--contig:-NODE-1737-length-10324-cov-1.508875_pt1 | contig 10324 bp, 17 predicted proteins | sample MGYA00242573_ERZ504737 | MGnify/ENA primary metagenome ERZ504737 (study PRJEB26092, sample SAMD00036203) | human gut metagenome | host: Homo sapiens | study: EMG produced TPA metagenomics assembly of... | reverse complement strand
TTATGGATTGGCTTTTCTTGCATAAATGACCTCCTTATATTTTTTTTGTTTTATTATAGCATAAACTTAAAATGTATTATAGACTATCAAAATGAAAAAAAGTCAAATTATTATACCCAAAAATAAAAAAGATTCTCAAACGAGAATCTTAAATTTTTTTACATATAGCAATTGCTAGAGAATGAGGTCCAATATGACAAGAAACACTTAATGATAAAGGATCGCAAATAATATTTTCACCTGGATAAAGTTCTTCAAGTTCTTTTTTTAATTCTAAAGCGGGTGCTTCATCATAAGTGTAAGCGACACAAATATGCACGTTATGATAGTCATCATCAAAGCGTTCTTTAATATCTTTAGCGATTGCTTCTTTCATGATTTTAGTTCCTCTAGCCATTGTTCTAGTTTTAGCGAAAGAATCTAATTTTTCACCTTGTATTTGTAAAATAGGTTTAATTTTTAGCATCCCACCCAATAAAGCAGCAGCAGGGGTAATACGACCACCTTTTTTTAAATAATCAAGTGTATTAACAGTAATATAAATAGAAGCATTTAATTTATTTTCAGTTAAAATATCACAAATTTCTTGTCCTGATTTTCCTTGATCAGCTAATCTTTTAGCATCAATGACATCGTATTTTTGAGTAACAGAAATACGTTGACTGTCCACGACAAAAAACACGATTATCGTATTCTTGTGCTAGCATCATAGCTGTTTGGCACGAACCACTTAATCCACTAGACATTGGAATATGAACGATTTCATCATAATCTTTTAAAATTTGATCCCATAATTCTTTAACGTTTCCTACAACAGGTTGAGAAGTAAAGATTTCTGCACCATTTAATTGTTTTTCAAAGAATTCTTCATGAGTTAAATTTATATCTTCATAGTATGTTTGATCATCAATAGTAAAAGGCATTGGCAAAACAAAAATACCAAGTTCTTTTGCTTCTTTTTGACGAATACCTGCATTACTATCAGTCACAACTGCGACTTTTTTCATAATACCACTCCATTTCTAGTATAATCACAAGCACATAATAACAGTTATAGCGATAAAATTCAAATAATATAAGCATATCACTTGTAAAAAAAAAAGAGTTTTGGGCATAATATAATGGAGGTGAAATTATGGAAGTTATTACAAATGTACAATTTGATGAAGTTATTTCTAAAGGTGTTGTTGTGATTGATTTCTTTGCTAATTGGTGTGGACCATGCAAAATGTTAGCTCCTGTTTTAGAAGAAATTGCTCAAGAGTTACCAACAGTTACATTTGCAAAAGTAGATGTTGATCAAGATCCTTCATTAGCAGGAAGATATGGAATTCAATCTATTCCACATTTAATTCTTTTTAAAGATGGTCAAGCCGTTGATCAAATTAGTGGTTTTGTTGGAAAAAATGTTATCTTAGAAAAACTTAATCCTTTATTATAATAGGCAGTTTGCCTATTTTTTACATATGATAAAAAATATTGTTTTAGATATGGGAAATGTCTGTTGTAAATGGGATGTTTCCTATATTGCAAGTCAGCTTGCATCTTCTTTAGAAGAAAAAGATTATATTATTAAACATTTATTCCAAACAAAACAATGGGCACAACTTGATCAAGGGGTTCTTTCTTTACAAGATGCCAAAAAACAATTAATTGAACAAATTCCTGATAAAAAAAGAGATTTAATTGTGTATGCTTTTGAACATTGGTTTGATTATTTTGATCAGTTTGATGAAATGGAAGAATTTATTAAAAGATATAAGGGTAAAGGATATCAATTTTATTTGTTGTCTAATTGTTCAATGCAATTTTATCAATATTATCAATCAAAATCTATTTTTCAACATTTTAAAGAGCTTTATACATCTGCAAAAATATCAAAAAATAAAACCAAATTTAGATATTTATCAAGATTTTTTAAGTCGTTATCATCTAAAAGCTAATGAATGCCTTTTTGTTGATGATTTAAAAGAAAATATAGACGCAGCTATAAAAGTTGGTATGAAAGGCTTTGTTTATCATCAAAATATACAAGAGTTAGAAAAATATATAGAAAATATCTTATAAAAAGTATGGATTATCATTTTATGATAAATACCATACTTTTCTTTTACCTATAAATATTTTGTTGATAAAATAAGGTGCGGAAATGTAAGAGAGGGAGAGTATTTATGACAAAAAAGAAGAATAATTGGTATTCGAATCATAAAAAGCCTGTTTTAATTTGCGGGATTGTTGTTTTGGTTCTTCTTGTTGTTTATTTAGCAGGAATGCTATATTACAATGATAAGTTTTTAAATGGAACAATGGTCAATGGGAGTGATGTTGGAGGAATGACATTACAAAAAGCAAATGATCAATTATCTAAGAAAGTAAATGGACAATCATTAAAATTGATTTTTAATGATGGACAAAGTGAAATATTACAATCAGCTCAATTAGGTGTATCTTATAATAAAGATAATTCATTGAATCAATTAATGAAAAATCAAAATAAAATGGGACTTGGTTTATAGGATTCTTTAAAAATGAAAAAAATACTTTAACTGATTTAATACAAATCAGTGATGAAAACTTAACAAATGGTATAGCATCAATGGAACATGCTAAAGAAGAAAATCAAATTGCACCAACAGATGCCTATATTCAATATAAAGATGGAAGTTTTTCAATTATTGAAGAAACGTTAGGATCAAAATTTAATACTGAAGAATTAGTTAAAAATATCAAGGTAGCTTTAAGTGAAGGAAAACAACAATTAGATGTTACAAAAGCAAATGGTTATGTTAAACCTCAAGTTACAAAGATGATCAAGATTTGAATAATCAATTAAAGGCAGCAAATGAATATTGTTTATCAGCAATTACATATACAACACCTAAAGGAAAAGAAATTGCTTTAGATGGAAGTACACTTATTACTTGGTTAAGTAAACAAGATGATGGAAGTTATACAAAAGATGAAAGTGTTTTTAAAGAAAAATTAACTGCCTTTGTTAAAGAACTTGCAAGTCAATATAATTCCATTGGCGCAACAAGAACGTTTACTGGAAAAGATGGACAAAGTCACACAGTCAGTGGAGGAACTTATGGATTTAGAGTTTCTACTGATAGTGAAGTAAGTGCATTATTAAAAATGATCAATGAAAATAAAAGTGAAAATAATAGAACACCTGAACATACAGGACAACTTCCATCAGGAGAAAATGGTGGACTAGGAACGACATATTTAGAAATCAATATTACAAAACAACATTTATGGTTTGTTAAAGATGGAAGTGTTGTTTTAGAAAGTGATTTTGTAAGTGGTAAAGAAAGTGATCCTACAAGACTTACACCAAGTGGTACATATTATATTTATAATAAGGAAAGAAATAGAGTTTTAAGAGGAACAAAACAACCAAATGGGAAATATGAATACGAATCACCTGTTTCTTATTGGATGCCATTTAATAAAGGTATAGGGCTACATGATGCTTCATGGAGAAGTACGTTTGGTAGAGATATTTATATTAATAGCGGTTCACATGGATGTATTAACTTACCAACAGGATTTGCTGGAAGCTTATATTCACAAATTTATGTTAATTTACCAGTTGTTGTTTATAGATAAAAAAAGAGATTGCATCAGCAATCTCTTTTCTGTACATTATTTTACAACAACGTTTTGTGCTTGTGGACCACGATCAGTTTCTACTACATCATAGTCAACAGTTTGACCTTCTTCTAATGTTTTGTATCCATCAGCTTGAATTGCAGAGAAGTGAACGAAAATATCTTTTCCTTCTTCACTAGTGATGAATCCGAATCCTTTTTCGGCATTAAACCATTTTACTTTTCCGACAGCCATGTCTGGTACCTCCTATAAAAATTACAAATGGAAATACTCTATGTATAAAATCGCAAATATGAGATTGTGTACATAAAGTGAAATACAACTTCCTCATATTTGAGATATTTTGGAAAATCATATAAAACCTTTGCATATCTATTATATCATTACAAAAAATGTTTTGTAAACAGTTTCAATTTATTTTTTAATGATAAAATAGAAAGAAGAGGAGGAATTATTATGCCATATATATCATTTAAAACAAATCATAAATTAACCTTAAGACAAGAAAATACAATTAAATCAAAATCGGGGGAACTTATTTCACTTATTCCTGGTAAAACAGAAAAAGCTTTGATGATTCATATGGAAGATGATCAAATTATGTATTTTAAAGGGGAAGAAACTCCTTGTATGATGATTGAAATTAATCTTTATAAAAGTGCAGAATTTGATGATAAGAAAAAATTAACAGAAGCGATGATTCAAATGATTCATGAAACAACGAAAATCGAAGCTGATAATATTTATGTTATTTTCCATGAATTTGATCATTGGGGACTTAATCAAACATTGATTTAAAAATAAGAGCAGGTTATCCTGCTCTTATTTGCTTACGTGACCACTATTTAAACCTTCATCTTTTTTATTTAAAGGAAGCCAATCTAAAATTTTTAAAATATAACGATCCCAAAAATCCCATTCATGATTTCCAGGTCCTTCTTCATAAGTTAATCTACTTTTTCTTCAAGTAAAAAGTCACGATATTTACGATTTGTGGCAAGTAAAAAATCATCCGTTCCAATACACATATACATTTTAGGAAGTTGATCATGAGGGATTTTCTTTACTAAAGCATAGTAATCTTTATCACTCTCTTTTAATTTTGTTATATCGCCAAATAAACTTCATAATATTTTTTAGAGTCAACCCCTTGAATGATAGGAAGTTTACAATCTACCCAATCATCTAACATCAAAGCGCTTGAAAGGCCGGCAATAAAACCAAAAGTATTGTAATACTTTAAACCATTGACAATAGCACCATAGCCTCCCATTGAAAGACCAGCAATAAAAGTATCTTCTTTTCTATGAGAAAGAGGAAACGTTTCACGTGTCATTTCTACAAGTTCTTCTCCAATAAATTGACTATATAAATTATGTGTATTTTCTTGATCAACGTAGAACATATTTTCACCACTAGGCATAACAACACATAATCCTCTTTCATTTGCGAATCTTTGAATACGAGTACCATAAAGCCAATCATTTTGATCACCAAAGATGCCATGGAGTAAGTATAGTGTTTTATACTCTTTTCTTTTAGTATATGTCATATTTTCCATGTCAAGTGTATCGGTTGGTAAGATAACAGTAACATCAACAGTTCTAAGTAATGCTTTTGATAAATAATTTAATTTAATAATTGCCATAACTACACCTTCCTTAATATATCTAAAGTATGAGAACTTGCGCCAATCATATCTAATCTTTCACAAGTAGATAAATGGTATTGCATAAAAAGTTCAAATGTTTCGTCATCCATTTTATTTAAAATAGGACGCATATAATCTGCTGGTCCATCAGCAGCAATAATCTTAATTCTTTTTAAATTCAAATCTTGATTTAATTGATTGATCAGTTCGATTCTGACATAACTATAAAGATCATCGATATTGGTTTTGTTTGAAAATGTTCATCAATTTTCCCACTTTTTAAAGCTTCCTTGATATGACCATCTCTAAAGCCATGAACAAGTACACTATAATCATTCATGACATAAGCAACTAAAATAACTCCTCCTGTTTTAGTTACACGTTTAGCTTCAGACAATGCTTTAAGTTTATCTTCGTAACTAAAAAGGTGATACATTGGTCCAAATAAAAGTGTTAAATCAAAAGTTTCATCTTGATAGCGTGATAAATCTAAAGCAGTTCCTTGATAGGCTTTCACATTACTTTTCTTTGCTTTTAACATTCCAAGATTATATTTCACAAGTTCAATAGCGTCTACTTCATAACCTTCTTGACTTAAAGCGACAGAATATCTTCCTGTACCAGCACCGATATCTAAAATGCGATCACCAGTTTTTAAATAATCATGAATATATTTCATAGAAGTACGATATTCTACTTGTCCATGTTTTCTTTAAAAGACGTTTGTCTTCGCAAAATTTCCATAATAATTTTCTAATTCATTCATACACTTATCCTTTTCATTATTATATTCTTTTTTTATTGTATAATAAATCTTAAAAAGAATGTAGATATTTTTGTAAAAAATACTTTACAAAAATTCATGAAATAGTGTAAATTAATACATGCAGTTGATACGGCGGACGTGGCGAAGTGGTTAACGCACCGGATTGTGGCTCCGGCATTCGTGAGTTCGATTCTCATCGTCCGCCCCATTAGTGAAGATAAAGTCCTTAATAAAGGATTTTTTTGTTTATAAGGAGGAAAGTTATGAAATTAGTACAACCTCAATTAGAAGAATTAAAATATCGAAAGAAGCTATTAAAAGATAAAAAGACAATGGCTTTTAATAAAAGTAATGGTGGTATTGTTGATTTTAATGAAAAAATTTGGAAACCTTGGTATGCTTTATGGATGAATGATTTAAAGCATTATTATGCTTATATTTATGATGAAACACTCAATAAATATATTGGTGAAGTATCTTATCATTTTGAAGAAGAATATCAAGAATATGTTTTAAATGTTATCATTGAATATCCTTATAGACATTTAGGAAAAGGAAAAGTTGCTTTAGAACTTTTATGTAAACAAGCTAAAGATAATGGTTTACGTTTTCTTTGTGATGATATTGAAAATAATAATCCTGCTAAAAAGTTATTTTTAGATTTAGGATTTAAAGAAGTTTGGTCAAGAGAAAATATTACAATGTTGAAAAAAAGATTGTAATTGTTAGTTATTCACAAGATATCCACATCTTTTATATATACTAAAAGTAGAAAAGGAGAGGTGTCTTATGAAAAATAAGCTAGATGTATTTTTCATTTATTCTTATTTATATTTTTGAACTTATTTATACTTTTAGTTCAATGTTTTTTAACAATTATACTTCAAGACATAGCATTTCAACAAATGAATTAGGACAACCTATTTATGGTAAAATAGGAATCTTTGAAAATGTTTTTAAGATATCTTATTGCATGGTTTTTATTGTAGGTGTTCTTTATATTTTATTTCTTATTTATAAAATAAAAAATCATGAAATAATTGATTTAAAGAAAAATACTTATTTACTATCAGGCATTATTTTTATGGATCTTGTTTTATATGGTTTTATGCTTATGCCAATGCTTGTGAGTTCACCAGCGATGAAGGTTGTTATTATTTGTTTTATAGTTCATTTGTTGATCTATATGAAAGATAAACAAATCTTTGTTTTAAAATAATATAAATGAATAAATAATTTAAGATATAAAAATGGACGAAATGTCATTTTTGTAGAATAAAGAAAAGGAGATATTGATTATGAATGTAACAATTAATGGTGTAGAAAAAGAAGTAAGTGTTGAAGAAATGAAAGATCGTGTAATTGGTTATTATGATGCAGTAGGAATTAAACATTTTTATTTAGAAGTTGATGAAATGGATGAAAATGAGTTAAAAGAGCTTTATATTAATTCATTTGCAAAGAGAAGAGTAAAAGAAATGTATAAACGTTAAAGAAAGTGATTGGAAGATATTTAGAAAGAAAATCATCGGTTGCAAGAAGGACCAATATGAAAAAGTTGAATGAGGAATATATTGAACTCTTACAAAGAGATGAAAATCCTGCAAAAAACTTTTGGGATTTAGAAAAAAGAATTTGGAATGATAAAAAGAGTGTAGGTGTTGCTATTGATATGAGAAGATCAATGATGTTTAATAATATTCTTTCTTTAATTGATGAAGAAGTTATTCAAGTTGGTGATCTCGAAGATTTTAGTGAAGAATTTCAAGAAGACATTAAACAAGCTGTTAAAATGTGGAGATAGTCATTTGATGAAATTAAATCTCATAAAATATAGAAAAGGTATAGATATGTAAGAAATTCAAAGAAAAATGATAAAGAATTCAATGAAAGAGAAACTGTTATTAACAAAATAGCAGTTTTTTTATTAATTTTAATAGTGTATAAATTATATTATATGATTTATACAGTGTATGAAATACTGTGATTTTATCATCAATAGTGTATAATAAATGTATAAAACAATAAAACGAATCTATACAGTATATGAAAAACTGTTCTATAGTGTATAAAAATAAAGAATATTAGGGATTTGTAAGCCCTAACAAAATACTTTATAGTTGTAAGCGGTTAGAACGGTTGTAACGGAGGACAACATGAAAACAAAAAAGAAATACTTTAGAATTTATTCAAGAATATTCAAACCAATATCAAATGGAAGAATATCCCCAATTAACAACTTTGCTTCTATCCGAAAAATTGAATATGCAGCGAACAAATATTTCAACTCTTTTGAATCAATTAGTAAAAGAAGGAAAAGTAAAGAAGATTGATGGAAGACCTGTTTTATATCAACTGGTTTTTAATGAAAATGAAAAACGTGATTTTGAAAGTTTAATTGGTCATGATCAATCTTTAAAAGAAGCTATTATGCTAGCAAAAGCTGCCATTTTATATCCTTCTGTTTTACCTAAGATTCTCTTAACTGCAGAAAGAGGAAGTGGTATTGATTGTTTTGTAAAGAGTATTTATGAATTTGCTGTAAAGTCAAAAAGTATTAAAAAATAATGCACCTTATATTATTTTTGATTGTCAATCTTATAGTGAAAATCAAAATAAAATAAAAGACATCTTTTTAGAAAATCAAGGTTTAATTCAAAAAGCAAATACAGGATTACTTTTTTTGAAAAATGCACATTTATTAGATGATTACTTATTATCTGATTTCTTACAATCAATGCAACATCTTGCAACAAATGATAAGTATAAATGTATTTTCATTTGTCATATTGATTCACTTCAAAAAATAACATCCTATACGCTTATGAATGAATTGGATTACACGATTTCTATTCCACCCTTAAAATCAAGAAGTTTAAAAGAAAGATTTGATTTAATAGAGATGTTTTTAAACCAAGAAGCAAAACAAATTCAATGTTCTATTCAACTCGCAAATACTGTTTTACATTCTTTAATGCTTTATGAATGTTCGGGACAAATTAAAGAATTAAAAAATGATATTCATAATGCTTGTGCTAACAGCTATGTACGTATCAAAAAAATGAAAGACACATTGAATTACTTCTCTCTGATTTTCCAAATCATGTAAGAAAAGGGATGATTTATTACAAACACTATAAAGATGAAATTGATGAACTTGTTTCATCAAACAGTCAATATACATTTACAGGTGATCAAGTATTAAAAAGTACAGCTCTACAAAAAGAACATATTTATTCAACGATAGACGAAAAGAAAAAAGAATTAAAGAAACAACAATTAACACAAGAAGAAACGGATTCTTTAATTCTTGTAGAATTAAAAAAAGATTTTCAAGAATATTTTTATCGTATTACTGAAAATATTTAATTCAAAAGAACAATTAGAAAAAATAGTATCATTAAAATTAATACAGGATGTAGAAGATTTTTTAAATCAAATGTCTAATCAATATAATATACTTTTTTTGAAAACAAAAAAACTTTTATATGGATTAGCCTTACATATTGATACAGCGATTATTCAGACTTCTAAAAAACAAAGACTATCACCTAAAGAAAAAAATGACTTTATTCAACAATTTCCAGAATATTATAAACAAACACAGCAATTTATTAAAAAAATTAATGATGATTTTGGAATACACCTTCCTAATGATGAAGTTATTATGGTGATGTTATTTCTTATTTGTGGGCAAGAAGAAATACATCATCAAGAAGTTGTCACACTTATTGCGATGCATGGAGAACATACGGCAACCTCTATTGTCGATGTTGTTAAAAAATTAAGTGGAAAGCAATCAATATATGGCTATGATTTAAAATTAGATCAAACAATTAATGAATCTTATGAAGAATTGAAAGAATATATTTTACATATTCATCAAGGAAAAGGAATGATTCTTATTTATGATATGGGTTCTATTCGTACAATGGCAGAATCAATAAAGATTGAGCTTAATATCGATATTGAATTTTTAGAAATACCATTAACACTTATTGCGATGACGAGTGTCAATAAAGCACATGAATTATTATCGCTTAATGAAACATATCAATATTTACAAGAACATTTTAAAGATCTTCAATATGTAAGAAACAATAGTCAAAAAGAAGCGCTTGTATTGATTTCTTCGCTAGAAAGTGAATTAGTACAGGCAAAGAATTATCTTTTAGAACATTTTGATTTGAAAGATATTGAAATTTTCTTGATTCAAGAAAGTCAAATTGAATCTATTTATAATCGTATTGATCAAATTGCTAGTCAATATAAAATTAAAGGACTTATTTCTA
>ENA-OQIO01001736-OQIO01001736.1-human-gut-metagenome-genome-assembly--contig:-NODE-1736-length-10330-cov-2.525238_pt1 | contig 10330 bp, 14 predicted proteins | sample MGYA00242573_ERZ504737 | MGnify/ENA primary metagenome ERZ504737 (study PRJEB26092, sample SAMD00036203) | human gut metagenome | host: Homo sapiens | study: EMG produced TPA metagenomics assembly of... | reverse complement strand
CATGCGCTTGCCGAAAAGGCAGCGCATGCTTTTGTAAAAATAGAAAGCCTGCATATTACAAAATATATGATAAAAAAGAAAGGAGAATTTAATCCGAATGCGGCCAGACTTATAACTGCAGCACATGACGCATACTTTGGGTTGATGACGGCAATATGCCACATTGGACTGTGGATGCGGAAGAAGGCGGATGTTATGGATATGGAGAAATCTGCCAGCAGGTTTAAGTTTTTCTATACAGCCAGAAATTTTGGCTGTATTTTTTTGTGCTTATAAAACAATTCGGCATATTGCATTTAAATAAAGAAAGAAGGAAGATGTAATATGGCATATTTGTACCACGTAACAACAGAAGAAAATGCGAAAAGTATACTTAAAAATGGCCTAATTCCGAAAATCGGAGAGAGAAGCCAGCTTGTCGGCGAAACAGAAAAATACGTGTACCTTTGCGGAAGGAAAGATGTTCCATTCTGGTCTCTGATTCTGGATAAGCCGGTTGTTTTGCGGGTGGAAATGAAAGACGGAGAAGTTAATGAGAATAATGTATACCAATACAGCTATTATTCGGAAACTTTGGCAGAAACTGCAATCCCTGCTGAAAGGATACGAAAAAGCCGGGTCTCAAGAAGCCTGACTGATGAGCAGATGAAAGACTTGGCACTATCATATGTAGATATGATTTCGCTTATATGTGTTAAGTTTGCGGAATACATCACATATATTGACGATGAGCCGGAAGAAGGGGCGGCGGAAGACAGACAGGCGATAGAGCTGACGATTGAAGCGTTGAAGTTCACGCTGCCGCATTTAAATTTCTCCGGCGTAAACGCAAAAATGCTGCGTGACCATCTGCACGAAAGAGGAGATGGCGGGTGCACCTTGTGTGACAGGTATGAACCAAACTGGAAGGAAGGAGAAAAATATATCAGATTGTATGACCTTCTGAACAGTCATCCTCTGGCGACAGACAATACAAAATGGCTGTATAAATGGCTGAAAAAGACTTTTCCGAGACGCTTCGTGTTAATACGGGCGGCTGGACGGGCTGAAATTGTGCACTGCTGAGAAGCAGTGCTTTTTTTTGCGTAAGCGTGAATTCAGCATATTAAATACGACAAAGAAAACAATAGTTTCACAAAGAAAGGAAGAAAAACATGAAAACAATATTATATCATGTAACAAAAGCAAATCTTGTTGATTCAATTTTCAAAAATGGCTTAGTTCCATTTGTCGGGCCAAGAAGTTATGTTTCAGGAGAGCAAGAAGCTCATATTTACTTATGCGATAAAGAAAGCGTTCCAATGTGGAAAGCTCTTCTTAACGCCGATACTGTTCTCAGAATTGTAATAGATGACAGTATCTTAAGAAATGACAAGATATGCCATTTCTGTCAATATACGGGCTATTCTGAATATTTCTTAATTAAGCCAATTGCTCCAAAGAATATTTGCATCAGCCGCGAAGAATTCGTGTTATCCGAAGAAGAAAAGCATCTGATAATGATATCTAAAATTAACGAAATTACAGAACTTTGCAACGCTTATTTACACGTGATAGTTTTGCCGAATTCAAAAAGTACAGAATCAAAGTTACGTTTTTTAAGCAATGTTAATTTAACTGCGGAAATGATAAAAGAAACAATTGAGAAATTTGATTATAGTGAATTGCCAATAGATTATATTTTGGACTACATATCTTCTGGCGAACAGACATTGTTTACGATGGTGCAAGCAACGCCGAAAACTCAATTAATGCTTTATGAATTACTTAAAACATATCCAACCAAAGACCCGAATGTGTTATGGCTGTATCATTGGGTTGATGAAGTCTTTGCACAAAGGATATATGATTACGCCAAACAAAATGGATTTGCATGATACCACTGCCCGGAAATTTTTCCGGGCTTTTTTTTCGTCCATCTCCCCACACTTAATTTTTTCGCAAAAATATACCCTTTCTCAAAAAATTTTGCATATTAAATGTAAATACAAAAAAGAATACAGGAATTCAAAAAAGGAGATAAAAATGCGTAAAAAAATATTATTACTGACACTTACATTATCCGCAGTAGTGATGACATCCGGCTGCGGCTGCGGTAAGCCAAAAACAGTTGAGGAGGATATCGTAGCTGAAAGCGAGAAAAAAGATACAGTTGATATAACGGCTGACCCAACCGATTCGCCGACACCGACAATTAAGACGGAGGATGACTTTACGGAAGAGGATTTCAAAAACACGGAATATGTCACCATAGATAACGTAAACGTGAGGGCAAACCCGGATGCAAATTCTGACATCATCAGCAGCATGGAAAAAGGGTCACGGGTTAAGGTATCCGGACGAAAAGAGGATAAAGAAGGCAATAAATGGTACAAAGTATCTGCTGATGATTCGGGCACGATTGGATACATGTCGACGAAATATGTTAACATTGTCCATAAGAAAGGAGATACAGCAAAATGAGAAAAGGCAAAGACCCAAACAAGAAGCCACCGACAAAAAGACAGAAGATTATCTGGACTTCATTCATCGTAATCTGTGTTTTGATGATAGCGGTAATGATATGCGGAGTTTTCGGGCTTAAGAAAGCAAAGCTATTTAAAGATAGTGCCAAGGAAGTTAAATATGAAAAATTCCTTGAAATGATTGATGACAAAAAAGTCAAAAGACATCAAATGGTCAGAGGATGAAGAGACCATCACTTTCAGCGACAAGAAAGATAAGTCTTATACAACAGCCAATCCGAAATATGAAGACTTTAAAAAAGATATGCTTGAGAAAGGCATTGAAGTGAAAGAGACAAATGGCCTTGGAAAATACGAAACACCGATTATGATGGGCGTGCAGATGCTGATGTATATCATTCTCTTCGCGATTATGATTAAATGTACCGGCATGGGCTCATTAATCTCCCCGAAAGAGGCAAAAGAAGCAGAAAGTAATGTCAAGTTTAAAGATGTTGCCGGTCTGGAAGAGGTCAAGGAAGACCTGATGACAGTAGTTGATTTCTTAAAGAATCCTGATAAATATAAAGAAGCCGGAGCTGAGATTCCGAAAGGTATTCTCCTTTATGGCCCTCCAGGCACTGGAAAAACACTCCTCGCAAAGGCTGTTGCCGGTGAGGCTGGTGTAAAATTCAAAGCCGTTTCCGGTTCTGACTTTGATGAAAAATATGTAGGCGTTGGAGCAGCAAGATGAGAAAGCTTTTTGATGACGCAAAATCAAATGCGCCATGCATCATTTTCATTGACGAGATTGATTCAATGGGAGGAAAGAGACATTCAAAACAGAGCAATTATGACAGACAGACATTAAATACACTGTTATCTGAAATGGATGGCTTTGATGGAAGTAATGGCGTAGTTGTTATCGCTGCAACAAACAGACTTGAAGACCTTGATTCAGCACTTACCAGACCGGGAAGATTTGACAGCCATTTTGCAGTAAGTCTGCCGGCGACAGCAAAAGAGAGAAAGCTTATCATCAACCTGTATGCAGAAAACAAGAAATTTGCAGAAGACGTTGATATGGAAGCGTTTGCAAAAGAAACTATTGGAAACAGCCCGGCATCAATCAAGACTACATTAAACGAAGCGGCAATCATTGCAGCGAGAAGAAATAATGGTATTATCAACCGTGAAATCCTTGATGAAGCATGGATGAAACAGCTGATGGAAGGACACTTAAAGAAGAATGCCGATAAAGACAATATTGAACTTGTCGCATGGCATGAAGCAGGACACGCCCTGGCTGGTCTCCTGATGGGACAGGATTTAACAAAGGCTTCAATCATTCCGTCAACTTCCGGAGCAGGTGGAGCTACATTTATCACCCCGAAGAAGCTTGGCCTGTTTACCGTTGATGATTTGAGAGAGCAGGTGGTTATGCTGTATGCCGGAAGAAATGCTGAACGGCTTTTTGCAGCAGAGAACAATATGACAGAAAACGGCGTCACAACAGGAGCTTCAAATGACATTGAGAAAGCGACAGGTATCATCAAAAAGATGATTACCGAATACGGAATGAGTAAAAAATTCGGTCTGCTTAACCTTGAAGAGCTTGATGTAAAACCTGATGTGATTACCGAAGAGGCAGTTAAGCTTGCTGAAGAATTAAATGAAGAATCTTTCAACCTAATGAAGGACAATGCAGACAAGCTTAAAAAGATTGACTGAAAAACTCGTAGAAAAAGAAACTTTAACAGGAAAGGAGATAAAGGAGATTGCAGGATAATAGTTTTATTACAAAAATGACCGGCCGCGGCGAGCTGCCAATCGGCAAGATGCCCGGCTTTGAGCCGCCGGATGATGAAACGCATGAAATCATCCTGGAAAGGTTTAAAAAACAGATGAGAAAAGAAACAGTGTCCACTGTATTCTGGACTATCATGAGCCTGTTTTTTATAATTACTTATATCGTTATGTATTTCAGAATGGACGCAAAAGCAGACGCAAAAAAGGGTATCCTGGTGGCGCTGGCAGCTTTCGTTGTGATTGCTGTAGTTACTATTTACAAATATGTGTTTATTGACAAAAAAGCTGATGCGATTGTTAATGAAAAGAAGTATAAGGTGGCACCGGCAATGATACACCACATAATGCCGGGATTCGGAACAAGGCTTGGGAAGCTGACCGTCAAGATATGCGATGCAGGCGACGACAATGTCGGGAATGTTTACAATTATGAATTCGTTATAAATAAGAAAGTTTCAAAAGCATACAGAAAAAATAAAGATATTATTCTAACAGTTATTGAGATTGATAAGCAGAATGAATTGTACAACCTGACATACATAGACGAGGCTGACAAGGATGATAAAGATACAGCTGAAGAAGATATGGAGAAATGAGACATGGAAAAGCGCGATAAGAAATATCGCGCTTTTCTTATTTTTTTGCGAAAAAACTTTGTAAAAATAGTTTAAAATCCGAACAAAAAATATTTTTTCTGCATATTGTATATGTACAATTTGAAAGGAGGTGTTGTTGTGACAAAAGAAGTAGCAGAGCTTCAAAAAATAATTGATAATCACGACAATATTGTATTCTTTGGAGCGCCGGAGTATCAACCGAAAGCGGCATCCCTGACTTCAGGAGTAAAGACGGGCTATATAACCAGAAATACAAATACCCACCGGAGACAATCCTGAGCAATATGTTTTTCTACAGACGTCCGGAAGAATTTTTCAGGTTCTACCGCGATAAGATGATTTGCGATACAGCAAAGCCGAATGCAGCTCATTTAAAGCTTGCAGAGTTAGAGCATGCCGGAAAGGTCAAGGCGATTGTCACACAGAACATTGACGGCCTGCACCAGATGGCCGGCAGTAAGAACGTGCTTGAACTACATGGCAGTATTTACAGAAATCACTGCAAAAAATGCGGCAGGGAATACGGTCTTGATGCTGTAAAGAATTCCGAAGGAGTCCCGAAATGTGAATGTGGAGGGATAATCAAACCAGATGTGGTGCTGTATGGCGAAAACCTGAACGACGATATTATGAACAGGGCAGCAAAAGCAATCAATGAAGCCCAGGTACTTATTGTCGGAGGCACATCTTTGTCAGTATGGCCTGCCGCAAGTCTTATCGATTATTTCCGCGGTAATCACCTGATAGTGATTAACAAAACCCAGGCTGAGAGAGACTCGTTTGCAGACCTGGTAATCCGTGAACCTATCGGTGAGGTTTTTCGCAAACTGTGGCGAAAAAATAATTTTAAAAAAAAAATTTCAAAAAAAGTGTTACAAAAAATTTTTTATTTTGCATATTAAATATGTAAGCAAAAATGAGATAGAAATAATTGACCTCGAGCCTTGCCGGAAAGGTAATCCTCCTGCCGATTTTTATTTGTATTTTCATTTTGCAAAATATATATAAGCGCACAAAAGAAGCGCAAAAAAAATAAATCTAACAGGAGGAAAAACCAATGCAGAATAAAGCAAAAAGAAAAATTGATTACAAGAGGGTATTGTGGTGCCTTGCTATGATGGTGCTGGGAACTATGATGTTTATGGTTCCAGCGTTTGCTAAAGCTCCAAGCGCAACAAAGACTATGACCAACTTGATTAGCTTAATGTGCTCTATGTTTAAGTTTGTTGGAGCCGCAATTTTCGTATGGGCAATCATTCAGTTTATTCTTGCAACAAAACGTTCTGATGCAGATTCAAAAGCTGATGCTGTTCAGACTGCTGTATGTGGTATTGCTCTTATGGCATCGCCGCTATCGTTACAGCTCTTGGTATTGGTTCCGCTATCGATGATGAGAACGCAAAATTTACTGACGACAGACTGTCTGGTAATGGCGGCAGTGGCGGCAGTGGCGGTGGAAATTGATACCATGCTCCACAATAATAAATTGATATGCTAAAAATTTAGCTGTCGCATTAGTCATGAGCTAGACGGCTCTACTTTTTAAGTACATAAAAATATCGTTTATGCTTGCTCTGGTAACGAGTCGGCAACGGCGAGTTATCACGACATTTTATTTCTCTACATTTCGGTGTAGAGAATTTTTTTATCTGTCTTACGGCTTCGCTTGCCAGTATCTGCTAGGTTGGTAACGAAGGTGTAAGCCTGAATTATCATGCGTGCGTGCTCTGGTGCCGAATCCGGCAAGGCCGGTGAGTATCATTTTTAATCTTGTACCGAGCCGATGCGGCGAGTTATCAAAAATATAATAAATAAAACAAAAAAGCAGGCTCTTAAGCCTGCCTTTTGCTTTGTCAAAAATCCGCAAAAATTTGAGACAATTCAGAAAATAATGTATAATAATATAAAGAAAAAAAATAATCAAAAAATTAAGAAAGGAGGCCCTCCTTATGAATGAAAATACAAAAATACATTAAAAAGTATATCAAAAATCGTATTGACGATAATGGCATATAGAACTTACGACGTTGCAAAAGTTATAAGTGCTGTTTTGTGTCTGATGGCAGCTCATCAGCAAATTACTTCCGGAAAAGCTACGTTTTTCCTTACTGTTGTATTGTATCTTTTTACATATCCAATGATATCAGTTATAATCTACCTCCTTTTGTTGATACCAAAATATATCTCCAAATTCATATTGATGTTTATGAAAGGTGGTAATGAAACTGGATTTGACGGATTTAATGGTTATAATGATTATGGATATGGTAACTCTGATGGATATTATGATTATGATGGGTATTATAGACGTGATTACGGTAATCAAAATTATAGCAATCATCAGTATCAGAATAATTACAATCAAAACGCTGGAAATAGCCATCAAAATTCCAATAGTTCAGATGATAGTTACAACAGAGCATATGAGGAATTCAAGCGGCAGTATAATCAGTATTATTATCAGAAAAATAATGCAAATTCCGGAAGCAGCAGCCAGAACAGCAATAGAGGTAATTCATACAACAATAATCGGTCATCAGGAAGCACATCTCATGTAAGCGATTATGAAAAAGCTTTAAAATTCTACGGCTTAAAAGTTCCATTTACAGAGAAAGAATTAAAGGAAAAACGCAGAAAAATGATGAAGACCGCACACCCGGATGCTGGAGGCAGCACTAATGAGGCGGAAACAATTAACCAATATTATGATATTTTGAAAAAATATGCGAACTAACAGGCAAGAATTTTGCATATTGTATATGTAAAATTTTACAGAAAAGGAGAAAAAAATAATGAGTACTTCAAAAAAAATTACTTTAACCCTTATTTGCCTGCTAAGTATTATATTAGGAACCGGATATTTTCTTGGCCTGGCATATTTTCAAACACATTTTAAAATCGGAACAGAAATAAATGGTTTTAACTGCTCGTTCAAATCGATAGACGATGCAGATGCATTGCTGTCGCGGGAAGTGCAGAGCTATGCAATGGCTGTTAACACCAGAAACGGCGGCGTAGAAAAGATATCTGCGGACGATGTCGGAATGGCGTTTGCCGGAAAAGATGAACTGATTGATATGGTAAATCATCAAAACTACAATTTATGGTTCCTGCCAGAAAATACAAACGTCACTCTTCCAGTTGGATGTTATCAGATTGATGAAACAAAAATGGACGAAGAGTTTAACAGCCTGAAATGTATGAACAATATGGTGAAGCCTGAAAGCGCACATATCGTTGAGACTAATGATTTTTATCAGGTGGCATCAGCGTAAAGGGTAACGAGCTTGACGTAAACAAAACCCGTCAGATAATTGAAACAGCAATCAGGCAATGGCAACCGGAAGTAGACCTGGAATCATCAGAATGTTACATTGAAGCAGAAGATATTGATGAAGATGTATTGCAGCAGAGATGTGACTTGTTAAATTCAATCCAGGATACAATCATTACATATGACTTTGGGGATAGAAAAGAAACAGTAGATTTTGAGAAAATAAAAGATAAATTTATAAATAATGACTATGAACTGAGTTCTAAAAAAATCCAAAAATATATTGAAAAACTGGCAGAAAAATATGATACTGTCGGAGTTGAGAGAAAATTTGTCACGTTTGATGACAGAACCGCCAGTGTCACAGGTGGTGATTACGGATGGAAGATAAGTGTAAATGATACAGCGTTAGAGCTGATGAACCTTATAACAGAAGATACGCTTGATGTCGTAAAACCAGTATACGTCCAGACCGCTGCAAGCAGGATGAAAAACGACATCGCTCATTCTTATCTTGAAATTGATGCTTCAAATGATATTGCTGTGATGTATGTTGACGGAAAACCAGTAGTCCAGTCAAAGATTAAAGTTAATGGAGACATCGCGACAGGCTGCTATAAAGTCCAGGGTAAACAGGACATAACTGACGATGGAAGGATAAGAAATATTTCATTTGGAAACTCGAGCATTTATCAATATACAGGAAATGAGTCTTCCGGTTTTTCCGGCTCTGATGATATTTCAGGATTCTCATCAAATGGAGTGAAAGAAAATTGTGCAGCTGTGGACGAAACCGGTATGACGACAATTTTTAATACTATGCAGGATACATGGCCTGTAATCGTTTATAATAATGAAAATATTGGAGGTTAAGAATTTTATGGAAGATAAAAAAGAAAGTGACGAAAAAGTGAACAATAAAAAAATTATTCGTCATACTATAGTTGTATATTTGACAATAGCTGTTGCGACATTCACTGCAGTAGTGCTTTTATACTCATGTGTGCTTATAAACGCGTACATCCCGTCCGAATCTATGGAAACGACCTTAATGACAGGCGACAGGGTAATCGGCAACCGTCTCGCTTACAAATTTGGCCACGACCCGGAAAGATTCGATGTTGTAATATTCTATGCCCCTGATTCCGGTGAACTCTATATAAAAAGGGTAATCGGAATGCCTGGCGAAACAGTGACCATCAATGATGGAAAGGTTTATATTAATGATTCTGATGCTCCACTTGATGATTCTTTCATCAGAGAACCAATGGAGACAGAAGGTAAAAGCACATATAAAGTACCTGAGGACAGTTATTTCATGATGGGTGATAACAGAAACGAGTCTTATGATTCAAGATTCTGGGACAACCCATATGTATCAAAAGATAAAATCGTCGCAAAAGCTTCTTTAAGATACTGGAAGGGTATCAAAATTGTTAAATAATGCCGTACTTAATAACCAGTCGGCAACAGAAACATTTTGACAAAAAATAAAACAGGAGGAAAAAGTCAAATGGATAAAAATAAGAAGACCACTGAAGATGACTTAGAAGAGAAAGACGTCATAATCGGGGCAGAAGAAGCAGACGACGAAATAGAAGACGATGACCTTGAAGAAGATGACAGCTAATGAAGAAGAAGCTGATGGCGTTATTGATGACGAGAACTCCGAGGATACATCAGCTCTGGACCAGAATTTCAAGAGATTTCTTGAAGATGCTATCCGTGACTATAATGTCATGTTCCATACGAACTATGATACTTCCTCTGACAAGTTCCAGAACTACTATAAGGACGTATCGCTGCGCATGAAGAACAAGGAGCTTGACCTGCTTATTGTCGTAAATATGTTCCTTACAGGCTTCGATGCGACCACGCTCAATACGCTCTGGGTTGACAAAAACTTAAAGATGCACGGCTTATTCAGGCGTTTAGTTCGTACAAACCGTATCCTGAATTCCATTAAGACCTACGGCAACATTGTATGCTTTCGTAGACTTCAGCCACGTATGGAAAGTGCTATAGCGCTTTTTGGTGACCGTGATGCGAGCAGCATAGTGCTTGTGCGTACTTTTAAAGAGTATTATTATGGCTGCCGAGATGATGATGGCAAGCCTGTACGTGGTTATATTGATATGATTGCTGAGCTGCAGAAAAATATCCTGCCTCCGAGCATCAGATTATTG
>ENA-OQIO01001734-OQIO01001734.1-human-gut-metagenome-genome-assembly--contig:-NODE-1734-length-10362-cov-1.787592_pt1 | contig 10362 bp, 12 predicted proteins | sample MGYA00242573_ERZ504737 | MGnify/ENA primary metagenome ERZ504737 (study PRJEB26092, sample SAMD00036203) | human gut metagenome | host: Homo sapiens | study: EMG produced TPA metagenomics assembly of... | reverse complement strand
ATAACAACATGTATTAAACTAAATATTGTTGCAGCGATACATAACCAATTGATTCATCAATCAGCAGCATATCGGAATGTGGCTCAGCTTGGTAGAGCGCTTCGTTCGGGACGAAGAGGTCGCGTGTTCGAATCACGTCATTCCGATTCTTCAAGGATTTCAGTACGGATATGTGAGCAAATCCTTGGCAGGGGCGGGAGAGCCGGTTTAGAGTTCATCTAAACCGGCTCTCTTTTTGCACCCGGGAGCGCGATATACGATACGGGAAACTGCTGTGTAAAGAGCGGCTGTGGTTCTAAACTTTACTTGTGCAGCAGCTTTGTCCACAGTTCTTTACTTCTTAAACTTCCTATATAATAGCTGTTAATTTTCGGTGTTTCAAAATCCAGAAGAGGAATCGTACGCAGTTTTTTATCTGCAAGCTCCTGTTCGATCATTTTGTCGGGCAGAAAGCTGTAACCGGTTGTGTTAAGCAGATAGGGAATCAGTTTGGTGCTGTTGTCAATTTCAAACTTAAACTGATAGTGTGTCGGAAAGAGATTCCGGATAAATTCCCCAACGTCATTGAGTGCAAAGTTACACATCATATATTTAATAGAAGTCAGTTCTTCTTTTCGGATACCGTCCGCATGCAGCATATTATCATAACCGGTCGCAAGCACAAGATTGTCCGTGTGAAAATGGTGACATTCAAAGCCTGCGCGTACCAGCGGGACTGATGTAAAGACACAGTCTAAAATGCCGTCCATTAACAGCTGGATCATATCGGAAGAATGACCAATCGTGACTTTGACAGAGTGCTTTTTAGATGCGCTTTCAAAGCCGGAAATCAGCGGAAACAGGTGACATTCATAAATGGAATTGGTCGAGCCGATGCGCAGACTGTTTTCGTAAGTGACGGAGGAGTGCATTTCCTTTAAAGAGGCTTCCTCCAATTCAACAATACGTGTGGCATATTTTAAGAAAATACGACCGTCTTCCGTAAGTGAAACATGTTTTTTATCGCGGTAAAACAGCGGCTTTCCGACTTCCTTTTCCAGCTCGCAGATACGCTTTGTTACGGTGGATTGGGAAATGTAGAGGGAAGTGGCGGTCTGCGAAAAACTGTTTAATTTGGCAAGGGTAATAAAGGTTTTTATGGATTGTGAATTCATGGCGCTCTCCTTATATTTTGAACAGGCATTAGGGAATGTATCAATATTCCAGTTATTGTTCAGAGCCAGCCTCCAAAATGTTGCACATTTTGTCGGTGTGGCGTATCCGCCAAATAGATTTTCAGTCATATTTGTTCACTCATGCGAGCATGGTTCACAAATATGCTTGAAATCTGCCTGGCTCTGAACAGAAACATATTCCAAAAAGGAATTATAGTTATTTAAATAATTCTCTTTACAAATTTTACAGGATACGGCTATAATTAGTCAATAGAAGTCAATAGAAAAAGAAATGGAGGAACAGGTTCATGGGAATGACTATGACACAAAAGATTCTTGCGGCACACGCAGGTCTTTCAGAAGTAAAGGCAGGACAGCTGATTGAAGCGGATTTAGACCTTGTACTTGGAAATGATATTACATCTCCGGTTGCAATTCATGAGATGGATAAGATGACAGTAAAAACTGTATTTGATAAGGATAAGATTGCACTTGTACCGGACCATTTTGTACCGAATAAGGATATTAAGTCTGCCGAGCATTGCAAATGTGTCAGACAATTTGCGATGAAGCATGATATTACAAATTACTTTGAAGTGGGACAGATGGGTATTGAACATGCACTGCTTCCGGAACAGGGACTTACGGTTGCAGGCGACGTTATTATCGGTGCGGATTCACATACCTGTACATACGGTGCGCTCGGCGCATTTTCTACAGGTGTAGGTTCAACGGATATGGCTGCCGGCATGGCAACAGGCAAGGCCTGGTTTAAAGTACCGTCTGCAATTAAATTTGTACTGACAGGAAAGCCAAAGAAGTGGGTCAGCGGAAAAGATGTTATTTTACATATTATCGGCATGATTGGCGTAGACGGCGCGCTGTATAAGTCTATGGAATTTACAGGAGACGGCATTGCCAATCTGACAATGGACGACCGTTTTACGATTGCAAACATGGCAATCGAAGCCGGCGGAAAGAACGGTATCTTCCCGGTTGATGATTTGACAAGAGCATATATGAAGGAACATTCAAAGAGACCGTTTGTAGAATATACAGCAGATGACGATGCAGAGTACGAACAGGTTATCAATATTGATTTATCAGAAATTGAACCGACGGTTTCTTTTCCGCATCTTCCTGAAAATACACATGTAGTAGGAAGCTTTGACGACATTAAGATTGACCAGGTCGTTATCGGTTCCTGCACAAACGGACGTATTGACGATTTACGCTGTGCGGCAAAGATTTTAGAAGGCAGAAAAGTGGCAAAGGGACTGCGTGTTATTGTTATTCCGGCAACACAGAAGATTTATATGCAGGCAATCGAAGAAGGAATGGTTCAGACATTTATCCGTGCGGGCGCAGTAGTCAGCACACCGACCTGTGGACCATGTCTTGGCGGTTATATGGGTATCCTTGCAGAAGGAGAACGCTGTGTATCTACAACTAACCGTAACTTTGTAGGACGTATGGGACATGTAGACTCTGAAATTTATCTTGCGAGCCCGGCAGTTGCAGCAGCAAGTGCGGTTACAGGTAAAATTAGCCAGCCGTCAGACCTTGGATTATAAGAATCGTATCAGAATGGAGGAACAACATGAAAGCAGAAGGCAGAGTATTTAAGTATGGCGATAATGTAGATACAGATGTTATCATTCCGGCAAGATATCTGAATTCATCAGACCCGGCAGAACTCGCAACGCATTGTATGGAAGATATTGATAAGGATTTTGTAAAAAAGGTTCAGAAAGGCGACATTATCGTTGCCAATAAGAACTTTGGCTGTGGTTCATCCAGAGAACATGCGCCAATTGCAATTAAGGCAGCAGGTGTAAGCTGTGTTATTGCAGAAACCTTTGCAAGAATTTTCTACCGCAATTCCATCAATATCGGTCTTCCGATTATCGAATGTCCGGAAGCTGCAAAGGCAATTGAAGCCGGTGATGAGGTGGAAGTGGATTTTGACAGCGGCGTGATTACCGATAAAACAACAGGAAAGTCTTACACCGGTCAGGCATTTCCTGAATTTATGCAGAAGATTATCAAAGCAGAAGGTCTGATTAATTACATTAACCAGAAGTAAAATGATAAAAGTGTCTGTGCAGGCAGGTATCGCAGTATAATCTGTGTCTGCACAAAATAGTAAAAAGCGCAGAAATTCTTGAATCTATGATTTGAATTTCTGCCGCTTTTTAGTAAGTGAGTCCTAACTGTTCGATATAGCGGCGGAACCTGCGTGAAATTTTTACCGTATTATAAATAGAAGCGTATTCGATGTGGGACAGTCCTTCGATATAATTCCGGGTGTAGTTCTTAAAATCCGGCAGCTGTTCTGCAAGTAAATCAATGGCGCGGTTATAGCAATCGCGGCTTCATTTTCCGACGTATAAGTGCCGATGGTATAGTTGCCGTTAATGTGGATACGGGTTTTGTATAAAATCCGTCCGTTTTTTTCAATCTGTTCTACGCCGTTGTACCGGTTGACAATGGCAACATTGGAATAGCGGAAATCGTGTTCGTCACCGTTGCGGAATAAATAATCCTTTCCTTTTACGGAGTGGCTGCGGATACCGAAGCGTGCTAAAATACTGGTCTGCATACCGAAGTCATTGACAAAAAAATAACCGCCGCGCTCATGATTTTGTGTCCTGAATAGTAAAATAAATCTTCAATATCAAAAGTCAGCACAATTTCCGGTGAAAAAAAAGTATAAAAAATATTTATCACACAGATAAACCGGTGTTTTAATATAAATGTTATTATCCCGGAGATTCAAAAGAATCATAAATTTTTCAAAAGCCAGTGCAGAAGTGCAGGAGGAGTAGCTTGTTATTTTTTCTGCAGCATTGACAAAATGGGAACTTTTTTCATCCCGCACAATGGCATTGGCTTCGGAATAGACGGCGGCAGCAGTCTTGTAATCGTCAAAGCTTCCAAGACTGATATGTTTATTCTGACAGGTCAGCGATACCCGGTAGTATTCGGTGCCGTCTTTTTTATATGCTGTATAAACCCCTGTTGCCATAACGTCCTCTCCTTTTGTAGATATTTTAATGTATCCGGTTCTGCGATAAGAGTGGATTCGCGCTGCCTGCGTAAAGCTCCCCCTCACGTATCTGTAAAAGATTGTAACATAAAATGCATAAATACAAAATACCTTAAAAGCTATTGTGTTTCCAAAAATCCTGTTGTATAATGTCAACTGAATACTGTTTTAAGCAGAATTTGAATGAAAATATAAAGGTGGAAGAAAAGAATGAGTTTGTTTTACAGAAGTACCAGAGACGACAGCGTAAAGGTTACTGCATCACAGGCAATTTTAAAGGGTCTTGCGGCAGACGGTGGTTTATACGTACCGGAGCAGATTCCGGCATTGGATAAGAGCTTTGAAGAATTATCAAAGATGTCTTATCAGGAAGTGGCATATGAAGTGATGAAGCTGATGCTTGATGACTTTACAGAGGAAGAATTAAAGAACTGCATTAACAAAGCATATGATTCAAAGTTTGACACAAAGGTCATTGCACCGCTTGTAAAGCTGATGGTGCATACTATTTAGAATTGTTCCACGGTTCAACAATTGCGTTTAAAGATATGGCATTATCCATTCTGCCACATTTACTGATTACTTCTGCAAAGAAAAACAACGTAAAGAATGAAATTGTAATTCTGACTGCAACTTCAGGAGATACAGGAAAGGCTGCTCTTGCAGGATTTGCTGACGTTAAGGGGACTAAGATTATCGTGTTCTATCCAAAGCACGGTGTCAGCCCGATTCAGGAAAAGCAGATGGTAACCCAGAAGGGTGACAATACCTATGTAATCGGTATCAATGGCATTTTATGATGCACAGACCGGTGTTAAGAAGATTTTCGGTGATAAAGAACTTGAAAAGGTCATGAATGAAGCCGGATACCAGTTCTCCTCTGCCAATTCTATCAATATCGGACGTCTGGTTCCGCAGATTGTTTACTATGTATATGCTTATGCACGCCTGCTCGCAGACGGGTGAAGTAAAGGCAGGGGAAGCAATCAATGTGGTTGTGCCGACCGGTAACTTCGGTAATATTTTAGCAGCATTTTATGCAAAGAATATGGGACTCCCAATTCACAAACTGATTTGTGCTTCCAATGAAAATAAAGTACTGTATGATTTCTTTACAACCGGTACATATGACAGAAACAGAGAATTTGTCCTGACAACTTCTCCGTCAATGGATATTTTGATTTCAAGCAACTTAGAGCGTCTGATTTACCGTATTGCAGGTAACAGTGCTGAAAAGAATGCGGCACTGATGCAGTCCTTAAAGGAAACAGGAAAGTATGAAATTACAGATGAAATGAAAGCACAGCTTTCTGATTTCTATGGCAATTATGCAACAGAAGCAGAAGATGCGGCAATGATTAAGAAGCTGTATGAAGATACGGGATATGTAATTGATACCCATACAGCAGTTGCAGCATCTGTCTATGAAAAGTATCAGAAGGAAACCGGTGATACCACAAAGACAGTGATTGCTTCAACAGCAAGTCCATATAAGTTTACAAGAAGCGTGATGGATGCGATTGACAATAAGTATGATGTAATGTCTGATTTTGAGCTGGTAGATGAGCTTTCAAAGCTTTCTAAGGTAAAAGTTCCGCAGGCGATTGAAGACATCAGAACAGCGCCGGTACTGCACGATACTATATGTGATGTTGATAAGATGTGCGATAATGTAAAAAGAATTTTACATATTTAATTAGATACATTCATTTGAATTGGAGTCATCTGACAGGGAAAAATGTCAGATGACCCCAATCTTTTGTTGCAAAAAAGTGATTTATGATATATAATGTCAAAGTTGCAGATTTTATAAAAGGAAACAGAATTATGAGAAAATTAACGACGTTTCATTATGTTGACATTCACAGCCATATTTTATATGGTGTCGATGACGGTCCGGATAATATTGAAACCAGTATTGAGATGATGAAAATTGCATATGATGAGGGTATTCGCAAGATTGTGGCAACACCACATTATCATCCTGGTAAATGTACAATGGGATACGAACAGCTGCGCAGAAATTTTGAACTGTTTAAAGAACAGATGAAAGATGTATGCCCTGAGATTGAACTGGCACTTGGCAGGGAAATTTATTATACTTCGGATATTTTAGATGATCTCGAAGCACAGGCGCATCTGACAATGGAAGATTCCAAGTATATTTTAATAGAATATCATCCGACTGTGGAATATTCTTATCTGCGTACCAGTATCAGCAATGTGATGCAGATGGGTTATACGCCTGTTATTGCGCATATTGAACGCTATATGTGCGTATTGGAAGACTGGAAGCTGGCTTTGGAATTAAAGAACATGGGGGCTGTCATTCAGGTGAATGCGGGTTCTGTTATCGGGGATTCCGGAAGTAAGGTGAAAAAGTTTATCAAAAGACTGTTAAAAGAAGAAATCGTGGATGTTATCGGAACAGATGCACACAGTAATGGAAGAAGATCGCCTAGAATTCAGGAATGCGCAAAGTATATCTGCCGCAAATTTGATGAGGATTATGCGAAGGCATTGCTGCGTGATAATGCAGAACGGATTCTTAAAGGTGAATATTTGGAGGACTAGAAGAATATGGAAAATTCGATGAAGAATAATGACGAAATTGAAATCGATTTACGACAGATTTTTATCGTTATTTTGAGTAAGATTGCAATTATTCTCTTAGTGGGAGTGATTTTCGGTCTGGCGGCATTTATTGGAAGTAAACTGCTTTTAAAGCCGGTGTATCGGTCACAGACGAGCTGTATGTGTTAAATAAGCAGAGCCAGGGAACAACAACATTAAGTGATTTGCAGTCATCAACACAGCTGACACAGGATTATATGATTCTTGTAAAAAGCCGTACCGTAACAGAAAAGGTTATCAGTGACCTTGGGTTAAATACGACAAATGAAAAGCTTGCAAAGCAGATCAGCGTATCTACACCATCTGACAGCCGTGTGCTTGAAATTACGGTTTCTAACAACGACCAGTATGAAGCAAAAAGAATCGCGGATAAAGTAGCGGAAATTTCAGCAGATTCTATTTGTGATATTATGCAGATTGAAAAGGTCAATGTATTCGAGGAAGCGAATATTCCTGAAAAGCCGATCAAGACCCGAACTGTTTAAAAAATGCAATCATCGCATTTGCATTAGGCATGGTGCTTGCAATTGCCATTGTTGTTGTACGGTTTGTAATGAATGATACCATTAATACATCTGAAGATATTGAGAAATATCTTGGAATCAGTACCCTTGCATTGATTCCTTTATCAGAAGATTTAGATGACAGTGCGGGAAGCTGCGGCAAAGAGAAAAGAAGCGTAAGCACAGTTCTTCAAAGAAGGGAGATAAGTAATGCCTACAGTTAACATTGAAAGACTCAGAAAGTTAGATTACCGCTGTAACGAAGCTTATAAGACATTGAGAACCAATATCCAGCTGTGTGGTTCTGATATGAAAGTAATTATGTTTACAAGTTCTACACCGAATGAAGGAAAATCCAGTGTTTCTTTTAATCTGGCGGTATCGCTTGCAGAATCCGGCAAAAAGGTAATTTTCATTGATGCGGATTTAAGAAAATCCGTTCTTGTCGGCAGATATAAGATTAATAAGGCTATTAAGGGCCTCACTCATTTCCTGTCCGGCATGAATAAATTTGAAGAAGTGATTTGTACAACGAATGTAGATAATCTGTATGTGGTATTCTCCGGAATTGTTCCGCCAAATCCTTCGGAACTTTTGGCAAACAATTCATTTGATGCACTTGTAAAGGCACTCAGGGATACTTATGATTATGTTATTATTGATACACCGCCGCTCGGCAGTGTTACAGATGCAGCGATTGTCGCACAGAAATGTGACGGTGCAGTGCTGGTAGTTGCAGCACATATGGTCAATTACAAGTTCGTCCAGAAAACAGTTAGAACAGCTTAAAATGACAAAGTGCAAGATTCTCGGAAGCGTTCTGAATAAAGTAGACCTTGCCGGAGATAGTTACTATGGCAAATACTATGGCAATTATTATGGCAAGTATTACGGCAATTACAGTCATGGTGATAAGGAATAATGCATAGCTGATATAACATGGAAGTTTAACCATTTCACGGAGGAGGAAACAAATGGAAAAAAAGCAGGGTGTTATTATAGCATTACTGGCTGTGTGCGTGTTCTTTTCGGTTATCATCGCGGCAATGTATCTGACCTCAGATAGAACTGCTCCGGTAATTACGGTAGATGAATCCAAGGTCAAACCGTATTCGGCAGAGCAGGGTGAAGAAGTGCTTAAAAGTTATGCGAAGGCAGTCGATGCAAATGACGGTGATGTAAGCAGCAGCATTATTATTGAAAATATCTATGTGATGCCGGATATGACAAGGGCAAAAGTGATTTTTGCGGCAAGAGACCACAATAATAATGTATCAAAATACAGTTATATGATTGCATATGAGGCGAGCGAAGAAGAAATTGAAGCAAAAGAACAGCTGACTCAGGCAGAAACAACCACGGCAGCCGAGACAGAGACAGACAGAACAAAGAATGCTTCAAAGACGACAGAAGCGGAAAAGACAACTGCAGAGAGCGAAGCAGAAACAAGTGCAGGCGGACCAAAGCTTGTTTTATCGGAAACAGAAGCGACGGTTGAAGCGGGAAACAGCTTTAATGTGATGAAGTATATTTCATCTATTACGGATGATAAAGATACAGAGGATACATTATCCAGAAGAATTATTGTCAACGGTACATACAGTACTTCAAAATCAGGTACATATACATTGGATGTATATTGTACGGATTCAGATTTGAATGAATCAAATCACGTGGCATTTACGCTGAATGTTAAATAAGAAAGAAAATCGGATAATCCCCGGAGAGCATACTGCTTTTCCGGGGATTTCTGCTGTTCATCTGCAATTTATGTATTTTATAAATAATTTATAGAAAAAATTTGAGATTGTTGTTGACAATACGGGGGTGTAGTGATATTTTAAGTATATCAATATTAGCACTCCACCTAAATGAGTGCTAACAAGATAAGAAGGGAGCAGATGCCATGGAGCTGGATGATAGAAAATTAAAGATTTTAAAAGCTGTCATACAGAACTATCTTGAAACGGGTGAACCGGTTGGCTCAAGAACCATTTCAAAGTATACCGATTTAAAATTAAGTTCGGCAACAATACGAAATGAGATGGCAGACCTCGAAGAATTAGGATACATTGTACAGCCGCATACCTCGGCAGGGCGGATTCCTACCGATAAAGGCTACCGCTTATATGTGGACGATTTAATGGCACAGAAAAAGCAGGAGTTAGAAGACCGGGAAAGCAAAGTGTCCGACAGAGAAAAAGAGGTTGATTCCATGCGGGATATTTTAAATGAAAAGGTAGACCGTGTAGAGGAACTGCTTCAGAATGTAGCAAAAGTTCTGGCAAAGGATACGAACTATGCAACAATGATTACAGCACCGCAGGTAAAAGGCAATAAGCTGAAATTCGTACAGCTTTCCCAATTGGAGAGTGATAAGATTTTAGCAGTTATTGTAATGGAAGGCAATATTATCCGTAATAAAGTGATTGATGTCAGTGAGGCACTTTCACAGGAAAATATTTTAAAGCTGAACATTCTGTTAAATACTACACTGACGGGGCTGACGTTGGAACAGATGAATTTAAGCATCGTATCCAAGATGGAGAATCAGGCAGGAGAGCATATGCAGCTTGTTAAAGAAGTGCTGGATGCCATTGTTGAAGCAATCAGCAATGAAGACCAGTTAGAGATTTATACAAGCGGTGCAACGAATATTTTTAAGTATCCGGAATTAAGTGATTCTGTCAAAGCGAGTGAGCTTATATATACTTTGGAAGAAAAGCAGAGCCTTTCAGGATTGATTGCAGACCAGCAGTCGGGGAAAGACAAAGAAGCGGACGACCATGGTATTCAGGTATATATAGGAAATGAAACACCGGTTGCTTCCATGAAGGACTGCAGTGTTGTTACGGCAACCTATGAATTGCAGGACGGTTTGAAAGGGACAATCGGAATTATCGGACCAAAGCGGATGGATTATGAAAAGGTTGTAGAATCGTTAAAGACAATCCAGACGCAGATGGACGAGGTTTTTAAGAAAACATAGGAAAGGTTGGTAAGAAAGTGTCTAAAAAAGAAG
>ENA-OQIO01001733-OQIO01001733.1-human-gut-metagenome-genome-assembly--contig:-NODE-1733-length-10363-cov-1.552462_pt1 | contig 10363 bp, 12 predicted proteins | sample MGYA00242573_ERZ504737 | MGnify/ENA primary metagenome ERZ504737 (study PRJEB26092, sample SAMD00036203) | human gut metagenome | host: Homo sapiens | study: EMG produced TPA metagenomics assembly of... | reverse complement strand
TTTTCTTAGTACCGCTGCCAGCGACAACAAGCGGAAGCGCTCCTGAAAACAAACAGTTCTATTTTTTATTTTATAAAGTTGTTATGCATGCAATACAGTAGCTCTGGAAATCCGTAACACCACCTGCAAGCGGCAGTTCATAAGTTAAACTCTGGTTATAAATACTTGCAGATTTCTTCAATCAGGGAAGCATATTCTGCATCTGACAGGAATTTTTCACCCGGATTCATGGCAAAAACGCCACCCCATTCATAGCCATCTGTGTATTTTGGTACAAGATGGAAGTGAAGATGATGTCCGGTGTCACCGTAGGCACCATAGTTGATCTTCTGAGGATGGAATGCCTTGTGAAGAGCCTCTGCTACATGGTTGATATCTTCCATGTAAGCAGCGCGTTCTTCGGCAGTCAACTCTACAATCTCACTGACGTGTTTCTTATGGGCAACGATCACACGTCCTTTATGGCTTTGTTCTTTAAATAAATAAACTTTGGAGGATGGAAGTTCACAGATTTTAATGCCAAACTGGGCAACTAAGTCACCTTCCATACAATAAGCACAATTCTGATCTGTCATAATCTGTCTCCTGTCTTATTTCTGGTTGAAATGTACAGCGAAACCGGCGATTTCATCTTTTAAATAAGCAACTGTGATATTTCCTTTTGCATCATATTTGAAAGAAGACTCATCAAATACAAAACCACGTTTCTCTAAGTGGTACATTGCACGTGCAAGATAGTTTGTCTGGATTGCGATATGACCACAAGTTCCACGTCCTGGATTTTTCATCATTTCGATAAGAGAACCAACGAACATAGAGCTGTTTCCAACTTTTACATCCTGTCCAAGTAATGTAGCGAATTTTGCAGAATCAGAAGCAGCAGCTTCCTCAGATGCATTGTTTACACCAACGTGAAGAAGTTTGAAACCTAACATGGTAGAAACTGCTTCTTTTGTGAGTGTTGTGATACCAGCCCAGTCTTTTGCAGCAACAAGGTCTTTGCTTACCATCCAGGAACCGCCACATGCGATGATTTTGTTGAAATCAAGGTAATTTGTAAGGTTCTTCGCATTGATTCCGCCGGTTGGCATGAATTTCATATTTACATAAGGAGCTGCCATGGATTTGATCATGTTTAATCCGCCGGCTGCCTCTGCAGGGAAGAATTTTACAACATCAAGACCAAGTTCAATAGCAACTTCAACGTCACTTGGGTTAGAGCATCCAGGAGTAACCGGAATTCCTTTTTCTACACAGTATTTCACTACTTTTGGATTTAAGCCAGGACTTACAATGAATTTTGCTCCGGCGTTTACAGCGCGGTCAACCTGCTCTGTAGTAAGAACGGTTCCGGCACCTACTAACATTTCCGGGAACTGCTCAGCCATAATACGGATAGATTCCTCAGCGGCAGCAGTACGGAATGTAACCTCTGCACAAGGAAGTCCTCCGTCACATAATGCTTTTGCTAAAGGAGCAGCGTCCTCTACGTGATCCAGGGCGATAACAGGTACAATACCAATTTTGGAAATCTCTTCTAATACTTTGTTCATGATGATTCTCCTTATCATTCTTATTTTCTCATCCATGTTTTGGATGATTGTGTTCTAATATAAAGTTCCATTATACGAAACAATGTTCCATAAAACGGTACGGTTTTATTATAACATCAGAAAAACGGATGTCAATAGTTCCAACTCAATTCCCTTGACATTTCTAATAGTAACTGTTAATATGAGAAAAAAGAAAGTTCCACAATATGAAACGAGAATCTGAAATATGAAACATATAGGCAAATCCAGAGTTTTTTTGATTTTACAGAATTATATTGTGAAGAGGAAGAAAGGGACACCTACGATGGCAGAAGAAAAAGAAACAAAAAATCCGGTGCAGTCTGCAGAACGAATTTTCCAGGTGCTTGAGATGTTAGCAGAGCATGGCGAGATGGGGTTAATGGAGATCAGCACAGAACTCGGACTTCACAAAAGTACGGTCCACCGCTTATTAATGTCCTTGATCTATATGGGGTATGCAAAACAGGACGAGACAACGCAGAAATACATGCTTTCTTACAAAATCGTGAGCATGGCGGGAAAAATCTTAGAGCGTACCGACATTTTACAGATCGCAAAACCTTATATGGAGCGCCTGTCCGATATCAGTGGGGAGGCAGTGCATCTAGTACAGCGGGAAGGCAACAACATTTTGTACATCTATAAGATAGAAGCAAAAGTTGGCACAATCCGATGGTATCACACGTTGGCATGGTGCATCCGATGTATTGTTCCGGCGTGGGCAAGGCGATCATGGCAACGCTTCCGGAGAAAGAAGTAAAACAGATCTGGAACGAGAGCATTATCGAGAAGAAAACGGATGAGACGATCACTGACATTGACGAGATGATGCAGGTGTTAGAGGAAGTCCGTAAGAACGGTTATGCGTTAGACGACGAGGAGAACGAGGAGGGTGTGCGATGTATCGCTGCCTGCCTGCATGGTTACAGCAAGGAAGTGAAATATGCATTCAGCATTTCCGGACCGGTCAGCCGTATGACGAGAGAGCGCGTGGAAGAACTTGCCGTGGATGTGAAAAAAGTACAGGAAGAATTATCAAGAGAACTGGGGTATTATCCACAAAATTAAATTTTTTTACAGAATATGTATAAGAAAAAAAATCGATGGTCATACTATTTTTGAAGAACAGAGCAAATATACTCTGTAAAAGAAAAGGAGAAATGACTATGAGAAAGTGGAAATTACTTTTGGCTGGAATGATGCTTATGTTATCGTTGAGTGCTGTCGCAGGCTGCGGAAATAACAATGCAAACGATAAAAATAACGGCACAAACGGTACAAACACAAGCACGGAAAACCGTCTGAATAACAATGCGGACACTACCACAGACAATGACAAAAATAATATTGGCACCACAGAGGATAAGGACAACAACCGTGTGGATGATAACGGCAACGTGATCGAGGATGTGGTGGACGGTGTTGGCGATGCCGGCAAAGATGTGATCGATGGTGTGGAAAATGGTGTGAATGATCTCACAAACGATGCAACCGGCGGAAATGCAGAGAATACCAACGGAACCGGTGGGAATGCCGGAAATGGAACTGCAAATCCGTAAATGATAGAGAAATACAAAAAAGAAAACGGCTTATCGTTTCTTTTTTTGTGCCTGTTTATTCAGATACATTTCATGGTCTGCTTTGTCAAGCAGATTGCGGAGCGTACAATCTTTGTAATTCATGGAGTAGCTGTAACCATAGGCGTAACTGATCGCATCCGGCATATTGCTGGAATGATACTGTTCGATCGTAGCATGTAGTTTTTCCAACAGCTCGTCTGCCTGCCCGGAGGTGGTGTCATACAAAATAGCGATAAATTCGTCACCGCCGAATCTGCCGACAAAATCTTTTTCAGGAACTACCTTTCTTAAAATGTGGCAAAATTGGCGATCATCGAATCCCCGGCAGCGTGTCCAATGGTATCGTTCACTTCTTTTAAATTATTTAAGTCGAACATAACAAAACATAGCGGCTCAGTGAATAAAACCGGAAGAATTCAAAAGGTCTTCACAGCGGCTTTTGTTTGGAAGTCCGGTGTGCACATCCAGGTAAGCTTTCTTGGATAAAATATGATTTTCCCTGACGGCCTTAATGTGCTGGATCTGCTGCTGGACGATCAAAAAGATTAACAATAGTATATCAAGCGCAGAAATAATCTCGGTCAGCCGGATACGTGCGGCAATCTTTTCCGAGTACTGTTCGGCAGCAGTCACCGTCTCGTCGGCATATTCAAAATAAGTTTCACTCATTGAGACAACATTGGTGTTTTCATAGCCCTTTTCACGAACGGCATAAATCTCTTCTTTCAGTAGTTCCCAATATTCAATCTGATTGTCCAGACACTGCTGGTAAGCAGGATCTTTCAGGCTTACCATATTATAATTTCCATCTTCATATTTTAAACCGGACAAAATTTTATCCAGATACTCGATCTGCATGTCATCTGCAGTTCCGGTAATCTCAAGCTTGACTTCACGCTGCGTGGCTCCGCGCACAAGACCGGCATAGTTTACCACGTGGGCAGTTCCATGTAGATTCTGGATCTGCACCATCATAAAAATGACAAGGAAAATCAAAACGAAGATCAGAATTTGCTGCAGCAGTGAGGCAGCATGCTGTTCTGCCTGTTTCATTCGTCTGCTAAAAGAGGTTTCTTTTGTATACATGAGTCACCTTTTCGAAAGTTTTTTTGTGTGTAGCTGTATTCTAACCCATAAAATCTGGACGGTCAAATATTAGTATGCTTTTCAAAGAAAATATCTTAAATAAAAATGAAATCTTGCCAAATTAGTTGTGATTCATTTTTATTTGAATTATAATAAATCCATCGCATTTTTTGAGGGCGACGAAAACAGAAAGCAATTTCAGGGATATTAAGGAGATTTCAATGTCAGATAATGATTTCAGAGAGGTGATCGACGGAGAAGAGAACAAAGAGCCGGCAGCCTCTGACAATAATTTACATACAACGGAAGCAGAGAGTGCAGAAGTGGTGAACGGCACGGCAGATGCACAGGAGAGTGATGAGAAGAAGGATGATGAGTACGAGGAGATCTGCTACATCTGTCACAGACCGGAGCACATAGCCGGCAAAATGATCAGGATCCCAAACAGCATTTCCATCTGTCATGACTGTATGCAGAGAACTTTCGACAGCATGAATGGCACCGGATTCCCAATGGGTGATATGATGAACATGGGAAGTTTTAATAATATGAATCTGGATAAGATGCCAAATATCAGCATGATCAATCTCTCTGATCTGCAAAATATGATGGGCGGTATGCCAAACAGCCAGAAGATCAAGAAAAAGAAACCAAAAGAGGAGAGAAAGCCGGAGATCGATATTCATGCGATCCCGGCACCACATAAGATCAAAGCGTCACTGGATGAGTATGTGGTCGGACAGGAACATGCAAAAAAAGTCATGTCTGTAGCAGTTTACAATCATTACAAGAGAATTGCCTCCGATGTGCAGGACGGTGTGGAAATCGAAAAATCCAACATGCTCATGATCGGACCGACCGGAAGCGGCAAGACTTATCTGGTCAAGACACTGGCAAGATTATTAGATGTGCCGCTCGCCATCACGGATGCAACTTCCCTGACAGAAGCAGGTTATATCGGTGACGATATCGAGAGTGTAGTCAGCAAACTGTTAGCGGCTGCTGACAATGATGTGGAGCGCGCAGAGCACGGAATCATCTTTATTGATGAGATCGATAAGATCGCAAAGAAGCGTAACACAAACCAGCGCGATGTCAGCGGAGAATCTGTCCAGCAGGGAATGTTAAAGCTGTTAGAGGGTGCGGAAGTGGAAGTGCCGGTAGGGGCAAGCAGTAAAAATGCGATGGTTCCGATGACGATGGTCAACACGAAGAACATTCTTTTTATATGCGGAGGGGCGTTCCCGGATCTGGAAGATATCATTAAGGAGCGTCTGAACAAGGAAGCTTCCATTGGATTTAAGGCAGACCTGAAGGACAAATATGACAATGACGAGAACCTGCTCGCCAAAGTGACGACAGAAGATGTGCGCAAATTTGGTATGATCCCGGAATTTTTAGGACGTCTGCCGGTCATGTTCACATTGGAGGCACTAACGGAAGATATGCTCGTGCGTATTTTAAAAGAGCCGAAGAATGCAATCATCAGGCAGTATGAGAAGCTGCTTGCCATGGATGAGGTAAAGCTTGTATTTGACGAGGATGCGCTTCATTCTATCGCAAAGGAAGCAAAAGAGAAAAAGGTAGGAGCGCGTGCACTCCGCTCTATTATCGAAGATTTTATGTTAGATATCATGTATGAAATCCCGAAGGATGACAACATTGGCATGGTGACGATCACAAAAGATTATGTAGAGAAAAAGGGCGGCCCGCTCATCACGATGCGCGGCTGTGCAGCGATCGAAGAAAAGCCAGCAATTTAAAGGAATAAAAGACAAAACTCCGGCATTTATTGTAAAGATAGGTGTGCGGAGTTTTTTATGTCTGACTGTGAAGAAAAGATTTATTCCAATGATTATGTGGATTTTATCATATCGAAAGATGTTTTGGATGTGATTGACCTTTCAAGTGATTGTATCCAGCGGATCGATGAGGAAAAGGATACTTATTTTTATCCGAGGAGTTTTTTCCGGATATTTGATTTTCCGGCAGATTCCTATGCTTCTGTTCCAAAGTGCTATGGACTTCTGGATGAGACGGCGCTTGAGGTTTCGGGGATATTAAAATTACAGCAGCAGCCGGCACTCGCACTGAAAGGGCAGGGCGTGATGATCGGATTTATCGATACCGGGATCGATTACCGAAATCCGGTATTTCAGTATTCTGATGGGACAACAAGGATTTACCGCATCTGGGATCAGACGATCCGGGATGGAACAAAGCCGGAGGGGATCGCATATGGTTCCGAGTATAAGACAGAGCAGATCAATGCCGCACTCCGGGCAGAAAATCCGCTGGAAACAGTTCCGTCCATGGATACCAATGGACATGGAACCTTTGTGGCCGGGGTGGCATGTGGAAGCGAGGATGTGGAAGATAATTTTATCGGGGCGGCGCCGTTTTCCGAGATCGCAGTCGTAAAACTGAAAGAGGCAAAAACTTATCTGCGGGAATTTTATTTTATACCGGATTCTGTTCCGGCGTATCAGGAGAATGATATCATGATGGCAGTCAGCTATCTGGACCGGCTGGCAAAGGAGCGGGATATGCCGCTTGTGATCTGCATTGCACTAGGAAGCAACATGGGAAACCGTGGCAAGGACGGACAACTGGCAACTTATCTGGATATTGTATCCAGAAGGCGGAAAAGATGCAGTGTGGCAGCAGTAGGAAACGAGGCGAATGCAAGACATCATTTTCTTGGAAAAATACAGCCGGACATGGAGTACGAATCGGTGGAAGTCTCGGTGGAGGAAAATATGCCGGGCTTTTTCATTGAGATGTGGGCAAATGCGCCGGAGCTTTATGCGGTATCGGTCAGCTCGCCCACCGGGGAAGTGCTGCCAAAAGTGCCTTATCGGAGCGGTGGAAGACAGGAGTTTGTCTTTATTTTCGAGCAGACAAGAGTCAGCATCGACTATCGGCTGACGGGCAGGCGGCAGGGAAACCAGCTTATTTATTTACGTTTTTCAAACGCAGCGCAGGGGATCTGGACGATCAACGTGTATCCGCAGAGCATTGTGACAGGGGATTACAATATGTGGCTTCCCATGCGGAATTTTACGAGTGGAAATGTTTTTTCCTGCGGTCAAATCCGAATCATACGATCACCGTGCCGGGTAACGCAGGGCAGGTCATAAGCACGGGCGGCTACAATGTGGCAAATGGCGGTCTGTATCTGGACTCGGGCAGGGGATTTACACTTTCCGGTGAGGTAAAGCCGGATTTCTGTGCCCCGGCGGTGAATGTGTACGGACCGGGACTGCGGAACCGCTTTGTGACCATGACCGGGACGAGTGCGGCGGCAGCGATCACAGCCGGGGCATGTGCGCAGATCATGGAATGGGGACTGGTAAAAAGAAATCAGATTTTCATGTCCTCTGCGGATATCAAAAATATGCTGATCCGCGGCGCAGACCGGGCGGATGACAGGAGTTATCCGAATCCGTCGTGGGGGTATGGAACGCTGGATGTGTATGGAGCATTTGAGGATCTGCGGAGGTAGCGGACATTGGCTTTTCATTTTCCCTTCTGTGAAGTATAATAATATGTGGAAAAAACATTTTGCAGGCTTCCTGTGACAGTAAAATGGATCACAAGAGGTATGGAAATATTATAATTACGCAGGAGAAAAGAAAATTTTATGATAAAGATCGCGTTTTGTGATGATGATATGGAAGTGCTTCATCAGATGAACGAATTATTAGACCGCTACCGGGTAGAGCGGAATGAGGATATTACCTATGCGGCATTCCAGAGTCCGTTTGAACTGCTGACGGAGATTGAGAAGGCATAAGACCGGATATATTATTTCTCGATGTCGTGATGCGGGGCAGAATGGCATGGATGTGGCAAAAGAGATCCGGCAGTATGACACGAATATGAAAATTATTTTTCTGACCTCATCCCCGGAGTTTGCGGTGGAATCTTATTCGGTTGGAGCTTATTTTTACCAGTTGAAACCGATCTGGGAGGAAAGCTTTTTCCGGCTGATGGATGCGGTGCTGGGACGAAAACTTTTATTTCATCTGGAAAACGGAGCAGTTCTGGAAAGCGCAGGGAGTCTGGATGATCTGGCAGGACAGCTGATGCAGTACAGCAATTTTTTTCCGTCCCCACCGATCCTTCCTTGTGAATATGGAGTATATCCAGAATATTTCCAGCCGTTCCATCAAAATGGTAAATGATGCGGAAATCCCAATTCCGCATGGAAAATGTTCGGAAATCAAAAATACATATATGGAATATGCGTTTAACGGAGAGCAGGCTGTCTTATGACGGTCTGTTTTTTCTTTGATAGAATAAACTACATGAATAGTAAGAAAAGACATGGTCGATTCAATACATTTTACGGTCGATTCATGACAGTGCGTCCATTTTTTTGGGAAAATCGTGTATGGTAGATTCAGACAAAGGAGAAAGCCAAAATAAGCACACAAAAGAAGGGAGGATTAAGAAGAAAAAATGTTAGGTATGGAAATCTTGGTCATTATTGGTTTGATCCTGCTTTTACTTGTTCTCTGGATCATCTCCGTGCAGCGGAAGTTTGCGGTGATGGACGGAAATATCCAAAATGCCATGAATCAGATCGGAGTGCAGATTTCCTCACGTTTTGATGCACTATTTGCAGTGCTTGATCTTATGAAAGGATATGCAGCAGATGACATACAGCCGCTGATGGAGCGTGCAGCAGCCAGACGAAGTGTGATCACTGCTCGCTCCGCACCTGAGGAGGTATCAGAGCAGGAGCAGGTGATAGAGGAAACCGTAAAAAGCATCCGTCTGGCAGCAGAACGCAATCCACTGCTCTGCGCAGATAAAAACTATACCAAATGTATGGATGCGGTGGAATGTTATGGGCGCATGGTATATACCAGCCGTTTGATCTACAACGATTCAGTGACAAAGTTAAACAGTGCGCTTGGTATGTTTCCTACAAATGTAATTGCAGGTATTCTTGGCTTTCATAAAAGAGAATATCTGTCACAGAAAGGGGATTAATATGGGATTATTCAGTAATAATAAAAAATTATGTCCGGTCTGCGGGAATCCGACACCGCGGCTGCTTGCAACAAAAATACAGGACACACCGATCTGTAAGGAATGCGATAAAAAAATCTATCTGCCAAAAGGCAGGACAGATCGGATGACCATCGATGATTTTAAGCAGTACATCCAGTTTTACGAAGATAATCAGGCATTGAGAAATCAGTTCGAGGAAAACTATTCGTTTAATTTTGGACTGTTTGGTGGAGATCTGGTATTAGATATTTTCCATGGACTTTTCCGTGTGAACTGTGACAAAGATTCGCTCGCATTTCAGGCGGACAATTTAAAGTCTTTCCGTATTTTAGAGGACAGCCGGGTTTTATTTGAGGGAAATCATCAGGAATTAAAGCATTACGACAGTAAGGTTCCGGAAAAAGTAAAGCAGCTGGAGCCGCAGATCGCACAGTTTCAGATGCAGATGAGGGAATATGAAATGTTTGAACGGCTGGAGCGGATGCATGAGGAAAATGACAAAGATGATAACCATTATCATGAGTATCATCCAAGACCATCTTTTGACGTGGCTTCTCCGGCAGATACCTTCCATGTGGAGCTGACGTTTGACCATCCTTACTGGGATAATATCAAGTGGGATTGGACCGGAGTTTCCTTTGACAGTGACAGTCCTAGTGTCGAGGCGTTTTTGAGCTGCTATGAGGATAAAACAGAGAGTCTGCACACACTGGCGCTCAATCTGGCACACCTGATGAATCCGAATGTCAAAGAGATGACAGCGGGGGGAGAAAAAACAGGAAGCAAAGCGGGAGACCGGATCTTTGGAAGAGCAGAAGCAATCTTCTGAGAGCGATACGATCGAACAGCTGCAGAAGTACAAAGGTCTTTTGGATGCAGGAGTCATCACAGAAGAAGAATTTGCAGCGAAAGAAAAAGCAGTTATTGGGAATTTAATGATAAGGCTGATCCGGAAAGGGTCAGCCTTATTTATGAAATCTGCAAAAATAATTTCAATGGTACGTTAAAATTTGTGAGGGAAATTGAAAATTTCGAGTATATTTTGTGCCGGTTTTATTGTATAATATGCTTTATGTTTGTAAATAAAAAAGTGAATGAAAA
>ENA-OQIO01001730-OQIO01001730.1-human-gut-metagenome-genome-assembly--contig:-NODE-1730-length-10377-cov-2.308976_pt1 | contig 10377 bp, 15 predicted proteins | sample MGYA00242573_ERZ504737 | MGnify/ENA primary metagenome ERZ504737 (study PRJEB26092, sample SAMD00036203) | human gut metagenome | host: Homo sapiens | study: EMG produced TPA metagenomics assembly of... | reverse complement strand
GCATTGGCGGCAGGAGCGGCACCGGCAGCAGCAGTTGCTACAGCAGGTTGCACAGACAGAGAGCCCGCGGGTCGGTCGCTGACCGGGCCGTTGACAGGGCCATTGCCTCCAACAGATTCATGGGAAGCGGTGCTCTGAGGCGCGGCTGCTTGCTGGTTGCGTGCAGCACCGGAGAATCCGCATGTGAGGCTCCGGCAAACCCGCCTCGCGATGCGCCGGCAAAACCACTGGCACCCATACCGGAAGCGGCTGGCGTAGTCGAAGTCGAAGAAGCAGCCGCAGGCGGCATACCAGAAGAAGCTGGCGCGGGAGCGGCTGTTGCAAAGCCTGATTCACTGCCGGCCAACAATCGCGCGGCCAGCAGTTCCAAGCGCATACGCGGAGAAATGGCTCCGGTCATGGCACCCAACGTAGTGTTGATGATGTCTGCCATTGCGGTCAGTGCGCCCAGTCCCAGCGCTTGGCTTGGCGGTGCAGATCGTCCATATCCTCGGCCTCAGCCGTGTCGGACAGCACGGATTCCGCACGGTCCCCGGCCAACGTAAGCACCAGCAGATCACGCACACGAGCCAGTAGGTCTTCGACGAATCGTCTCGGATCGAATCCGCCGACCACGACTTTCTGGATAACGCCGTACAGGGCTTCGCCGTTGTGATCGATTACCGCATCCACGGCCTCACCGATCAGTGCCTCCGGCGTGAAGCCGAGCAGGGCTACAGCGGCATCATGGGTGATAACGCCTTCGACCGAACCAACCATCAGCTGGTCAAGCACGGACAGGGTATCTCGCATGGAGCCGCCACCGGCGCGCATCGCCAGTTTCAGCACACCGGGCTCGGGCTTGATGCCTTCCTTGTCGCAGATCGTCTCCAGGTAGGGACCCATGACTTCCTGCGGCACCAGACGGAACGGATAGTGGTGGGTGCGCGAACGGATGGTGCCGATCACCTTGTCTGGTTCGGTGGTGGCGAAGATGAACATCACATGTTCAGGCGGCTCTTCAACGATTTTAAGCAGCGCATTGAAGCCCTGCTGCGTGACCATGTGGGCCTCATCGAGAATGAAAATCTTATAGCGGTCGCGCGCAGGGGCGAAACCAGCGCGTTCTCGCAATTCTCGAGCATCATCCACACCGTTGTGCGAGGCCGCATCGATTTCGACCACGTCGATGGAACCCGGACCGCCGGTGGCCAGGTCCTTGCAGCTTTCGCATTCGCCGCAGGGTGGGAAGTCGGCCCTTTGGCACAGTTGACGCAACGGGCAGGATACGCGCGGAGCTGGTTTTGCCGCAGCCTCGCGGCCCTGAGAACAGATAGGCATGTGTGAGCTTGCCCTCGTCCAAGGCGCGCATCAGCGGGACCGTGACTTGGTCCTGGCCGATGACCCCTTCGAAGGTGTCCGGACGATAGCGACGATACAGTGCAAGTGCCATAGCTACTAACCTACCTTTGCCCTCAGAATTAACCGATAAAAAGTCAAGATAAACCGGGCTCATAGTTGCCGAATCGGGGAAAACTCTTTATATTCCAACGACATTCACCTGACAACGGTTACCGCATTTTTATTGTTATTAACCGCTTTCTTTGTATTAACATAGTGTCAATAACGGTTGTGGTCAGGAGGCACCCATGAGCGATACCCTCGACGAGAAACGCCCCACCCGCGGCGATGCCCGGCGCGACGCCATCGTGCAAGCCGCGCGCAAGGTGTGTCTGGAAAAGGCTTCTCCAAAATCACCGTTTCCGACATCGCAAGCGAAGTCGGTATGACGCGTTCGCTGTTCTACCACTACTTCGAAGACAAGGAAGCCGTAGCTGACGCAGTACTCGATAACGTCATCGACGAAATCCTCACCACGTTGAAGCAGTGGAACCAAGCGCGCGAAACAGGCAACGTGAACAAGGCATTAGACGACATCGTGCATGTGCTCCGCTCCCTGATCGCCGACGAGAGCCCCTTCTCAAACCGTATGATCCAAGACGCAACGCCGAACTGTATATCAAGTTCATTGACCGCGCGGCGGACCGTATTGCCGACTACATTGCCCAGACCACCGTACGTGATTTCGAGCAGATGCATGGCCTGCCAATCACCAACGTCCATGAGACGTTCTTCACACTGATTGTGGGGCTTATCTCACTGATTCGCTCGCATCCGAACATCAGCGACCGAACCATCAAAGAGGTCATGGCGCAGACGCTGCATATCGAAAGCTATGTCGTCTGAGGTCTGACGGCCATTGGCTCTGGTACCGCTCTCCCGCACTCCCCTCAGTCCGCTTCGCGGCCAGCTCGTCCGCAATTGCGGACAGCCTACGGCTGACTTTCTTCTGGTTCGACTATCGTCGAACCCTCGCCTACAAACAGCCCACTGGGCTGTTTGCTTTACGGCTCAGCCTAATGAGGGGAGCAATATAATCGGGTCACGCGAACTGGCCGGTCACGGGATCGCGACCATCTCGGGCAATGGCGTTGAGCACTTCCTGTCGGGAATCCACCTCACGGGCGGCTACGGCCGGCGGCACTAGCACGCGCAACGCGCAGTCCTCGGCCACTACCCTAAATGGCAAATGCCCGATATATTCGCCGTCCGCCATCAGCACCGGCGGCTCGTCTCCTTCCGTTGCCCGCGTGACTTCGATTTCACGGATACGTTTCCAGCCGAACACCTTTGAAGCAAGTAGCTTGCCGTTATAGGCATTCGAAATGGCCACCGCGCATTCGCCGAAGTTCGGCACGTGGTCCATCCACACCAGGTCCAACAATCCATCGGAGAAGCAGGAGTACGGCGAGACCTCAATGCCGCCACCGATATGCTCGAATTCGCAATCGTCAGCAATGGTGTGATGATGTCTCGTTCATCCGTGGTCCCGTCCGCCAATGTGGCTTTGATGTGGTAACCATAACGCTTCATATGCGTCAGCTCCACCAGCACCGCCGCAAAGTAGCGCATGGTGCCGGTCGCAGATGCGAATGATTCGCACGGTCGTTGATGCTCGCGTCAAGACCACAGGACAGCATGCCCGCATAGTACCGGTCAATCGGATGCTCGGCGGACTTGCTCTCCTGGTACTCGTACTCCTCGCCAGTGGAGGGATCCACGGCATAGCCGCCGTCCAAAGAGGTCACGCGTCCCATGTCCACATCGATGTGTGATCCGCGCACGATAGCACCGACGATACCTTCCACTGCGGTTTCGATACGGTTGACCGGCAGCTTCAGTCCTCGTGCGAAATCGTTGCCCGACCCCGTGGCCACGATGCCCAACGGCTTGCCACTGCAGCCCACGGCGTTCGCTCCAAGTGCGATCATGCCGTCGCCACCGACCACTACGAGATAGTCGTACTCGTGCGCACGTTCACGCGCCTGATTCAGGGAATCGTCGAAACTCGTGCCGGTGATGTCGATGACATCAAAGTTATGGGCACGGCCGGCTTCCTCCAGCAGACCCAATACCTGCGCGTCCACCTTAGCGCCACGGCCTTTATCGGAAGTGGGGTTGCCCACCATGGCCACCACGCGACGGCGCTCGTTGCGTTCACTCTCGCTCATGCTCTCACCTTAGCCAAAGGCCCAGAAGCCCGCCAGAGTATCGGTGCTTTACGGTCCATTATTGTGATAATTGTCTCCTTCCGTACAACTCACCGGTCCGGCCCGAGCCATCCGCTCCACGGATGATGCCACCAGGACCATGGTTTCCACCTTGATGGTTACCAACACGTCTTCATCCGCACGGAGCAGGAGCCAAAACTACACCATTCGCTTCAGCATGTTGCGGCGAGCGCACATGGATCACCGATATCGCATGCCACAGCGCATACGCGGCGTCAAAGGCGATAAGGTCGGCGAGGGAACGCGCTCGGTTCTGGCAGATCATGAGGTTGCCCACACTTGCCGCCACCGCGAGCGCAATGCCCACCACCATAACCAGCATGGCTCCGGCCATCGTGCCCGATCCCTCCTCATAACGCATTCCCTGCACCGCAGTTCCTTTCTGTTGCGGCCGCCCAGCCAGCCGACCAGTTATTGGCTTATCGCCGTAGCGTTGCCGGTAACCCGCGTTGGAGTGACATCCAGCGGACCAGGCAATACCGAACATTCGACCATCACACTCGTCGATTGGCCGTCGTGGGCAATGATGACGCGAGGCTCTCCCCCGGCAACGTCCGCAGCTATGCTGCGCGAGGATGATTCGTCACCGGTAACCACAAACTCGCGCGCAGCCGCTGCCGCGGCACTTTGACAGTCCATGGAAACGATGACCACACGTCCTATTGCCAATATCAGCCCGGCGATGGCGATAACGCTGGGCAATACGATCGCGAATTCGGCGGTGGCCGACCCCGTGCATAGGTCTGGCGGCAGTCTGGCGAGCCGCCACCGGCATGTCATGGTCTTCATGGCTGTCACCCGACTTTCAGAGCCTGTTTGATGATGTTGGTCAGCAACGTCTTGATGGCATCCGACTTCAGGATGGCGACCAGCACCGCCGCAAAGCCTGTAGCCGCAACGAGTACGACTGCGTATTCCGCAGTGGCCGCGCCTTCTTCGGGCTCAGCCATGAGGGTGCGGATGCGTGCGTCCATGAGGCATAGCCGTTCTTTCGCCTTGGCGTTCAGCGTGGCCACACGAGCCTTGCTGTGCGCAAAGATGCCGGCCTGCCCGTCGACGATGACGGGGATAGGGGTATTCATTGGCGTTCCTTTCGGTAAGGAGGGGAAGCTGCGCAGTGGCTTCGCACCTTCCCCATGCGTGTGTGAGTGGTTGGCCCCCGCGCCGGGTTGACGCGGGGTGCATACCACTGTGGACTATCAACGCTTCATGCACCAGGGAAAACGGGGTATGTGGTTCTAGCTTGCCGAGTTATCCACACCCCGACGTGTCGTCCACCACCAATGTGGATAACCAAACGCAGCCAAGTGCAATACCGAGCAATACAACAAGATTCACCCTAAGCGCACTCAGTTCACGCCTATATTCACATCATGAAGGACGCAATCGCCGGAATGACTCCTACCAGCACGAATGCCGGCAGAAAACATAGCCCTGTAGGCATCAGTAGCTTTACCGACAGCTTCGCGGCATTCCGTTCGATGGCGGCACGCTCGTCACGGTCCAGCTGTTCAATGGCGGATTCGAGGCGCACGCCAGGCATATCGCCATGCGTCCATGACGATTCCAAAGCCGATTGCAGCAGGCCAAGATCTCGTTGCGTTCTGCTGGTACGTTTTCCGGATGAACTATCAGCTGGCGCACCCTCATGCTGAACAGCCATAGCGGCATGCCACGCATCAGCCCAGGGAACCCCTCTGGCCAGGGAGCTCCCGACCTCGCTCATGCGAGCGCCGCAGTCGCCGCCGACGGCTTTGCCCACCATGTCAAGCGCCCGGGGAATCGAGGAGCCCTGACGCAAGGACACCTGCAACATACGCAATATGAGTATGGTCCATGACGACCCGCAATCATGCGCTACGGCCGGTTCCTCGCCCGGCAAGCGGCTGTCATGACGAGACGGAGCCTTATACAGCCAACTAGCGATCGCCGCACAGCCTGCCGCGGCGTGTACCCACACCGTACTCATAATCCGCTGCCTTTCAACAATGCCCGCATCCATGCCAAGCCGGCAGCATAACAACATCCCCCTAATACCAAGCAGACCACACCGCGTGGCGATCCAAGCAAGAACGCCAATGGTCTAGCTCCCAGAAGCTCGCCCAATGCCACAGTGACGGCCGGAAGCGCGCTCAGCAGCCCCACAGTGGCTTTAGGAACGGCACATGCTTGCGATCGCAGGTTCTGCATCAGCCTCATCTGCCGGTAAGCAGTCAATACCGCTTCCAGACATGGCACTGCTTGGCAACCGAGCTCATCGCTCAAAACCGCTGCGGCGGTGACCCCGCGTGCAGCTTCAAGTACCTGCGCTGGTGATTCGTCGGGCAGACGCCGCTGTTCGAACACCGTTATGAGCCGTTCCACAGTAATGCGCTGAGTGGCGAAGCGTCTGCTGGATTGTTCCTCGAATGCTTCAACCAATGTGCCGCCACCTCGCAATCGCGCGATGGCGGACGTAATCACCTGCGCAACGCCCACGCGAGGTGAGCCGGCATATCGAGGTTCGTTTATGGCTGCGGAATCGACCGCACGCCCGCGGTAAGCCAGCCGATACAGCCTCCCGGACTTGTTCCCCGGCCATATCAGCACGGCGAGCGCCACCAGAACAGCACACCGCATCATCACCCACCACCACTCGGCCCGGGAACGATGCCCCATCGTTCAATGAAGTGCCCCATTCGGCGGCATACCGAGGAGGATGGCAGCCATTCCATACCGCCAGCGGTGTTCCTGCCAGTTCACCATGTGCTACACGCAGTTCGCCGATCTGCGTGATACGCCGCTGTCCGTTCACTCGCTCCAAATGCACCACCGCGTCGAAAGCGCCTGCCGCCAGCATGGCCAACGCCTGTGGACTGACTCCGGCGAGTAATCCAAGCGAAATCAGCCTGGACGGTACTCGGTTCACGCCGTCCGCATGCACAGTGGTCATGCCACCGTGATGACCAGAATTGAACGCGCGCAATAGGTCGACGATTTCCGCGCCACGGCATTCGCCCAGCACCACGCGGTCGGGGCGCATTCGCAACGTCGCTTTGACCAAGTCCGTCAGACTTATGGCTCCGACGCCCTCCACATTCGCCTCGCGCGTTACCAACGACACATGATCGCCACGCCCCAGTTCTCCCAGTTCACGAACTTCCTCTACGGTGACGATGCGCTCGTTCACATCGCATTGCGCCAGCAGCGCCTTGAGCAAGGTGGTCTTGCCCACGCCTGTTCCGCCGGTAATCAGCACTGTGGCATGTCTGCGCACCAGTCCCACGAACATCGGCAGCCAAGCAGCCGGGAATACACCTAATTGGCTCAGATGTCGCAACGATGCCATGGTCCTGTCAGGGAACCGTATGGAGATTGCGGCACCTTGTGCACCAATGGGGCAATCACCGCATGCACGCGGATGCCGTCTGGACTGGCGGCGTCCGCTATCGGGCAGGCATCATCCAGTCTGCGCCCAAGCTGCGCGCACAGTTGGACGGCGTATTCTCGAACTACTTGCGGCGAGCGAAACGGCACACGCAATACTGTTTCTCGCATGCCGTTGCCGCGGTCCGCCCAAACGCGGCCATCACAGGTCACCGCCAGATCGGTAACCTGCGGGTCGGATGCCACATCATTCAATAGACCGAAGAACACAGTTCTGGGCACTGCGCCGGCTCATCAGCCCGAGTGATTACGGCAGCCATACCGCATCACCGGTCCTTGCAAGAAGCTCCCGAAACCGGGCGAATGGCCTGCTCGACAAGATCGGCAAGCAAGCTCACGGCTTTGCGGCTGCCTTTGGTCACCGATCTGATGCCGAGGCCTTCCAGTACGTCTCCACACAGATTGACACTTGGTTTGACAGGCCCCAATACCGTGGCAGTCAAATAGTCCTGCGCCTCACCAATACCCACGTGGCCTCTCCCACGTGGAGCGCCACGTGGTTCCACGCCGACGATATGTGGCGCTTCACAGCCCCATGAATCCAGTCTGGACCGGTGCGACTTGGCTCTGGCCAGCCCCATCACCGACAATTCCGCGGCAATCACCTGCATGCCACTGCGCAGATCGGGTACGGTCTCAATGAGTCCACCCTGACCGGCATCTACGATGACAACGTCGTTCGTTTCCGCCAAGGCTCGAATGGCCGCTTGAACTTCCCACCAGTCAGGCTGGCGCGCGCTCCAAGGGTCATAGGGAAGTACTCGCACACCCTCCCACATCATCAGCTCATGGTTCATCGCATCGCCCTCGATGCGGCCGAGGGGTGCGTCGACTTGGCTGAATCGTAAACCCGGCTCTCGTTCTACACCCAGCAGCAGGTCAAGGCATCCGGCCACGAAATCAGCGTCTATGAGAGCGCAGCTGTGTTCACGTCTCGCCAATGTCCATGCAAGCATGGAAGCCATGACACTCAACCCCACGCCTCCATGACCTGACGTCATCGTCACAATGTTATGGAAGCTGGTGTCTGTAGTTAGGGCGAGTGCCGGAGCCTCGCCCGATCTCTGCCGTTCGCATGAGGCCAACGGCCTGGGCGGCGGAGTGTAGTAGCGATGCGCTGGAATCGGCGCATCGTCCGTGGGCAGCGGAATGCCCGGAGGTGCTACCGCTGGCGAGGTGATCCTACGCGCCACGCGGGGTGTGGTGTTGCTATTCATAAGCCGATTGAAACGTGTCCGAGTTCAATGCTCAACACGAATCGACCATTGTGGTTCTAGCTTGCTGAGTTATCCACACCCCGGCATGTCGTCCACGACAAATGTGGATAACCACGCTGTTGTTTCACGCCCATCTCATGCAGAAAAGGCCCTGACCTCATATGCACAGTCAGGGCCTTCATTTTCACGACGATTCCTTATGCGGTAATCTACATTCCTTGCTTACTTATCGAGGTTCTTGATGCCGTCTTCCATGACGTCCAACTGAGCATCGGTCACCTTGGCCGGCTTCTTCTTGCCGAACTTGGCCTTGAGCAGACCGATGATGGTCGGGGCGAGCGAAACCAGCAGAATCAGCACGATCACCAGTTCGAAGTGATCCTGCACGGCCGGAATGTTGCCGAAGAAGTAGCCCAGCAGCGTGAACAACGTGGACCAGCACAGGCCGCCGAGCACTGAGAACGGCGTGAAACGGCTCCAACGCATACCGGAAATACCGGAAATGAACGGCATGAACGTACGAATGAACGGGAAGAAGCGGCCCAGGAACACAGCCAGCGGGCCCCACTTTTCAATCATGCCCTCGGTTTTGGCCAGTCGCTCAGGAGTCAGCGCCTTCACCTTGCCGGATTGGATAATACGGCGGCCAAAGAAATGACCGATGAAGTAGTTGCACTGGTCGCCGATAATCGGCGCGCACCAAACCACCGGCAGCAACCAGAACAGCGGCAGCGCGGCCTTGCCGGTCGCAGCATCCGGGGCTGCGAACACGCCGGCCGCGAACAACAGCGAATCACCGGGCAGGAACGGGAAGAACACCACGCCCGTTTCGATGAATACGATGAGGAAGATGAATCCGAGGGTCGGCGCCACGCCCATGGCAATCCAACCGGCAATCGCGGCACGCGGATCCTTCAGCAGTTCGATGATGAAATTAACGAAGCCCATGTGTTTCCTATGAGTCCTAAATCTTGTATTGAGCTGCCAGCCCAATGAACCAGACAGTTATATGCAAACCGTCAAATACCCTACCAGCCGGCCTATAACATCAGGTCGACTGGGGTTTCCCACACAAACTCCGCAATACAAACGAAATTTCTACTCCCCCAAACGCTGCCGCACAAAGGCGTCCAGCGCGGCCGCATCGATGCCCTCATACGAGTCGATGGAGGCAAACTGGCCAAGGCCGGAAGTGTCGGTGCGAATCCAGCCAGTCTGCGCAATCAGTGTGGCCCCCGAGGCGGCGCCGGAGCGCAGACCGGATGAGGAATCTTCCATTACCACGCACTTGACCATGTCTTCAGGCGCGATGCCGAGTCTCTCAGCCGCGGCCAGATATGGGGCAGGGCTCGGCTTGTGCTCGTACGGATCATCGCCGCAGACGTAGCCGGCAAGCAATCCATCAGCCTGCTTCATGATGTTCTCGGCCATGCGGCGAGGCGAAGTAGTGACCAGCATGGATGGGATGTCGGCTTCCTTGAGCGAATGCAGCACGTCTTGCACACCAGGAATCCACGGCAGACGTTCGACCTCCGCCTTGAACACATAATCCTTGAGCTGCTTGTCGATTTCGGGAACGCTCAATGTGCAGCCATGCGCAATCATGACCTCTGCCACGTGTGGCACCGGAGTGCCGGAGCACTCCCAACCGAGGTCCTCGTTCCACTCGCCGCCATTGTTGTGCGCGATCTCAATCTCACCGTCATGCCAGAGCGGCTCAGAATCGATGAGAGTACCGTCCAAATCCCAGAACACGGCTTTGAGCAGCATAGTTACCTCCGTCCACATGCCCGCACGCCAATTGGCGCCTTTACTCTTGCTGCATTCCATTGCACCAACCGGATGCGACAACCATAGCGCGTCAGCACACCGCCCCTGCGCCTCAGCGCATGGTCAGCCCACCATCGACGTGCAGACATTGTCCGGTAATGAAGCCGGCCATGTCGGACGCCAACAACGCGGCCCCTCCGGCGATGTCATCGGGACGGGCAAGGCGGCCAAGAGGCGTCATGGCAATGATTCGTTCACGAACATCCTCGGTGGTGGCTGCGCTGGATGCGGTTCCGGCCGTCAAACCTGCGGCAATGGCATTAACGGTAATGCCGAACGCCGCCCAGCTCCTG
>ENA-OQIO01001729-OQIO01001729.1-human-gut-metagenome-genome-assembly--contig:-NODE-1729-length-10378-cov-1.388840_pt1 | contig 10378 bp, 17 predicted proteins | sample MGYA00242573_ERZ504737 | MGnify/ENA primary metagenome ERZ504737 (study PRJEB26092, sample SAMD00036203) | human gut metagenome | host: Homo sapiens | study: EMG produced TPA metagenomics assembly of... | reverse complement strand
CCCGAAGAAGAAGCTGGATGGAACCAAGCTGGGTGAGAAAACCATGAAGATCACAGGCATGCACTGTGAGAACTGTGTGGCCAGCGTCACAAGAGCGATCAACCGCATTGACGGTGCGGCAGCAAAAGTAAGCCTGAAAAAGGTGAGGCAGTGGTTTCCTACGACAGAGAGATATCCAACGAGGAGCTTAAGAAGGTAGTGGAAGACAGGGGATATCACGTAGTTTCTATCCAGTAAAGCTTTATCATAAGAATAACTTTGCCGCAGCTTCTGAGCCGGCAGACCAGAGAAGAGACTTCTCGGCGAAATGCTTAAAAATATTTCGCCTGGAGGTCTTTTTTTGTATAAAAAGTCAGAGTTGCAATTGACTCACTAATGTACACCATTGTATAATAAAAACAGAAAAATTCAGACGGAACGAAATATTTTCTTTCTATCCGGATGAGGCATTAAAACAAAATACAGCAGGAAACAGACTTTGACGGCAAGGAATATCCGAGCAGGAATCGTTGTTCATCCGGCACAGCTTAACCGAATCAGCTGCGAAGCCGTTATTCGGTTATGAACAAGCAGCAAATGCGGATCGCGAATATCCGTTTGACTTTGTTTTGTGAGCGGAATACGGGACTCTTTCACCTTGTGCGTGAAAGAGCTTTTTTTATGAAAAATATCTGCGGGAGCGGACAGAATGAATTAGGGAGGATTTTATGCTGAAGGTAGCAGTATACGGAAAGGGCGGTATCGGAAGTCTACAGTGACGTCCAACCTGGCGGCGGCTTTTGCAGCATGGGGAAGAGAGTGATCCAGATCGGTTGTGATCCCAAGGCGGATTCCACCATCAATCTTCTTGGGGGAGAACCTCTGCGGCCGGTAATGAATTATATGCGGGAAGAGGATGAGGAGCCGGAAAAGCTGGAGGATATTTCAAAGGAGGGTTTTGGTGGAGTCCTCTGCATTGAGACCGGCGGCCCCACGCCGGGACTTGGCTGTGCAGGCAGAGGTATCATCGCAACCTTTCAGCTTCTGGAGGATCTGAAGCTTTTTGAGACCTGGAAGCCGGATGTAGTGCTTTACGATGTTCTTGGAGATGTAGTATGCGGCGGTTTTGCGGCACCGATCCGGGAGGGCTATGCGGAAAAAGTACTCATTGTCACATCCGGAGAGAAAATGGCACTCTATGCAGCCAATAATATTTCCAGTGCTGTGCGGAATTTTGAGGATCGAAGCTATGCGAGGATCTTCGGGATCGTGCTGAATCACAGGAATGTGGAGAATGAAACGGAAAAAGTAAATACTTTTGCAGAAAAAAATAATATCCCGATCGTGGGTGAGATCCCGAGAAGTGACGAGATCATCCGATGGGAGGATCAGGCAAAACGGTGATCGAGGGAGACGAGAATTCTGAGATCAGTGAGAAATTTTTTGCACTGGCGAGGAAGCTATTGGAAAGTGAAGAAACGGAGAAGGAGGATATATGAAAAAGAAAGCATATTTTGCAACTGCAGAAGAACTGGCCCGGGGCGGGCTGGAAATGATCCTCCGCAGATGATCTCCGGGAAGCATCTGATCTACAGCTCTCCGGCAACTCTGGCATTTAACTCTCCGGGAGCGGAGGGCTTTGGCGTAAAAAGAGCCGGGCTTGCAGTGCCGGATTCCATTATGCTGATCGTGGCACCGGGATGCTGCGGAAGAAATACTTCTCTTATCAGCTCCATGCCGGAGTACAATGATCGATTTTTTTATCTGATGATGGACGAGACGGATATTGTTACAGGCCGTCACCTGAAAAAGATCCCGAAAGCGGTAAAAGAGATCTGCGACTGCTGTGAGAAGAAGCCGTCTGTGGTGATGATCTGTATCACCTGTGTGGATGCACTTCTGGGAACGGATATGGAACGTGTCTGCCGGAAGGCAGAGGAAAAGGTGGATATTCCGGTACGCCCCTGTTACATGTACGCACTGACACGTGAGGGCAGAAAGCCGCCTATGTCCATGTGCGCCAGTCCTTATACTCCCTCCTTGAGCCACAGAAGAAAAAGGGAAATGTGGTCAATCTTCTGGGATTTTTTTCGCCGCTGGTTGATGACTGCGAGATGTATGAGCTGCTGCAGCAGGCAGGCGTAAAGACCATCCATGAGATCTCAAGATGTAAGGATTATGAAGAATATCAGACCATGTCACAGGCCAATTTTAATCTGGTGCTTCATCCGGAAGCAAGGTTTGCAGCGGAGGATTTTCATGACCGGCTGAAGATTCCTTTTATTGAGCTTCGGAGGCTCTACCAGACAGATAAGATCGAAAATCAGTATCGTGCCTTGGGACAGGTTCTTGGAGTCTCTTTTGATCAGGAAGTGTATAAAAAAGCAGCAGAAGAGGCTGTGGAGCGATTCCGGGAGGTCTGTCCGGATGCGTCCTTTGCAGTAGGGGAGTGCATGAATGGAGATCCCTTTGAGCTGGCCCTTGCCTGGTGCGGTATGGTTTCCGGGTGCCGGAGATCTACGGAACTATCACAGCCGAGAATTTTGTATACATACGGCATCTTGCGGAATTGAGTCCGGATACAAAGGTTTTTTCCAATATGGAACCCACCATGCTGTATTACGATCCGTCCGGGAGCGGAGTGAACCTTACCATAGGAAAGGATGCAGGATATTATCACCGGGATCAGCCAAATGCCGTGTGGAATCAGGACCGGCAGCCCTATGGCTATGCAGGGGTACGCAGGCTGTTTGAGACACTGACAGAGAAAGTTTTGCAGAAGGGAGAAAAGGTATGAGAGGACTTCGGAAATATCTGACACCCTTTGCACCGGATCAGTCCGGAGCTGTGTCAGTGCTGTATGAGCTTGGCGGGATCATCGTGATCTGTGATGCAGGAGGATGTGCGGGAAATGTCTGCGGCTTTGATGAACCAAGATGGTTTGAACAGAAAAGCGCGGTATTCAGCGCAGGACTTCGGGATATGGATGCCATCCTGGGACGGGATGACCGCCTGGTTGCCAAGCTTGTGGATGTAGCAGAAAAGGTGGAGGCAGGCTTTGCAGCCATTATCGGAACACCGGTACCTGCTGTGATCGGAACGGATCATCAGCACTGCGGCGGATGTGCGAGAAGAAAACAGATCTTCCGGTGCTTGCGGTAAATACCAACGGAATGGAGCTTTATGATGCGGGAGAGCGGAAAGCTTATCTGGAGCTTTTTAAAGCCTTTGCCCGGGAAAACTGCCTGTGGAGGCTGGTAAGACAGGAGTTCTCGGAATGACACCTCAGGATGTCAGTGACCTGAAAGCAGCAGATAAGATCTGTGAAAAGTTCCGTACCAGAGGACAGAGAGCCGTCTGCTATGGAATGGGAGACGGGCTTGATGAGGTAAAAAAAGCCTCCTCTGCGGAAAAAAATATTGTGGTTTCTCCTGCGGCACTGGAATGTGCCAGATATCTGGAGAAAACCTTCGGAACACCTTATGAGGTGGGATATCCTCTGGCGGAAGAGCTGGTTCCTGATATGGATTATACAGGAAAAAAGATTCTCATCGTGCAGCAGCAGGTGATGGCCGGTTCCATAAGAGAGGAGCTACGGAAACGTGGTGCGGACGGAGAGCTCACCGTGGCAAGCTGGTTTTCCATGGAAAAAGATCTCCTGGAGGAGGGCGATGTGTCATTAAGGGATGAGGAAGATTACATGGAACTGGCAGAGAAGGGCGGATATGACGTGATCTTTGCAGATCCATGTATGAAGCGGATGACAAAGGCTTTTTCAGGAGTGTTTGTAGATACAGTGCATTTTGCGGTATCCGGAAAATCAGGTAGGCCATAAGAGCAGGACATAAAGTTACATGCATGCTGCAGCCGGATCAGTGGAAACAGCTGCAGGGAATGGAGAAACATATGGAGCGGGAAATTACGAAAATGATCCGTGTTTACGGGATCGTACAGGGAGTGGGATTTCGCCCTACGGTGAGTCGTCATGCTATGGCAAGAGGAATCCGTGGCAGTGTGTCCAATAAAGGACCTTATGTGGAGATTTTTGCTCAGGGTAAGCAGCAGGATGTGGATGCTTTTATCGCAGATATCGGGAATAAGCCGCCGAAGCGTGCAGCTATCCTGAAGCTTCTTGAAGAACCGGTGGGGGAGCCGGAAAAATTTACACAGTTTGATATCATCGAAAGTGAGAAGACAAAGGGTGAGATCTTTGTCTCCCCGGATATCGCGATCTGTGATGAATGTAAGGCTGAGATGTTTGATCCGGAAAACAGGCGGTATCTTCATCCCTTTATCAACTGTACCTGCTGCGGTCCGAGACTGACGATCCTGGATTCGCTTCCTTATGACCGTGAACGGACCAGTATGAAGGAATTTCCCATGTGTCCTTCCTGTGCAGATGAGTACCATAACCCGGACACCAGACGCTATGATGCCCAGCCGGTGTGCTGCAATGACTGCGGCCCGGAGGTATACCTGGCGGGAAGAAAGGAACGGGGACGGGAGGCCATCACTTATACGAGGAAGATCATGCTTCCGGCGGGATCGTGGCTATCAAGGGGATCGGTGGTTTTCACCTTTGCTGTGATGCTACCAGTGAGGCGGCTGTACAGCGTCTGCGGCAGCGAAAACGGCGTCCGGTGAAGCCTTTTGCAGTGATGGCACAGGATATGGAAGCTGTGAAGAAGATCTGTAAGGTCAGCGAGGAACAGGAGAAGATCCTTACCGGGCATCAGAAGCCGATCCTGCTATTGGATAAGCTGACGGGAGAAACAGGGCTTTGTGAGAGCATTGCACCCGGGAATCCCAAGGTGGGTGTCATGCTTCCCTATGCACCGGTTCAGCTGCTTCTTTTTCATTATGATGATGGGATCCGGATGCCCGGGCTTCTGGTAATGACCAGTGGAAATACTTCCGGGGCGCCTATCTGCAGAGATGATGAGGAGGCGGCAGAGGAGCTTTCCCATCTCTGTGACTGTATTCTTTCCCACAACAGGAAGATACGTATCCGGGCCGACGATTCGGTGATGGATTTCTATAAGGGTGAACCCTATATGATCCGCCGTTCCCGCGGGTATGCGCCTCTGCCGTTTATGGTCTCCACACCCTGGAAGGCCAGGTGATCGCAGCAGGTGGAGAACTTAAGAACACCTTCTGCATTGGTGTGGATAACCGTTTTTATCCTTCCCCTTATGTGGGAGATCTGGAGGATCTTCGAACGGTAAAAGCCCTGAAGGAAACGATCGGGCGGCTGGAAACACTTCTGGAGGTGCAGCCGGAGGTAGTGGTCTGTGATCTTCACCCTAAATATAATTCCACAGTGGTGGCAGAGGAGCTAGGGCTTCCAGTTCTGAGGGTGCAGCATCATTATGCACACATTTTATCCTGCATGGCAGAAAATGACTGCAAAGAAAAGGTGATAGGGGTTTCTTTTGACGGAACAGGCTATGGAACCGATGGAACCATCTGGGGCGGAGAGATCCTGACCGCAGACTGTCAGGGATTTACAAGGCTTGGAAGTATAGAACCTTTGTCCAGGTTGGCGGAGATATTTCTGCAAAAGAAGGCTGGCGGATCGCCGTTTCCCTGATCTGGCAGAATACGGGAGATCTGGAAAGAACCCTGAACACTGTCCGTAAACTGGGACTTTGCACAGGCCAGGAAGCAAAGGTGCTGGTGACTATGGCACAGCGGAAGATCAATGCCGTGACTTCCACCAGTGCGGGAAGACTTTTTGACGGAGTCAGTGCAATCCTGGGGATCCGGAGAGCGTCTACCTTTGAGGGAGAAGCGTCCACAGCACTGGAATTTGCTGCGGAGGCCTGGAGAAAGCAGCGGGAGATGCAGAAGAAAAATCCGGAAGAAAACCTGAAGATACGGATGTCAGAAAAGGAAGACATTCCGGAAAGCACAGGCATTTCAGAAGCGTCTGAAGATGAACGAAAATTTATTTTAAATACAGGTGAGATCGTTGCATATCTGGTCCGGGCAAGGCTTGCAGGAGAGGATCCCGGGAAGCTGGCTTATGGATTTCACCGGGCACTGGCAGATAAGATCCTTGCAGCCTGTGAGGAAGCAGAGCGGCAGACCGGAATCCGGAAAGTGGCATTAAGTGGCGGTGTCTTTCAGAACCGGCTGCTTCTGGAGCTGGTAGATGACGGTCTTACGGAAATGGGGTTTAAAGTTCTGAAGCACAGCCTGATCCCACCGAATGACGGAGGGATCGCACTGGGACAGGCGGTGTATGGGATGGCTTATGCGCAGCGATACAGATAAATATAGATGAGATCATGCAGATACGGATCAAAAATGTTTTATGATAATGCATGGAGCATACAGCAGAAATGCAGGATGGGAGGCACAGATATGTGTGTAGGATTATCAGCAAAAGTAGTAAAGATCAGTGACGGAACAGCAGTGGTGGACGCAGGCGGTGCAAAGAGAGAGGTTTCTGCCCAGCTTCTGGGAGACCTGGAGCCGGGGGATTATGTGATGGTGCATGCTGGTGTTGCCATTGCAAAGATCACCGATGATGACGAGGAAGAGACAGACCAGCTGATGGAGGAACTGCTGTGATGGAAGAGAGGAAAAAAACAGCAAGAGAGATCATAGAAGGATATCAGGGGCCGCCGGTGCGGATCATGGAGGTCTGCGGAACACATACCCACGAGATCTTCCGTCTGGGGATCCGCAAGCTTCTGCCGCCGCAGGTGGAGCTGATTTCAGGACCGGGATGTCCGGTCTGTGTAACACCGGTAGGGTTTATTGACGAGGCCGTTTATCTTGCTCTGGAAAAACAGGTGACGATCTGCACGTTCGGTGATCTTGTCCGCGTACCGGGAACAAAGAAAAGCCTTGCAGATGCCAGGGCAGAAGGCGCCAGGATACGGATCGTCTATTCACCGGCAGATGCAGAAAAATATGCGAAAGAGCATCCAAAAGAGCAGGTGGTATTTCTTTCCGTTGGCTTTGAGACCACCACGCCTGCTGGCTGTCTTTCCGTGAAAAAGGCCGGAGAGGACAGACTTTCCAACTATTCGCTCCTTGTGGCAAACAAGACTATGCCCCAGGCTTATCAGGCATTAAAGGGCAGTGCGGATGTGTTCCTTTATCCTGGACATGTCAATGCGATCACAGGAACTGCGCTCTGCGAGCATCTGGCAGAGGAAGGCATCAGTGGTGTGGTGGCAGGCTTTACAGCGAAGGAGCTGCTTACGGCACTGGCTGTTGCACTGGTACGTTTTCAGGAAGGAAAACCGTTCTTTGTGAACTGCTATCCCCGTGTGGTAAAAAGTGAGGGAAGCCCGGAGGCACAGAAGCTGATCGAAGAACTGATGGAGCCCTGTGATTCCGAATGGCGCGGTCTGGGTGTGATCCCGGGGTCCGGCCTGGTGCTCCGGAAGGAGTGGGAAGCCTTTGATGCCAGAAAAAAATATGCAGTGCCGCCGATCCAGGGCAGGCCAAATCCGGCCTGTCGCTGTGGGGATGTGCTTCAGGGAAAATGCAAACCATCAGATTGTAAGGTATTTGGAAAGGTCTGTACCCCACAGCATCCGGTAGGTGCCTGTATGGTATCCAATGAAGGAGCATGTTCCGCATATTTTATGTACGGAAACTGATGTCCGCTTTAATGGACTGCGAAATATGATACATTACATATAGTACAAACGAAGGATCGTATCCGGAAGATCTGACAGGATGAAACCGATATGAAATTCCTTTGACCCAGCATAGAAAGAAGATAATATTATGGAAAATAAAACAGTGACCATGGCACACGGTGCCGGAGGCCGTCAGACCTCAGAACTGATCGATGAAGTATTCAAAGCACATTTTGCAAACCCGGATCTCACAGCCGATGATGCGGCAGTGCTGGTTCCGCCTGCAGGAAAAATGGCAGTATCCACCGATGGATTTATTGTTTCTCCGGCATTTTTTCCGGGGGGAAATATCGGTAAGCTTTCCATCTGCGGAACAGTTAATGACCTTGCCTGTATGGGAGCAAAACCGATGTATCTTACCTGCGCTTTTGTCATCGAGGAGGGCTTTCCCATGGAGAAACTGGAGGAGATCGCCGCCGCCATGGAAAAAACAGCAAAAGAAGCCGGAGTGCGTATCGTTTCCGGAGATACTAAGGTGGCAGGAAAAGGCCAGGTTGACGGTGTGTTTATCACAACAACCGGAATGGGTGAGATCCGGGAGGGCGTTCAGGTAGGCGGTGAGCTGGCAAAACCGGGAGATGCCATTATTGTAACCGGTGATGTGGGAAGACATGGATGCACCATTCTTCTGGCAAGAGAGGATTTCGGCATTGACGCAGATGTGACAAGTGACTGCGCACCGCTGTGGGGAGCCGTAAAAGAAGTGCTGGATGCCACCCATAACATTCATGTGATCCGTGATGCCACAAGAGGTGGTGTCGGAACGGTTCTTTATGAGATCGCAGGACAGAGTAACGTAGGGATCCGCCTGGATGCAGCAGCTGTTCCGGTAGCTCCGGAGGTAAAGGGTGTCTGCGGCATGCTTGGCCTGGAGCCGCTTTATCTGGCATGTGAGGGACGAATGGTGATCATGGCACCAAAGGAAGAGGCAGGAAGGATCGTGGAAGCACTGCGTAAATGTCCTTATTCCAGGGATGCAGCCATTATCGGTGAAGTTACTGAAGAACAGCCTGGAAAAGTTGTCATGACTACGGAGATCGGAACTCAGGCACTTCTTCCGCAGCCGGGAGGAGAGCTTCTGCCGAGGATCTGCTGATAATATCGGAAAGGAGAGTCAGATCTTATGGAGACAAGAGTGGCATTGATCTCGATCATTGTGGAAAACAATGACGTGATCGATGATATCAACCGTTTTCTTCATGAAGCGGGAAAATATATTATCGGGAGAATGGGGATCCCTTACCGGGAAAAAGGCATCAATATCATCAGTATTGCCATTGATGCACCACAGGATGTGATCAGCTCCTTATCCGGAAAGATCGGCCACCTCAGTGGAGTTTCCGCCAAAACGGCATATTCCAATGTGATCACAAAAGCGGAGGACAGAAAATGATAAAAGTTGCGGTATACGGAAAGGGCGGCATCGGAAAATCTACTACGGTTTCCAATGTGGCAGTAGCCCTTGCGGAAAAAGGAATGAAAGTGATGCAGATCGGCTGTGATCCCAAGGCAGATTCCACGATCCTTCTCAGGCATGGAAAAAAAGTTCCCACTGTACTGGAGCTGTATAACGAAAAACGCCAGGAGCTGAAGCTTACGGATATGGTGCAGATCGGATATGGGGGTGTAGTCTGTGTGGAAGCCGGCGGTCCTGCACCGGGGCTTGGATGTGCGGGAAGAGGTATCATTACTGCTCTCGAGAAGCTTAAGGAAAACGGAGCCTATGAGACCTATAAACCGGACATTGTTTTTTATGACGTACTGGGAGATGTTGTCTGCGGTGGATTTTCCATGCCTATGCGAAAGGGGTATGCAGATAAGGTATTTATCATCACCTCCGGAGAAAACATGGCCATCCATGCAGGGGCCAATATTGCCATGGCAGTGGATAATTTCAGAAACAGAGGATATGCATCTCTTGGCGGCGTGATCCTGAACCGGCGGAACGTGCCGGGAGAGGAAGAAAAAGTCCGGGAGCTGGCAGAGGATTTTCATACGCGGGTAGTGGGAACGCTTTCCAGAAGTGAACTGGTCCTGGAAGCAGAGAATCGAGGAAAAACTCTTCTGGAAGCCTATCCGGATTGTGAGATGGCAGAGGAGTACCGGACACTGGCCGAGCAGATCCTGAGTGCATGCAGGGAGGAAGGCTCATGTTAAAAAGAGTTGGTAACAGAGAGCTTTCGGGAAAAACAGAAATATTTATAAAGGAAGCCTCTTTTCCGGTTCCCTTTCAGTCGGGGCTGGAATTTAATTCACCGGTCCATGGAAACTGGAATATTGTACATACGGGAATGCTGGTTCCGGAAGCAAGGCAGATCTACGTCTGTGCGGATAACTGCATGCGTGGCGTTGTGCTGACTGCCGCAGAGATGAATGCGGCAGACCGTTTTTCCTTTGTGATCGTGGAGGAAAAGGATCTTCTGGGCGGAAATCTGGAGGATGTGACCATTGAAGGAGTGACGGACATTCTGAACCGGCTGGATGAGAAGCCAAAGGCAGTATTGCTTTTTACTGTGTGTCTTCATCATTTTCTGGGAAGTGTACGTACGTCTGAGCATCGATCGATGTACAGCTACGTACGTCTGAGCATCGATCGATGTACAGCTACGTACGTCTGAGCATCGATCGATGTACAGCTACGTACGTCTAGCATCGATCGATGTCACTAGTACGTCGAGCATCATCATGTAACAGGCTACCTACGCTTAGCATCGACGGAGTCACAGGAGTGCATCTTC
>ENA-OQIO01001728-OQIO01001728.1-human-gut-metagenome-genome-assembly--contig:-NODE-1728-length-10381-cov-1.137215_pt1 | contig 10381 bp, 12 predicted proteins | sample MGYA00242573_ERZ504737 | MGnify/ENA primary metagenome ERZ504737 (study PRJEB26092, sample SAMD00036203) | human gut metagenome | host: Homo sapiens | study: EMG produced TPA metagenomics assembly of... | reverse complement strand
TTACAGTCTTGGTTGTATCAAGTGCCCATGCCTCAGCAAGGAAGCATCGATATCAGCTGCTGTTGTGTTAAGTGCCTGTGCTGCAACATCTGCAACATAGCCCTGGAATTTCTCGTTCTTTGCAACGAAGTCTGTCTCAGCATTAACCTCAACAACGACTGCTTCTTTCCATCCTCTGTTACCAGAGTTTTGCAAAGACCCTCTGCTGCGATACGGCTTGCTTTCTTCTGTGCTGTAGCAAGACCCTTCTCACGCAGGAACTCAAACTGCTTTATCCATATCACCATCTGTAGATGTAAGAGCTTTCTTACAATCCATCATTCCGGCGCCGGTCATCTCTCTTAACTCTTTTACCTGTGCTGCTGTAATAGCCATTGTTCGTTTCCTCCTGAAATATTCTGTTTATACGAATTATTCCTCTGTAGCTGCAAACTCCTCAGACTCAGCTCGATCTCGCCATCTGCTCAGCAGTTCCTGCTTAGCCTCGATAACAGCGTCAGCCATCTTGGAAACGATGAGTTTTACTGCACGGATAGCATCGTCATTTCCCGGGATCACATAGTCAAGCTCTTCCGGATCACAGTTAGTATCGCAGATACCGATAAGCGGGATTCCAAGTGTATGAGCTCCTGTACGCAGATTCTCTCTTTCTTAGGATCTACGATAAAGATAGCATCCGGGATTCTCTTCATGTCTTTGATTCCGCCAAGGTTCTTCTGAAGCTTAACAAGCTCTTTGCGAAGCTCGATAACTTCTTTCTTAGGAAGTACGTCGAATGTTCCGTCAGCTTCCATTGTCTCGATCTCTTTCAGTCTTGCGATACGGCTCTGGATTGTCTTGAAGTTTGTAAGCATACCACCAAGCCATCTCTCATTTACGAAGAACTCTCCACAACGCTCTGCCTCTGTACGGATAGCATCCTGAGCCTGTTTCTTAGTTCCTACGAAAAGGATGTGTCCACCGTTGGCAACGATATCTGCTACTGCATTGTAAGCATCGTCAACCATTCCTACAGACTGCTGAAGATCGATGATATAGATACCATTTCTCTCTGTGTAGATGTACGGAGCCATTTTAGGGTTCCATCTTCTTGTCTGATGTCCGAAATGAACACCTGCTTCTAAAAGCTGTTTCATTGAAATAACGCTCATGTTTGTTCTCCTTTTTGGTTAAATTCTTCCGTCACAGGTCGCCTTCTCTCTGGACCCATCCTCACACCGTAGGCACCATCCTTATAGAATCGCCGTGCGTGCTTATTTTTGCAACTTCTGAATTATAGCATAGAAAATCCCCTTATGTAAAGGGGATTTTTCCAATTTTTTTCTGTTTTTCAGCGGTTTCCGGCAGACTTCAGAAGCTCCAGCTCTTTTTCGGTGAGCGAACGATATTTTCCTGTCGGAAGATCTGAAGGAAGCGCCAGCGGCCCCATGGATAGTCTTTTCAAATAAGTTACTTTTTTTCCCAGTGCCTCCATCATCCGTTTTACCTGATGGAATTTTCCCTCGTGGATAGTAAGTCGGATCTCAGATTCCCAGTTCTTACCGGCTTCTGCAGATTCTGTACCGGACTCCCAGGTAGAAAGGATCTCCAGCCTTGCCGGTCGTGTGAGATCTTTTCCCCGATATCCACGCCTTCTGCCAGCTTCACGACATCTTCTTCTGTCACTTTCCCGGATACTTTTGCATAGTAGGTCTTATCCACATGCTTTTTCGGAGAAAGAAGCTCGTGTGCCAGAGGACCGTCATCTGTGATCAGAAGAAAGCCTTCTGTATCTTTATCCAGGCGTCCCACCGGAAAAAGACCCTTTCTTCTGTCTTTCTCTTCAATGTAGTCAAGAACCGTTTTATCTCTGAAGTCCTCCGTTGCGCTGACACAGCCTGCCGGCTTGTTAAAAAGATAGTATACATATTCCGGTGCAGCATGGATCTCCTGCCCGTTCATAACCACCTGATCTTCTTCTGTTACTTTCAGCTCCGGTTTCTTCACAGGTTTCCCGTTAACCTGCACCTGACCCTTCTGTATGTATTTTTTTACCTCGCTTCTTGTACCTGCGCCGGCATCTGCCAGAAACTTATCTAGCCGGACTGGTTTTTCCATTAATCATTTACCTCCCATTCTGTTACATGGGCTGCCTTTGCATCTGCTCTGATAAATCCGGGATCTCACCGGCAAATGTCATATAAAGTCCGGAATCCCCGCCGGTGCTCTCTTGTCCTTCCAGAACCACTTCCATTGTGGCATCTGCATTCCAGATAGTCCATCCGTTTACCAGCTGTGATGGACGGATACATTTTTTCAGGGCTTCCAGCTGTTCCTTTTTATCGTAACGGACTTTATAACCGTTATCTGTTTCTTCAAGATCCGAAATGGGCTCAGTGTCGGAAAAAACTTCATCATCTTCGCCGGCAGCTTCGGAGCTGAAGTAATAAACATCAATATACTCAACAGACAGCTTATCCATAGAAAGAGGATATCCTGTTTCTTCCAAAATTGCAAGTGTTCTCTTATATGCCGGATACACCAGAACGGAGGTAGACACACTCTCTCCTTCCTGAACAGCCGGTACATTCATTCCCCATTCATCCATGTATCCTTCTGACGGAATTCCCGCCATAATCGAACATCAGCATTGCACATGGCTGATCTTTTACTGTCTGACCGCCGTTTTCCAGAATATCCTTTCTCAACGCCTCTGCCAGCGCCTGACGCTTCTCTGCATTTTTCTCAAATAAGGTTTGAATATCTCCGTCACAGAAAATACCGGTGACCTCTTTCAGATACTGTTTGTCCAGCTGAAAAAATGAATATCTGTCTTCTTTCCATGTCTGCTCATCATACAGGGCTTCCATAAGATTCTGTGCCTGTGCAGAGGATACAATATAGCCTCTGCATACACTGAATCCCTGTTTATTTATGTAGCGCACATACATGCGCCTTCCTGATTTTTTTCCTTTTTCATTCTGAAGCCTGATATCCTTCAGACTGTTATATAATGCTTTACTTTTCATTACCGGCTGATCCAGCAGACCAGAACTATTGTCTGAGGTAGCAGTATACCGGATCTTATAGATTCCGTCTTCTTTTTTTTTCCACATGCAAAGCTGCTCTGCATATGAGAGATTGCTTACATTTATCACAACTCCCTGAAGATTGTCATAAGCCGGAAAATAACTGTCATATCCCAGAAGATCCATTTTCATGGTCAGCGCACAGATTGCCACAACACCTCCAAGGATCATAAGCTGCACTTTTCTGCGGAAAAATCTGCGAAAATCCATTTCATAGATCACTTCCAGAATTCCATGGACCAGGATCGTTCCCAGTATCATTCCGAAGATCCACCATGCTGTTTTGGATGAATCTTCCGGAATCATATAAAAGATCAGACCGATCCCCAGTCCGGATGGTATTGTGATCAGGGCACTTAAGACCGGCTCCATCCAGGTATATACCAGAGCTTTTCCGGTATTCTCTGACCTTCGTCTACAAAATGCCATCCAGGAAAGTGCTGCCATGATAAACAGCGTAAGGATCAGTATCAGCAACTGCTTTCCAAAGCTTCCGCTGCTGTATCTATCTATAAAGCTTACGATCACCATAAGAGGAGATCCCAGATTCCGCACTGCTGCCAGAATTCCGTAACTGCCCTCGTACCAGGTATCAAAAATAAATGTCCGCTTAACTGCAGCATCACTGCCAGAACGATACTGTAGGTAAACAGCCCTGCCCATGCAAGTGCTCCCATCAACATGGTACCGGTGCAGGCGATCACCAGCACTGTGGAAAAATACACCAGAAGATACATCAGGAGATGGAGCACCAGCAGGATCAGTGCCTTTTTCATAATGGAAAGGCTGTAATATCCTCTGGCTGCCCCGATGCATACCGCAGCAAATTCCATGATCACATATGGCACCAGATAATAAAGAACAGCCAACAATACTCTGTGTAGAAACAGTGCACTTCGCTTTACCGGAAGGCTGTGATAGAAATCCACTTTTCTCGGGGAATACAGATACCAGAAGCCGCTTACTGCTGCAAAAAATGCGGTTACCGCAGCCACAGCTGCTCCCATTGTGAGAAAGTCACTGCTCCACAGGCTGGAATACAGATAGGAAAGCTGACTCTGAGTATAACTGCGCTCATTCCATTTTCCCATCAGAATAAGTTCCGCTACCGGAAATGCAAGGAGAAATGCGATCATGGCAAATGCCGGGATCCATCTTTGTCCTTTGGAAGAGGATTTCATATACTCACTGGAATAAATTTTTGACTTCATAGCCTGCCACCTCCGTTTCGCTGATAAATATTTCTTCCAGAGTCAGTGGGAGCACTTCGCAGAAAAGAGGATTTTTTGCCTGTATCTTCTCCATGATCTCTCTTCTTGTTCCCCTTGCAGTAATAAGCAACAGGGAGCCCTGATGCTCTGTTTTCAAAACATCCAGCTCTTTCTTTAATTCTTCTTCTTTCTTTTTGTCAGTAAGTACACACTGGATCTTATGGATGTGGAATTTCATATCCTCCAGATCTCTGGAAAGGAGAATTCCTCCTGATGAAGAAGCCGATGTGATCGCAGATATCTTCCAGCTCCCGAAGATTGTGGGAAGCGATCACCGGCGTAAATTCACGACTCATGATCTCCGATGCAAAAATACTTTTTACTGCCTGGCGCATTACCGGGTCCAGGCCATCAAAGGTTTCATCACAAAACAGATATTTCGTTCCTGTACTGATTCCCAGGATCACCAGAAGCTGTTTCTTCATTCCCTTGGAAAAAGTGCTGATTTTTCGTTTTCCATCCAGATGAAACTGCTTCATCATTGTCTCAAAACGCGCCTGCTGAAATCCCGGATAAATACAACGGTAAAATTCTGCCATGTCCAGAGCATTGTAATTTGCCGGAATATATGCATCGTCCGGGATGTAGAAAAAATGCTCTTTGATCCTTTCATTTTCAAAAACCGGTTCTTCATCCATCAGCACCTCTCCTCTGTCCTGACGGATGATCCCGGCCATGATACGGAGCAGAGTACTTTTTCCCGCACCGTTGGAACCGATCAGTCCAAAAACCTCCCGTTCCCCGATATCCATGGTGACCTTATTTACTGCCTGTATCTTACCAAAAGCTTTGCTACAGTTTTTTATCTCAATCATCGTTTCCCTCCTTATAGCATGAGCAGATCACATCAATCATTTCTTCCTCCCCTACTCCCAGAGCCATTCCCTTTTCTGTGATCTTTTTCAGCTCACTTAAGGTTTCTTCCACACCGATCTGCCTGATCCTGCTGCTGTCTGTGACAAAACTACCTTTTCCCTTCACCGGACAGATCAGCCCCTGCTGCTCCAGTTCCATATATGCCCGCTGGATGGTATTGGGATTGATGGATAATTCCACGGCCAGCTGCCGCACAGACGGCATCTTGGAAGATGGCTCCACAGCTCCTGACAGGATCAGCATCCGGAATTTCTCTACGATCTGTTCGTAAATGGGACGTCTGTCCTGATAGTCCAAGAATAACATACGACGCTCCTTTCTCTGTAATCTGTGTATTAAGTGTATTAATTCTTTTAATACACTTATGATAACACATGATACAAAGGTACGCAAGAAATGGTCTCTTAAATAAATATAAAATCTATATAAATTTACCGGCAGCAAAAGATTCCGGCATATTTTTATAAAAAAAATCTGTAATGGCATCCTTATACTATGATTCCACTACAGATTCTCTGTAAAGCAAATATTCATCTATCACTCTGCCTGATCCAGTAGCAGGCAGATATTCGTGATCCACATTGGATCAAACAGCCCGGTAGCACGTTTTTCTCCCCGGCGTGCAAAATACTGATATCCTCCGATCATCGCTGCCGCAAAAACACCATAGATCATCAGAAGGCTTCCTGCTCCGGCTTTTTCCACCAGAGTCTGGGCGTATTCACTGAAAATAAGTATCCAGGTATTGGCTCCGATGTGCATCAGCACACTGGTCCACTTATTACCTCCCATCTCCAGAAACCACGCAAAAATCCCTCCCAGAACAAACGCATACACAGCCTGCAGGACATTTCCGTGATAAATTCCGAAAAACGCCGCAGAGATCACAGCGGAAAACAGTACAGAAAAGTGATCCCGAAGTCGCAGATAGATCAGCCAGCGAAAGATCATTTCTTCTGCAACAGGCGCTATGATTCCCATCCAGAAGATCATCATAAATAAACTCTTTCCTGAAGTAATCTTCGTCATCGTCTCTCCATAGCTGGATGAGATCCAGTTCTGCAGGATCGCCACTAGCACATTGGCATACTGGGCAAATCCGGCTCCAGCAGCAAGAAGAAGCAGCATTTCAGGAATAGATAGCCTTTGTTCCTCAACGGAAGTCAAACCGCCGATCAGCCTTCCTATACGATCCTTCCGATAAAAATATACTGCCGGAAACATAACCAACACTCCGGTAAGTCCGGTGATCACCAGCGTATAACTATAGTACCTTTCCTGTGCGTTGCGACATGCCTGCCAGCCAGAGAAGCACGGCGCTTCCGAGGATCTGTCCGATAAGATAATGGATTCCTGCCGGATAAAGCTCCCTCCACACTATTTGAAAAATATTCTGTCTGTGCAGAGGGGTCAGACGAAAAAATTCAGAAGTTCATCTGCGGAAGCTACGATCTGAAGAGGCTGTGCCTTTTCCAGTTCTTCTCTGCTTCCATATCCGTAAGATACAGCCACACACTGGATCCCGCATCGTCTGGCTCCAAGAATGTCATGTTCTCTGTCACCCACCATGATCACCTGGTCACGGTGGTCAGAAAGGCTCATTCTTTCCAGAGCTTCCTCGATCACCTGAGATTTGGTTACTTTCGGTCCATTGAGGTCCGTCCCGGCGATCACCTCAAAATACCGGCTCAGATTAAAATGGTCCATGATCTGTGTTACGTAAAAGGTCGGTTTCGCAGACGCCACTGCCAGCCGGTAGCCACGACGTTTCAGTTCTGCCAAAGTGTTTTCCACACCCGGATAAACGGTGTTCTCATACATTCCTTTTTCTGAATACCGCTCTCTGTAATATTCAATTCCCTTCTGTGCTGTCTCTTTATCAAATCCCGCATATTTCATAAACTGTTCCAGAAGCGGCGGACCCACAAAAACCTTCAATGGCTCCAGCTCCGGTGCCGAAACTCCAAGCTTCTCCAGTGCATACTGTACAGATTTCGTAATCCCCTCTCCGGATTCTGTCAGTGTTCCGTCCAGATCAAAAAAGATTGCCTTATACATAAATTCCTCCTGTTGTATAAAATAATCAGTAAGTATGCCTATTGTATCACTGTTTTTCTGGTAAGTCCATGGTTTCATAGTACAGCTTCCCGGATTTCACAAAACCTATGAGTTCTACTTTCCAGGGATTTCTGCTTTTTTTCGGTAATTCCGCCAGAAGCTTTTTTCCTTGCCAGTAAAAATCACATTCTTTTCCATTGATCCGAAATGAAAGGATCTGGAACGGAATATCCGGACTGATCTCTATCCGGATCCTGTTACCGTCTGTTTTCATTCGGATCACCGGTTTTTGCTCTTTTTCTTTTTTCCTATCCGACGTTCCTGTTGGTTCTGTCCGATAGTAAGATAATGCCGGATTTTGCTTCTTCTCCCTCTTTGATGCATCTGTCACTGACTTTCGAACTGGTTTTTGAGTCAACGTTACAGATGGACTTGCTGTCACTGTCTGTATGGGGATTGGTTGTTCAGTCAGTATTGGCAGTTTTGTTGGTATCGGCGTTTCCGTCAGTTTTTCCGCAGGTGTATCAGCTATCTCTACTTCTGCCGCAGTATTTCCATTTTCCATAAAGCTTTCTTCCTGAGAACGTACCTCATCTGTCTGAAAATCTAAATTCCATTGTGCAGACTCCTCCTGATCATTCTCTGATTCTACCCAGGCAGCGGAATACTCCTCAGTATTTCCTTCTTCTCTGTTCCAATTACTATCATCACTTCCTTCTCCTGCATAGCTTTCTTCCCAGTCTTCCGGCAGCTGTCCGGTTCCTTCTCCCACATTCATATCAAATCCGCCGGTATCAAAACTATCCATGCCTGACACATCAAATCCATAGACAGCAATGGAAGGGATCATCCAGCTGCATAAAACCAGCAGAAACAAAACAATAAAACAGGTTTTCCTACTAGTAATTTTCATTTCTTTTGGTTTTTTCTGATCACTTTCTCTTCTTTTTCTCATTGATCTCCTCCCAAAGCTGCAGATTTCTGCTTTCACTGTCATCCAGTAATTCCGCTTTTTCTTTCTCTTTATAATCTTCCCACAGCTTTCTGCTGGCCTCTTTCTGACCGGTCCGAATAAGAAACATCCCATATTCCCCGTAGGCCACAGGATATTCTGCATCATACAGAAGAAGATTTTCATAATATAAAGCCGCTTTTTCCGGTTCACACAAAAGCTCCGCATTCCATGCCAGCAATAGCTCAATACGACGCTGCTGTTCTTTTTCCCCATAATTTCTACTTAACCTCTGGAGTCTCTTTTCCGCTGCCATACAGCACTTTTCCCGATCTTTTGAGTCTTCCGGATACTGTCTGGCTTCGTAATACAAATCTGTTACTTCTGAGATCGCCACAGAAAATTCTTCCGTTTTCAGCAATCCTGCTATCAAGATCAGTGTTCCTATCAGAATCCCTGCAGCTGCCGCTTCCAGAAATCGTTTTCTCCAAGTGATCATCCGATATCTGTTTTCCAGCTTTTGGATTTTCTTCTGAACCACTGACATATCCGAATATCTGTATTTTTCCTGTTTTCTGGTACATCGGAACAGGAGCAAGAAAAAATCCGGATATAAAATCCACTGCCATTTCTTTTTTCCGCAAAGCTTTTCCAGGGTCTTCCCCAGAGCATAAATATCACTTCCCGGTCTTAAGTAGCCCTGATACTGCTCCGGCGCCGCATAGCCTTTCGTTCCTTCACAGATCTGTTTCTTTTCCATGATCGAACATGCACTTCCAAGATCTATCAGATACAGATGCCCGGTTTCAGAAAACATAAGATTATCCGGTTTCAGGTCCCCGTAACAGACCGGTGGCTTCCGACTGTGAAGATATTCCAATACTCTGGCAATCTCCTTTCCCAGAGCAAGTATTTCCCGTAAAGAAAACCGTTTTCCTGAACGGAGAAGTTCTCCCAGCGACTGACCCTTGATATATTCCATGATCAGATAACAATACTCCCCTGTTTCCACATAATCGATAATCTTCGGTATTGCAGGATATTCCAGATGCTGCATGAGTCTGGCTTCTTTTTTCTTTGCGATCGGTATCTCTTTCACTGCACGGCAGATACCAAGCTCCATATCTTTTGCCAGATAAAGCTTCCACCTCCGCCATGTCCAATTTGTTCTACAATGCAATAACGTTCTTTCAGAACATTTCCGATCAGACAGATCACCTTCCTCTCATTTCTGTCAGACAATATTTATGCTTACATTTCTTATTGATTTGGGATAATCCGGTGAATTCCGGTTTGAAAAAACAGATAACTTATAGTCAGGCAGATATTCGTGATCTGCCCTCGTTTAGGATAAGTCCTATTATAGCACGTCCTGTTCTTTTTGCAAAGAACTTTCTATATAAAAAAGTCCGCCGGATATAGCAGACAAAAATGTCTCTTTATCCGGCGGTCTGTCATTATTCATAGTGTTTGTATCTGCAAAACTATACCTTACATACGATCCGGTGCAGAGAATCCAAGAAGATCGATGCTTGTCTCAAGCACTCTTCTTGTAAGCTGGAGCAGCTGAAGGAAGGATTCCTTCTGTGCCTGATCCTCTTCGCTTAAGATCTTGGTCTCATGGTAAAAGCTGTTAAATGCATTGGATACCTCATAGATATATGCACAGATTCTTATGTGGTGCTTTTTCTTCAAAAGCGTTCTCAACCATTGCCGCAAAGCCGGAAAGCTGAAGCATCAGGTTCTTCTCACTGGCATTGACTGCCGGAAGGATCTTACCTGTACTTAAATCTCCTCCCTCCTGCACATAACGGTTCAGGATCGACTTAATACGAACGATAGTATAAAGGATATACGGACCTGTATTTCCCTCAAAGGATGTAAAGCGGTCAACATCAAAGATGTAATCCTTGGTCGCCTGGTTGGAAAGATCTCCGTATTTGATTGCGGAAAGTCCTACGATCTTGGCAGTATCCTTTGCATCTTTATCTTTTACACTGCGATTCTCCACGATCTTACGATACATTTCCTCATCAATATCTGCGATCAGATTCTCCAGACGCATAACACCGCCTTCTCTTGTCTTAAACGGCTTACCGTCTTTTCCGTTCATTGTACCAAATCCAAGGAATGTAAGTTCTGTCTCCGGTTTTACA
>ENA-OQIO01001726-OQIO01001726.1-human-gut-metagenome-genome-assembly--contig:-NODE-1726-length-10390-cov-4.183962_pt1 | contig 10390 bp, 14 predicted proteins | sample MGYA00242573_ERZ504737 | MGnify/ENA primary metagenome ERZ504737 (study PRJEB26092, sample SAMD00036203) | human gut metagenome | host: Homo sapiens | study: EMG produced TPA metagenomics assembly of... | reverse complement strand
CGATGACATCCTGGAGATCGATGCCGATAAGGTCGATTATATGGACGTTTCGCCCCGAATGATGGTCTCTGTTGCGACCGCCTGCATCCCTTCCTGGAGAACGATGACTGTAACCGTGCTCTGATGGGCTCCAACATGCAGCGTCAGGCAGTGCCTCTGATGGTCACCCAGCAGCCCATCGTGGCTACCGGTATGGAATACAAGGCTGCCACCGACTCCGGCACCGCTGTTCTGGCAAAGACGACGGTATCGTTGAGAAGATGGATGCCGACCACGTCACCGTCCGCAATGCACAGGGCGGCGTGGACAACTACCCGCTGGTCAAGTTTGCCCGCTCCAACGCAGGCACCTGCATCAACCAGCGTCCCATCGTTGAAGTGGGCGAGAGCGTCAAGGCCGGTCAGGTGCTGGCCGACGGCCCCGCAATGCGCAACGGTGAGATTTCTCTGGGTAAGAACGCCCTGATCGGCTTTATGACCTGGGAGGGCTACAACTACGAGGACGCTGTCCTGCTGAACGAGAAGATCGTCCGCGAGGATGTGTACACCTCGATCCATATTGAAGAGTACGAGACCGAGTCCCGTGACACCAAGCTCGGACCTGAGGAGATCACCCGTGATATCCCCAACGTCTCCGAGGATGCCCTGAAGGATCTGGACGAGCGCGGCATCATCCGTATCGGTGCCGAGGTCAAGAGCGGCGACATCCTGGTCGGCAAGGTCACCCCGAAGGGTGAGACCGAGCTGACCGCTGAGGAGCGCCTGCTCCGCGCTATCTTCGGCGAGAAGGCCCGCGAAGTCCGTGATACCTCTCTGCGCGTGCCCCACGGCGAGTACGGCATCATCGTGGATGTCAAGGTCTTTACTCCTGAAAACAGCGATGAGCTGCAGCCCGGTGTCCGCGAGGTCGTCCGCTGCTACATCGCTCAGAAGCGTAAGATCAGCGTCGGCGATAAGATGGCAGGCCGTCACGGCAACAAGGGTGTCGTTTCCCGCATCCTGCCGCAGGAGGATATGCCCTACCTGCCCGACGGCACCCCGCTGGACATCGTGCTGAACCCCCTGGGCGTTCCTTCCCGTATGAACATCGGTCAGGTGCTGGAAGTCAACCTGGGCTACGCTGCCAAGCATGCGGCATCAAGGTTATGACCCCCGTGTTCGATTCCGCGCGTGAGAACGACATCGGCGATACCTTCGACACCGCCCGTGAGCTGTGGCACGGTGAGAATGCTCCCGCATATCCCACCAAGCTGCCCAAGATCATGGGTGAGAAGGGCCACATCATCGACTTCTCCAAGATCGAGCTGGACCGTGATGGCAAGACCACCGTTTACGATGGCCGTACCGGCGAGAAGTTCGATAACCGCGTTACCGTTGGTTATATGTACTACCTCAAGCTGCATCACCTGGTCGATGATAAGATCCATGCCCGTTCCACCGGCCCCTACTCTCTGGTCACCCAGCAGCCTCTGGGCGGCAAGGCTCAGTTCGGCGGTCAGCGCTTCGGTGAGATGGAAGTCTGGGCTCTGGAAGCTTACGGTGCCGCTTACACCCTGCAGGAGATCCTGACCGTCAAGTCCGATGACGTTGAGGGCCGTGTCAAGACCTACGAGGCCATTGTCAAGGGCGAACCCATCCCGCAGCCCGGCATCCCCGAGTCCTTCCGCGTTATGCTGAAGGAGCTGCAGTCTCTGGGTATGGACGTTGTGGTCCAGGACAAGGATGGCAACGAGATCGATATGCGCCAGAACTTCGACGACGAAGAGACCGGCTTTGATATGCGTGATGTTGCAGGTTCCGAGACTGTTACCAACGAGAATGAGCTGCTGAACGATTACACCATCAAGGATGCTGACGCAGGCTTCGATGATCCTTCTGTGCTGGAAGATGACAACTCCGGCAGTGCGGCTCCCGCTTCCGACGAAGTGGATTTTTAACTAGAGATTAAGAAAGGGTTCGTTTCATGGAAAACAACGTTTTCGATTCCATTAAAATCGGCCTGGCTTCTCCGGAGCAGATCCGCAACTGGAGCTACGGCGAGGTCAAGAAGCCTGAGACCATCAACTACCGCACCCTGAAGCCGGAGCGCGACGGCCTGTACTGCGAGCGCATTTTTGGACCTACCAAGGACTGGGAGTGCCACTGCGGCAAGTACAAGCGCATCCGCTACAAGGGCAAGATCTGCGATCGCTGCGGTGTCGAGGTCACCAAGGCAAAGGTTCGCCGTGAGCGCATGGGCCACATTGAGCTGGCCGCGCCCGTCAGCCACATCTGGTACTTCAAGGGCATCCCCAGCCGCATTGGCTGATGCTGGACATCAGCCCCCGCCTGCTGGAGAAGGTCCTGTACTTTGCAAGCTATATCGTTACCAATCCCGGTCTGACCCCGCTGGAAAAGAAGCAGCTGCTGACCGAGAAGGAATACCGTGAGATGCGTGAGCGCTACGGCGATGAGTTTGAGGCATCCATGGGTGCTGAGGCCATCCAGGAGCTGCTGAAGGAGATCGATCTGGATCAGCTGAGCGCTGAGCTGACCGCTGAGGTGGAAAAGTCCTCCGGCCAGAAGAAGGTCCGCATCCTGAAGCGTCTGGAGGTCGTTGAGGCATTCCGCATTTCCGGCAACCGCCCGAGTGGATGGTCATGGACGTGCTGCCCGTGCTGCCCCCCGATCTGCGCCCCATGGTCCAGCTGGACGGCGGCCGTTTTGCCACCTCCGACCTGAACGACCTGTACCGCCGCGTGATCAACCGCAACAACCGTCTGCGCCGCCTGCTGGAGCTGGGTGCTCCCGACATCATCGTGCGCAACGAGAAGCGGATGCTGCAGGAAGCAGTTGACAGCCTAATCGACAACGGTCGCCGCGGCCGCCCGGTCACCGGCCCCAACAACCGTGCCCTGAAGAGCCTGTCCGATCTGCTGAAGGGCAAGCAGGGCCGCTTCCGCCAGAACCTGCTGGGCAAGCGTGTTGACTACTCCGGCCGTTCCGTTATCGTCGTCGGCCCTGAGCTGAAGATGGATCAGTGCGGTCTGCCCAAGGAGATGGCTCTGGAGCTGTTCAAGCCCTTCGTAATGAAGGATCTGGTCGAGAAGGGTGTTGCCAACAACATCAAGTCTGCCCGTAAGATGGTCGAGCGTGCAAAGCCCGAGGTCTGGGACAGCCTGGAGACCGTGATCAAGGGCCACCCGGTCCTGCTGAACCGTGCACCTACCTGCACCGTCTGGGCATTCAGGCCTTCAATCCCGTGCTGGTTGAGGGCCGTGCCATCAAGCTGCACCCCCTGGCATGTACCGCATTCAACGCCGACTTCGACGGTGACCAGATGGCAGTTCATCTGCCCCTGGGCGAGGATGCCTGCCGTGAGGCCAAGATGCTGATGCTGGCTTCCGGCAACCTGCTGAAGCCCTCTGACGGCGCACCTGTTACCGTTCCTACTCAGGATATGATCCTGGGCAGCTACTACCTGACCACCGTTCGTGAGAACGAAGAGGGTGCAGGCAAGATCTTCCGTGATGAGAACGAGGCCCTGATGGCCTATGCAGAGCACGTTGTGACCCTGCACGCTCCCATCAAGGTCCGCCGCACCATGGTCATTGATGGTGTGGAGCGCACCGGTCTGGTGGATGCCACCGTCGGCCGGATCATCTTCAATAACCCCGTTCCTCAGAACCTGGTTATATCGACCGCACCGACCCGGAGCACTGGCTGGAGTATGAGGTCAGCTTCCGCGTGACCAAAAAAGACCCTGCCCGACATCATTTCCCGCTGCATGACCCGCAATGGCACCCGTGCCTGCGCAAAGATGCTGGACTCCATCAAAGCGCAGGGCTATAAGTACTCCACCCTGTCTGCAATCTCTGTTGCTGTGTGTGACGCTGTCATTCCTCCGCAGAAGGACGAGCTGATCGCTGACGCGGATAAGCAGGTCTCTCAGGTCAACAAGCTGTTCAACCGCGGCCTGATCTCTGAGAACGAGCGTTACACCCAGACCATCAACATCTGGCAGGCAACCACCGATAAGGTCTCCAAGGCTCTGGCAGCCAACCTGCCCAAGGACAACGAGATCTTTATGATGGCTGATTCCGGTGCGCGTGGTTCTATGAACCAGATCAAGCAGCTGGCCGGCATGCGCGGCTGCTGGCCAACACCGCAGGTAAGACCATCGAGATGCCCATTCGTGCAAACTACCGCGAAGGTCTGAACATTCTGGAATATTTCGTTTCTGCCGTGGCGCTCGTAAGGGTCTGGCCGATACCGCTCTGCGTACCGCTGACTCCGGCTACCTGACCCGCCGCATGGTCGATGTCTCTCAGGAGGTCATCGTCCGTGAGATCGACTGCGGCACCACCGACGGCCTGTGGGTCTCTGAGATCCATGAGGGCAAGGAGAAGATCGAGAGCTTCCGTGAGCGTATCATCGGTCGTTACGCCGTGGGCGATGTGATCAACCCCGTCACCGGCGAGGTCATCGTACCTGAGGGCAAGATGATCGACCTGTACGATGCCAACGACATCGAGCTGCAGGCATCACCAAGCTGAAGATCCGCAGCCTGCTGACCTGCCGCGCCAAGGTGGGTGTCTGCGCACACTGCTACGGCAGCGATATGGCAAACGGTGAGCCCGTCCAGCTGGGTGAGTCCATCGGTGTCATCGCAGCAGAGTCCATCGGCGAGCCCGGTACCCAGCTGACCATGCGTACCTTCCATACCGGCGGTATCGCATCTGCTGAGGATATTACCCAGGGTCTTCCCCGTGTTGAGGAGCTGTTCGAGAGCCGCCGTCCCAAGAGCATGGCCATTATGAGCGAGATCTCCGGTGTTGTCTCTCAGGATGACACCAAGAAGAACGTTGTCATCAAGGTCACCGGCAAGGATGAGAACGGTGCCGAGGTGGTGAAGAGCTACTCCATCCCCTTCACCCAGCATGCACGCGTCATGCCCGGCGATCGTGTGGAGAAGGGCGACATCATCACCCGCGAAGGTGTTCTGTATCCCCAGGATATCCTGGCCATTAAGGGTCTGAGCGATGTGCAGAACTACCTGATCAGCGAGGTCCAGAAGGTCTACCGTCTGCAGGGCGTTGAGATCAACGATAAGCATATCGAGGTCATCGTCCGTCAGATGTGCCGCAAGGTCCGCGTGACCGACTCCGGCTCCTCCGACCTGATCGGCGGTGCACTGGCAAACCGTCTGGAAGTTGAGAACATCAACGCCGAGCTGCAGAAGCGCATTGATGACGGTGAAGAGGGCATCAAGCTGGTCGAGTATCAGCAGGTGCTGCTGGGCATCACCAAGGCTGCCCTGGCAAACGAGTCCTTCCTGTCTGCCGCATCCTTCCAGGAGACCACCCGTGTCCTGACCGAAGCCGCCATCAAGGGCAAGGTTGACCCGCTGGCCGGCCTGAAGGAGAACGTCATCATCGGTAAGCTGATCCCCGCTGGTACCGGTCTGCCGGAGGTGCGTGAGGATCTGAAGCGCCGTGAGCAGGAGCGCGACGAGGCTGTTGCCGCTGAGCTGGCTGCAGCAAACCAGCAGTAAAACTCTGTCTGCCCGGAACTGAATCGATCCATGAGCCGCCTTTCCCTGAACGCAGGGGAGGGCGGCTTTTTTGATTTGAAACTCCCTCCGTCATTGCTTCGCAATGCCACCTCCCTCTGGGAGGGAGGCCTGCCTGGCCCGAAGCAGGGGAAAGGCCCCCTCTGAGAGGGGGCTGTCTGCGCAGCAGACTGAAGGAGTAAAAGGAAAAATCAGCGGCTGAGTCCTTCGGCGAATAAAACAAAAAAATATTGGAAAAACTGTTGACATTCCTAATCAAAACGAGTATTATATAACTGTTGCGCATCCCCATAGGGGAAGTGCGGCTAAAAAGTCGGAAAATATCCGATGTTCACTATTAAGAAAGGAGAAACAAAATGCCTACTTTTAACCAGCTTGTACGCAAAGGCCGTGAGGTCCTGGTTACCAAGAGCACCGCTCCCGCCCTGCAGAAGACTTATAACTCTCAGAAGAAGCAGTACTCTGATCTGAGCAGCCCCCAGAAGCGTGGTGTCTGCACTGCAGTTCGTACCATGACCCCCAAGAAGCCTAACTCTGCTCTGCGTAAGGTTGCTCGTGTCCGCCTCACGAATGGTATCGAGGTCACCTCTTACATTCCCGGTATCGGCCATAACCTGCAGGAGCACTCCGTCGTGCTGATCCGTGGCGGCCGTGTTAAGGACCTGCCCGGTGTGCGTTACCACATCATCCGTGGTACCCTGGATACTCAGGGTGTGGCAGGCCGTAATCAGGCCCGCTCCAAGTACGGCGCAAAGCGTCCTAAGGCCGGTGCTGCAAAGAAGTAATTGAGGACAACCGCCATAAACGGCTTTCCATTATATAAATAACAAGTCCGCATTGTGCGGAGGGTAACGGTTTATGTAAGGTCAGCTCTTTGTGACACAACGGGAGTTTTATTACTTTCGAGTACCGATGATATCATTCTGTGAAGGAGGGAAGAAAGATGCCTAGAAGAGGTAACATTGCTAAGCGCGATGTCTTAGCTGATCCTATTTACAATTCCAAGATGGTCACCCGTCTGGTCAACAGCGTGATGCTGGATGGCAAGAAGGGCGTCGCTCAGAAGATCGTTTACGAGGCTTTCTCCATGATTCAGGAAAAGACCGGCAACGATCCTCTGGAAACTTTCGAAAAGGCGATGGAGAACATCATGCCCAGCCTCGAGTGCAAGACCCGCCGTGTTGGTGGTGCTAACTACCAGGTTCCTCTGGAAGTCAGCCCTGCCCGCCGCGAGACCCTGGGTCTGCGCTGGCTGACCGCTTACAGCCGCAGCGTGGTGAGAAGACCATGGCCCAGCGTCTGGCCGCCGAGATCATGGATGCTGCCAACAACACTGGTAACGCCGTGAAGAAGCGCGAGGATACCCACAAGATGGCCGAGGCCAACAAGGCTTTCGCTCATTTCCGTTATTGATCTGTTCTGTAGGAGGTTAATTTCATGGCTACACCCAGAGAAGTTTCTCTTCAGATGACGAGAAATATCGGCATTATGGCCCACATTGATGCTGGTAAGACGACTACCACCGAGCGTATTCTGTACTACACCGGCATCAACCACAAGATCGGCGAAGTCCACGATGGCGGTGCCACCATGGACTGGATGGTTCAGGAGCAGGAGCGTGGTATTACCATCACCTCCGCAGCAACCACCTGCTACTGGTCTCACTCCGAGACCCAGAAGGATCCGGTTGCGTTCAAGAAGAACCGTCACCGCATCAACATCATCGACACCCCGGGCCACGTGGACTTCACTGTTGAGGTCCAGCGTTCCCTGCGCGTCCTGGACGGTTCTGTGACCGTTCTGGCTGCTAAGGCGGTGTCGAGCCTCAGTCTGAGACAGTTTGGCGTCAGGCTGATGAGTACAAAGTCCCCCGCATGGTGTACGTCAACAAGATGGATACCATGGGTGCCGACTTCTTCCGCTGCATCAAGATGCTGCATGATCGTCTGCACGCTAACGGCGTGGCGATCCAGCTGCCCATCGGCCAGGAGGATACCTTCCGTGGTATCGTTGACCTGGTCGATATGAACGCTGAGGTCTACTATGACGACATGGGCAACGATATGCGCACTGAGCCCATCCCTGAGGATATGGTCGAGCAGGCCGAGGAGTACCGCAACATCCTGATCGAGCTGTTGCCGAGAACGACGAAGTCCTGATGGAGAAGTATCTCGAGGGTGAGGAGATCACCCGCGAGGAGCTGAAGGCTGCCATCCGCAAGGAGACCATCGCTAACACTCTGGTGCCCGTGGTCTGTGGTTCTTCCTACAAGAACCGTGGTGTCCAGAAGCTGCTGGACGCTATCGTGGACTATATGCCCGCTCCTACCGACGTTGAGGACATCAAGGGTGTGAACCCTGAGACCGAAGAGCAGGAGACCCGTCCGTCTTCCGACGACGCTCCTTTCGCAGCTCTGGCCTTCAAGATCGCAACCGATCCGTTCGTTGGTAAGCTGGCCTACTTCCGTGTCTACTCCGGTAAGGTTGAGGCAGGTACCACTGTTTACAACTCCGTGAAGGACGCTAGAGAGCGTATGGGCCGCATCCTGCAGATGCACTCCAACCACCGCAAGGATATCGACTGCTGCTATGCAGGTGATATCGCTGCCGTTGTCGGTCTGAAGAACACCACCACTGGTGATACTCTGTGTGATGAGAATCATCCCATCATTCTGGAGTCCATGAAGTTCCCCGAGCCCGTTATCCGCGTTGCCATCGAACCCAAGACCAAGGCTGGCAACGAGAAGATGGGCATCGCGCTGGCAAAGCTGGCCGAAGAGGATCCTACCTTCAAGACCTACACCGATGAAGAGACTGGTCAGACCATCATTGCTGGTATGGGTGAGCTCCATCTGGAGATCATCGTTGACCGTCTGCTGCGTGAGTTCAAGGTCGAGGCTAACGTTGGCGCACCTCAGGTCGCTTACCGTGAGACCATCCGCAAGGAGGCCAATCAGGAGACCAAGTACGCTCGTCAGTCCGGTGGTAAGGGCCAGTACGGTCATGTTAAGATCAAGATCGAGCCCAACGAGCCCGGCAAGGGTTACGAGTTTGTCAACGCCATCGTTGGCGGCGCTATCCCGAAGGAATACATCCCGGCTATCGACAATGGTATCCAGGGTGCTATGAAGTCCGGCGTTCTGGCTGGCTATCCTGTCGTTGATGTCAAGGTCACCCTGTGGATGGTTCTTATCATGAGGTCGACTCCTCTGAAATGGCCTTCTCCATTGCAGGTTCTATGGCCTTCAAGGATGCTATGCGCAAGGCTGACCCCATCATCACCGAGCCCATCATGAAGGTTGCTGTTATCGTTCCGGATGAGTATCTGGGGCGATGTCATCGGCGACCTGAACGCTCGCCGTGGCCAGATCCAGGGCATGGAGGCAATGGCAGGCACTCAGCGTGTCAACGCTTTCGTTCCTCTGGCTCAGATGTTCGGTTACGCCACCGACCTGCGTTCCAAGACCCAGGGCCGTGGCCAGTATGTCATGGAGCCTTCTCACTACGAGCCGGTTCCCAAGAACATTGCCGACCAGATCATTGCTGGCCGCACCAAGGCTTGATTGCCTGAAACAAACTAAAATTTTGCCGGGGTAGTGTAGCTCCGGCAAAATTTCCTGTAAAAGCACTTGATTTTACAGGACAAATTTAGTAGAATAGTTTTGCAATGCAATTCTGTGTTTGCAGGACTGTTGTAACCAAATTCAATCCGATTAAGGGAGGATATTCCAATGGCTGAAAAGGCAAAATTTGACCGTTCTAAGCCGCATGTTAACATCGGCACCATCGGTCACGTTGACCACGGCAAGACCACTCTGACCGCTGCTATCACCAAGTACCTGGCTCTGAAGGGCGACGCAGAGTTCATGGACTATGCCAACATCGATAAGGCTCCCGAGGAGCGCGCTCGTGGTATCACGATCAACTCTGCTCACGTCGAGTATCAGACTGAGGCTCGTCACTACGCTCACGTTGACTGCCCGGGCCATGCTGACTACGTCAAGAACATGATCACTGGTGCTGCTCAGATGGACGGCGCTATCCTGGTCGTTGCTGCTACCGATGGTCCCATGCCCCAGACCCGTGAGCACATCCTGCTGGCTCGTCAGGTCGGCGTGCCTATATCGTCGTGTTCATGAACAAGTGCGATATGGTCGACGACGAGGAGCTGCTGGATCTGGTTGAGATGGAGATCCGTGAGCTGCTGAGCGAGTACGACTTCCCCGGCGACGACACCCCCATCATCCGTGGTTCCGCTCTGAAGGCTCTGGAGGCTCCCAACGATCCCGAGGATCCTGCTTACGCTTGCATCAAGGAGCTGATGGACGCTGTTGACACCTATATCCCCAACCCCGATCGTGAGGAAGACAAGCCCTTCCTGATGCCCATCGAGGATGTCATGACCATTTCCGGCCGTGGTACTGTTGCTACCGGTCGTGTTGAGCGTGGCGTTGCTAAGGTTGGCGATGCAATGGAGATCGTTGGCATTAAGCCCGATCGTCTGAGCACCACCATCACCGGCCTGGAGATGTTCCGTAAGTCTCTGGACTTCGCTGAGGCTGGCGATAACATCGGCGCTCTGCTGCGTGGTGTTGACCGTACCCAGATCGAGCGTGGCCAGGTTCTGGCTAAGCCCGGTTCTGTCCATCCCCACAAGGTCTTCGAGTCTCAGGTCTACGTTCTGACCAAGGACGAAGGCGGCCGTCACACCCCGTTCTTCTCCAACTATCGTCCTCAGTTCTACTTCCGTACCACCGACGTGACCGGCATCATCACCCTGCCCGAAGGCACCGAGATGTGCATGCCCGGCGATAACGTCATGATGCACGTTGAGCTGCTGA
>ENA-OQIO01001725-OQIO01001725.1-human-gut-metagenome-genome-assembly--contig:-NODE-1725-length-10392-cov-2.069557_pt1 | contig 10392 bp, 17 predicted proteins | sample MGYA00242573_ERZ504737 | MGnify/ENA primary metagenome ERZ504737 (study PRJEB26092, sample SAMD00036203) | human gut metagenome | host: Homo sapiens | study: EMG produced TPA metagenomics assembly of... | reverse complement strand
CGTGCGGCCCGGAGCCGGCCCGCACGGACACCGGGTAAACGGCTTGATATGGTGGTTGGTATCGCACACCACCTACCTAATGAACGCCAAATCGACCTAATGAATGAACAGCGGTGCGGCGCACAAGGAAAATCCGAGGAATATATGACCGATCCCGAATCCACAGCAATCGATCCCGTCGCCGCGATGGGCACAGACCACACCGAGGCACCGGCGCACCCCCTGCACAAGGTGCTCTCCTTCGTACGCCGCTCCGGACGTTTGGACGATCGCCTGCAGCGCGCATGGGACAACTATGCCGGCACATATCTGTTGGATATTGCGGCCGGCAACCTGCTGGACGTGCGCGAAGGCGTCACGCTCGACCGCGCGTTCGTGGAGTCCGCATGGGGCAACGATAATCCGCTCATTGTGGAAATCGGCACCGGGCAGGGAGAAAACGTGGTGGCAGCAGCCGCAGCCCACCCGGAGACGAACTTCCTTGCTCTAGAGTCTATGACCCGGCGTGGCCCACACGCTGCTGCTCGCCGGCAAGCAGGGGCTGACCAACATTCGCGTGGCCCAGGTCAATGCGCCCGAGCTGTTCAAGTGACCGCGGCCGGCACCGTGGCCGAGGTATGGACCTTCTTCCCCGACCTTGGCCCAAGAAGAAGCACCACAAGCGCCGCATCGTGCAGAAGGCCATGGCCGGCGACATTCATCGCGCGCTGGTCACAGACGGCGTCTGGCGTATCGCCACCGACATCGAGGACTATGCCTGCACGTGCACGAGGTGATGGACGGCCTCGATGGCTGGAAGAACCTGGCAGCGTAACCGTCAGCCTGCCGCTGGAGCACGTGGCAAGGGCAATGCCGACATGGCCGCCGATATGCCGCACGCCGACTTCACCGAATCCGAGCGATTCGAGGGCCGCGTGCTCACCAACTTCGAGAAGAAGGGCCTGGCCGCCGGCCGCGTGATTCATGACTTCACCTATCAGGCCGTTACCCTGAACTGATTGCGACACGCCGAAATGCCGTCGATTTGCATAACCGAACAACCTCCCGTAAAGTAATTCGAGTTGTTCGCCCCCATCGTCTAACGGTTAGGACACCAGACTTTCAATCTGACAACGAGAGTTCGACTCTCTCTGGGGGTACTTCACTAAAGACCCCGGTCATAGCGACCGAGGTCTTTTCGTATTCGCGGGACCAGGTCTGAAAGCATTCGGCCCGCTTGATATGTGCTCATGGTTTCATCTCAGCACGTGTTCGCGCCCGCCACAAGGACTATCCCACCGTAGACGATGTGACATCCTCCACACTGTGACTTCGCGCACAGTCCCGACGCCACCCTCACCCCGTTTATCGACACCATGCGTGTATAACCGCATATGGCATCATCGGCGAACATCGGCCGGCAGACCAGTTGTACAAGGAGAACATCATCCACATGGCAGACACCGCCAACACCAACACCAACGCCTGGCTGCCGGCGCTCAAAGCGGCGTTTCCGCTGACCATACCGATTTGCCTGGGGTTCCTGTTTCTCGGCGCCTCGTATGGCATTCTCATGGGCACCAAAGGCTTCTCCTTCGTATGGCCGATGTGTATGAGCGCGTTCATCTTCGCCGGTTCAATGGAATTCGTCACGGTGAATCTGCTGCTCTCCGCGTTCAACCCGCTCGCCGGCTTTCTGCTGGCCCTGATGGTCAACGCCCGTCACCTGTTTTATGGACTATCCATGCTCGGCAAATTCAAAGGGCTCGGCTGGAAGCGCCCATACCTGATTTTCGGTATGTGCGACGAGACTTTTGCCATCAACTCCACCGCGAAAATCCCCGCCGGCATCGACCGTGGCTGGTTCTACTTCTGGGTTACGCTGTGCAATCAGCTGTATTGGGTGACCGGCGCCACACTGGGCGGGCTGATCGGCGCGCATCTGCCGTTCAATACCGACGGTCTTGATTTCGTACTGACCGCGCTGTTTCTGGTGATCTTCCTCGATCAGTGGCTCGACGGCAAGCATCGCGAGCGACTGTCCGCCGTCATCGGTGTGCTGACATCACTGGCCTGCCTGCTGATATTCGGGGCCAATGATTTCATGATTCCCTCAATGATCGCCATGCTGATACTGTTCGTCGCGCTACGCCCGCATCTGGACGTGTTGCGGCCGGCCGCCGACGCCCCGGAAGCCACGGCAGACCATGCCATGAGCCACGCAGCGGACCAGCAGAAGGAAGGACAGACGCGATGACGATGACCATCTGGCAAGGCGCAATCACTATCGTGACGGTGGTGCTGGGCACGATGTGCACCCGTTTTCTGCCGTTTCTGGTGTTTCCCGAGTCCAAGCAGCCGCCGCGCATCATCGAGTATTTCGGCCAGGTCCTGCCCTATGCGATGACCGGTCTACTGGTGGTATACGCACTGCGCAACACCCCGATTCTGACCGGTTCACACGGCCTTCCGGAACTCATCGCCTGCACCGTCATCGTGCTGCTGCACGTATGGAAACGCAATATGCTGCTTTCAATCGCCGGCGGCACAATTGTATATATGTTGCTGGTGCAACTGGTGTTCTGAGGCACCCGACTCGTTAGTCTCTCCCTCCGCTTCGCTATGCTCAGCACCTCCCTTACAGAGGGAGGTAATCTTCTGTACCTTCCTCTGACGAGGGAGGCGGCACCGCGAAGCGGTGACGGAGGTAGAGACCCGCAGTCGTAAGACTGCGAAACACACAGCATCGGCCACAGGCCGATTCCTACAGCTGCTTCGCCACCCAATCGACGATGTACGGGGCGACTTCCTCAATCTGGTCGATGGCGACCTCGAACTCGTGCTTGCCGCCGTACCACGGGTCCACCAGATCGATCTGATCTTCGCGGCCGGGCTTCGGCTTGGCAGATTCGGGTCGAAGCTGCGGTACATGTGCACTTCGGCGCGCTTGCCGGCCGGCAGCATGCGCAGCAGGGCGCGCATGTGGGAGGCGGTCATCGGCAGGAACAGGTCGGTACGGTCGATTTCCTCACGCGAGATGCGGTGTGCGAAGTGGTCACGCGGAATCTCATCACCATAGCCACGTTCGCGTAGCACGCGCACGGCACGCGGTCGATCGGGTGGCTCCACTCCTCGTCGGACACACCGCTGGATTCCACGTTCACCTGGTCGCCAAGACCGCGCTCATTAAAGAAGTGACGCAGAATGATCTCACCCATAGGCGAACGGCAGATATTGCCGGTGCAGACGGTCATTACGGTGTAGGGCTGGGTATTGCTCATAGCTTTGAATCAATCCTCAATCGGGCTTCACCGGCCGCACACGGCCCGACTGTATTGTTGGGGTCGAATGAATATGAATCCGGCTCATGCCGCTATAAAGGGCATAAGCCGGATTCGCATGCTTACTTGGTTTTGGCCAAGATACGGAAACGATAGGAATCGATGCCGGACTCCTCCTTGGCGGGCGTATGCCACTCGCCCACTTCGGCTTCCCGCCACATCCCGGCCTCGACCAGCGACGCCATATCGGGCGCGTAGCTGTCGGCATCCACGGTGGCGGCCAGATCAGTCACATAGGCTTTGTCCGCGAACGGCAAAGCCTTGGCGAACAACTGGGCGCCGCCGATGATCCAAATCTCCGAACGGTCCAGACCGTCGTCCGGAATCGCCTCCTGACGGGCCATATCGAGCGCGTCGTCAAGACTGGTGACACAGTGGCCCCGGCCGCACGGTACATCGGATCGTGGGAAACGACGATGTTGTCGCGGTTGGCAGCGGCCGGTACTTGCCCCCAGCGATTCCCAGTCTTACGACCCATAATCACCGGATGGGAGACGGTCAGCTCCTTGAAATGCTTCATATCCTCGGCACAGTGCAAGGCATGCCACCATTGAGGCCGATGGCACCGGCGCGACCTTCCTTGTCACGGGCTTCGGCCCAGATAAGATTCACCGAGAAGGTCTTGGGATAATCGTCACCCCAGTCTTCTTCAGTGGCAGACAGCCCGGCAGATCCGGGCTCGGGTTCGTGATAGCCGCTACGGCTACTGTCATGCTCCATTTCGCTTACTCCTCCTGGATTGCGGAACTGGGCCTTAGTGTAGTGGACAGCGAAGACTCGGGGGCCGTCACCTTCACAGTATTCGCTGTCCACGAAACGGTAATCAGCATCAGACCGCAACAGGTGCCTTAATAGTGGGGTGATGCTGGTAGCCGACGACCTTGAAGTCCTCATACTGGTAGTCGAACAGGGAATCGGCCTTACGGATCTCGATGGTCGGGTACGGGTAGGGCTTGCGGCCCAGCTGCTCAAGGAACTGGTCGACGTGGTTGTCGTAAACATGGCAGTCGCCGCCGGTCCAGACGAATTCGCCCGGCTTGAGCCCGGCCTGCTGCGCCATCATCATGGTGAGCAGCGAGTAGGAGGCGATATTGAACGGCACGCCGAGGAACATGTCGCAGGAACGCTGGTACAGCTGGCAGCTTAGCTTGTCGTCGGCCACGTAGAACTGGAAGAGCGCGTGGCAGGGCGGCAACGCCATCTTCTCCACCTCGGCCGATTCCACGCGGAGACGATCATGCGGCGCGAATCCGGATGATGCTTGATGAGGTCGAGCACATTGGAGATCTGGTCGATGGTGCGATTCGGGTCCTCGGGGGTCGGCGCGGGCCAGGAACGCCACTGCACGCCATAGACCGGGCCCAGATCGCCGTTCTCGTCCGCCCACTCATCCCAAATATGCACGTTGTGCTCCAGCAGCCAGTTGATGTTGGAGGAACCCTTCAAAACCACAGCAGCTCATAGGCCAGGCCTTTGAAGAACACGGTCTTGGTGGTCAGCAACGGGAAGTACTTCGACAGGTCAAAGCGCATCTGCTGGCCGAACAGGGAAATCGTGCCGGTGCCGGTGCGATCGGACTTCAGCGTGCCTTCGGTCAGGATCTTGCGCACCAGGTCCTCATAGGGCATCGGAATGTCCGTTTCGGGACGTGCGGGGATACGGGAGCGAATATCTGCGAGTTGTTCTTCGGTCAAAGCCATGTGCACCAGTGTAGCTTAGGGGCATAATAGAGAAGTCCACTGATGCGGGAGAGCGGCCAGGTGCCGCGCTCCCCCGCTGGCATGGCGATGGGCCAGATCGCCGGCGGCTGAAAATAAAGGAGCAGCTATGGGTAAGCGACTGTGGGTTGAGCGTAACAAGGACGGTTCGTGGGATGCGTTCAGCGACGATGGCGCACACATTAAGTTCGGCAAGGATCGTGGCCAGTTCACGCCGGGCGATCTGATGAAGGTCGCGCTGGCCGGTTGCGCCGCGCTGTCCAGCCAGTTCGCCATCGAACATACGCTGGGTGAGGGCAAGGGTGCCAAGATTGTGGTGGATGGCACGTACGACCCGGAAAATGACGCCTACACCGGTTTCGAGGAGCAGGTGGTGATTGATGCTTCCGACGCCGGTCTGTCCGAGGAGGATGCCGACAAGCTCAAGGAGCGCGTCACCCGCCATATCGACAAGGGTTGCACGGTCAAGCACACCTACGTGCAGGAGACCCCGGTGCGCATGAACGTCACCGTCAAGCACTGAGACGGGATATAAATTGAAGAGGCTCCCTGGCGGGAGCCTCTTTCCGTATATTCGGACTTTACTGGCGATCGGGATCGATGGTCTTTTCGATCTGCTGGGCGACTTCAGGCTCGGCTGCGGACACCGGAATCTCCTCGACGCCGGCAATCTCCTCCAGCGACTTGGTAGGCACTTCGGCGGGCGAGCTCGGCACGGTGTCGAGACGCGATTCCGCGGCCTCAACATACTTGCGTGGCACCACGTACACCGGGCGACCGCATGCTGCAGCAGGCCCTGGCTGGTGGAGCCCAGCAGCAAGCCAGTGAAGCCGCCGCGACCACGGGAGCCGACAACAACCACATCGTGATCGTAGCTGGGCCTTGGTCAGGGCGCTCAACGGCCGGGCCGGAAACGATCTGCTTGTTGATCTTCAGATCAGGATGCGATTCCTGCAACGGCTTGATGCGCACCTCAAGATCGTCCTTGTAGGACTCCATGACGGCGTCCTCGCCGTCCACACCCTTCAGGTTCGGCACAGCGGAAATCACGTCCAGTTCCGCACCCCAGCACGTGGCGAAGTCGGCGGCAATGTCCAGCGCCTTCAGACCCCACTTGGATTCGTCGGAGCCGACGGCCACCTTGGTGATCGTGTTGTTCAGGTGCATCAGGTTACCGTCATCATCGGTGTACGGCACCACCACAATCGGGCAGTAAGCATATGCCGGCAGCGATGAGGACGTAGTGCCCAGCAGGCGCTCGGCCAGACCGCCCTTGCCACGGTTGCCAATGACGATCAGATTGTAGTTACGAGACAATTCGACGAACACCGATGCCGGATCTCCGGTAACAATCAGTGTGGCGGCTTCGACGCCCTGCTCGTCTGCGATGGCCTTGGCCTTGGACAGAATCTCCTGAGCATCGGAATGCGCGGCGTTATCGTCCCCCATCGCCGTGTAAGTGGCATCGAACGAAACGGCGGCATAGCTCGGCAGGGAATATGCGCAGACAATCTGCAGCGTCAGCCCCGCGTGCTTTGCATAATTCGCGGCCCACCATGTTGCCTTGTAACTGGCATGCGACCCGTCAACGCCGACGAGAATAGCCTTGTCGTTAATCATGACGACCTCCTTGAAGTTATTGCGGCACGAATACCGCGTATCTCAACAATACCCCGCGACACTCGGTTTGGCCGGTATCCTCCGCTCAAAAAGAAATCCGCGTATACGAAAAAGGCACACCCCAAAGGACGTGCCTTAATACGAATTCGCTTACCGCATAATTCTTGTCACATCACGCGGCGAATGGAATATCCAGCTCCACCGAATACGGAAACGTCGCTTACTGCCGTTCCCTGCACCGGGTTCATAGCATTCATCACCTGTCCGTTACCGATGTAAATGGCCGCATGAGTACCATTCGCAAGAATGTCACCCGGCTTGGCATCCGCCAAGCTTGCGACCGGAGTACCCACGGTGGCTTGAGCACCAGAGGTACGAGGCAGGGAGATGCCAAACTGGGAGAAGACGTACTGCACAAAACCGGAGCAATCCCATCCTGCCGGAGTGTTGCCGCCGGCAACATACGGATAGCCTTGGAACTTCAGTGAGAAGCTAGCAAGCTCAGCGCCAGTGCCAGTGCCAGTCATTTTACCCAAGTCAACCTGTGGAATCGACGCACGCTGTTCAGAGCGGCTGGCTGCCGCAGCAGCAGCGGACTGGGCTGCAGCAGCTTCATCAGCGGCTTTCTGAGCCGCCGCCGCTGCAGCAGCTTCCTTCTCGCCCTGAGACTCGGTCTGTGCACATCAAGAGTCTCGATGCCACCCCATTTAGAGTTCTCATCAACCGAGGTGGAGGTGGATTCGGCGAACAAATTCTTCTTCACCGAACTCGCTTCGGGAAAGAACGTGAGGACACCACAGCACTCGTCTGCGCGGAATCGGCAGAGGCAAACGGGGCTACGCACGCAAACATGGCACCCGTGGCGATAATCGCCACTGATGTGGAAATAATAGTCTTAACGCTCATCATCAACGCCATACACTAGCACACATGGGTCGATTTCATAACAGGAATAGCATTTCGAAGATGATGTCGCGGGTGCATCATTCGGCAGGAGAACGCAACAGGCCTCGGATACCGATCGGCATCCGAGGCCTGCAATAAATCAATCAATAAGACTGCATCACGGGATACGCACCACGATGGTGAGCTTTTCGGTCATGGCACTAGCGAGAGCCACGCTATAGCCATTCCATCCACCATGGACCGCCTGACCGTTGCCGACATACAACGCCACATGATCGTAGTGTGCACCACCGTTCCATCCACCGGTGTTGGCATAAATCAGAATATCGCCCGGCTGCAGGGATCCGTCTGTGACTACGTGGCCACCAGGAACATTGACGTACTCTTCAGCCAACCGTGGAAGTTAATGCCACGGGCCGCCAACGCTTGACTGACCAATGCGGTGCAGTCCATGCTCTGTCCGATCAAAGAATACGCACGGTCGATAGAGGCACCGGCACCAGCGGAAACCGAACCACTGGCATCGGAATAAGTAACAGAAGAGCGAGACTCATTACGGCTCGCGGCGTTGGCCTGCTCCTGGGTCGCCTGAGCCTCGACCTCCGCCTGCTTCTCGGCCTCCTCTTCGGCAGCCTTCTTGGCCGCTGCGGCATCCTTTTCCGCCTGAGATTCCGTCTGCGGCACATCGAGGTTCTCAATGCCGCCCCAATCAGCATTGTCCTCAACGCTCGTGGCAGTGGCTTCAGTCGTCAGATCTTTGCGCACCTGGGTGTACGAGGGGAAGGACTTGGTGGAAGTCACAGTAACACCCTCAGCTGCAGTTGCTGTAGGAACAAACATAAACAAGCAGGCACAGGAGACAATCGCGGCAACAATGGAAGAAGCTACAGTTTTGGTCTTCATAGAACCATCACCCTACACGGTGCGCATTAACTCGTACAGGATGGAAGAAATAAAACACCCCGGAGCTATTGGGATATATCGCGTGTCGGCACAGGTCAGTTCGGACTAATACGCGGCCGCAACACTTGAAATGTCATTTCGCGCGAACGATTGCCGATAGGCGACGTCACATCCGAACAGTAATCACCGAATGTAAGCCAATGAAATGAATCAGTAGTGAACGTACTGGAACTTACCGGCTTCGGCGGCGCTGAACGTACGGGTCGAAATCACACCCAATCCCTTGGCATTGGATTCGGAGATCTCAATGGAGCCGTCGGCATTGATCTTTTCCAGAACGGCAACATGGCCGTACGCGCCATCGGCATCGGCCTGGCCAGGAGCGAACACCACAGCATCACCGACATGGCGAGGAGTGTTGTCCACCCAATAGCCCAGAGCGGAAGCTGACGCCGCCCACGCGCCACCAATTGCCGAAGTTGCCGCTGGAAGGCAGGCCCAGTTCGGCACGACGCTGGTACGCGTACCACGTGCACTGACCCCACGGATAGTTGTTGGAGTTGGTGCCAACGGCATGGTTCGGTTGAAGCCAGCCGGCACAGCATCGCCATCGGCATCCACGAGAGCCGACACCACAGGATTGTTCGCATTATTGCGATTCATCAGCTTGGCGTCCAAGGTGCTGTCTGAATTGCTCAGCCCCCAGCCGCCTTCATTGGTGGACTGTGCGGTAACGGAGGATGAACTCAAATCAGTACGCGCTTCGGAACGAGAAGCCGCAGTCACATCGCTGATGCGCTTAATCTGCGTGGTCGTCGTGGCCGGATCAGCCACGAACGAGTTCGTGGCGTCTTCATTGTTGGAAAACGCGAGAGCACCTGCGGCCGTGCCGACCAGAGCGGCCAGTGAGGCCGAGGCAAGAATATGGCTACGGCGTTCAGCGGCACGAGCGCCTCACGAATGGAACGGCGGGTCTGGGGAGCGATTTCGTTGATCTTCTCGCAATGGCCGGATCAAGCCCCAAAACAACGGCGTCGCTACCAGCGGATTGCACCGCACGCACAGCACGAACGGAATGAGAACCCTTGCCGGAGGCAAACAATGCCTTCGCTAAGCTGAACTTCTGGCGCGAGACCGTGGTCGCTTTATGCGAAGCATGCTTCATACTACGTTAACTCCTTGGATGGGTTCGGCGGGGTCATTTCGATGACCTCGTATGACCGTCACAATTGAGTACTGTACAACGAACAGAGGTCAATCCTCAATGTGATCCCCCACCATCCGGGTGTGTCAGACGATTTACGTAACCGTGCGGCCGGGTGAAAAAACTGCCTTGTTTCCGCCCGTTCACGAACCTCACTATCCGGTTATCGGAAGAATCACTAACTCATGTCATTCCGACACACCGTAACCATGATGTGCTGCGTACATTCTGCACTGCATTCCGCATTGCCACCACTGCCGCCCGGCACCCCGGAATTCCGCAGTAACCCCGCAGTAATCCCGCACACCGAGCATTATCCGCGATATTCCCCAACACTGGTCTACCCTTGAAACCATGACTATCACACTGAGTATTCCCGAGTCGCTGAAGCCCGAAGATGGTCGCTTCGGCTCCGGCCCCAGCAAAATCCGCCCCGAACAGATCGCCGCGCTCGACGCCGGCGCCACCACCCTGCTTGGCACATCACATCGCCAGTCACCAGTCAAGCAACTGGTCGCTTCGATTCGTGAAGGTCTGCGCGAGTTCTTCCACCTGCCTGAAGGGTATGAGGTGGCGCTTGGCAACGGTGGCGCCAGCGCGTTCTGGGAGATTGCCTGCGCTTCGCTGATCACCCGTCGCGCCGCATTCGGCACGTATGGCTCGTTCAGTGCCAAGTTTCGCCGCGTCCGCCGCGAACGCACCCTTCCTTGAAGACCCGGTG
>ENA-OQIO01001723-OQIO01001723.1-human-gut-metagenome-genome-assembly--contig:-NODE-1723-length-10400-cov-3.515916_pt1 | contig 10400 bp, 12 predicted proteins | sample MGYA00242573_ERZ504737 | MGnify/ENA primary metagenome ERZ504737 (study PRJEB26092, sample SAMD00036203) | human gut metagenome | host: Homo sapiens | study: EMG produced TPA metagenomics assembly of... | reverse complement strand
ATAGAAAATAATGAGTTTTTATGACGATTTTTAAATTCTACTGACGAAAAATGTCGTAAATTTAAAAGAAAGAATAAGCAAAATCAAATATGATAAGTAAAGTTAAGACTGGCAAGCCTGTGACTTTATTATACAAAGTGATTATTGCTGTGTTTAACGCAGTGGATTTCTAATTATAAAAACAGCAAAAGCGAAGAACGATTTGTTTATTTGATAGGAATTTTAGCTTACTCGGCTTCTGTTGTAAGTGGCTTTTCTTATTTTGTTATATTAAATACAACAAAAACATTTTATGTAATTTAAAATATATCTTTAAAAATGAGGAATATTATGAAAAAATTAGTCATCATCGGTGCAAATGATTTTCAAAATCAGTTAATACTAAAAGCAAAGAGTTTAGGCTATGAAACCCATGTTTTTGCTTGGGAAGAAGGAGCAGTTGGAAAAAGTACAGCTGATTACTTTTATCCTATCAGCATTGTGGAGAAAGAAGAAATATTGGATAAATGCAAGCAGATTAAACCTGACGGCGTTTGCTCAATAGCTTCCGATTTAGCTTCAATCACAGTGAACTATGTTGCTGAAAATCTTGGCTTGCCGTGCAACAAGATGAAATATTCTGCTATTCAGACAAACAAATATAAAATGCGTGAAGCATTTATGGCGGCAGGACTGCCTTGCCCCAAATTTGTTTTGGCAGATGAAAACTTTGACGAGTCGCAGGTTAAAGATTTTAAATTTCCTATAATCGTTAAACCTACTGACAGGTCGGGCAGCAGAAACATTATGAAGCTTGAGAGTACCGACGGTTTACTTAAAGCAATAAAAGAGGCCTGTGAGACATCATTTGAAAAAAAGGCTATTGTTGAAGAATACCTTGAGGGTAACGAATACAGTATGGAAACTATTTCGTCAAACGGTGTTCATCATTTCCTTGCAACAACAAAAAAATATACAACCGGTGCTCCTCATTTTATTGAAACGGCTCACAAGCAACCGAGCGACCTTTCGCCTGAGATTGAAAAAAAGGCTATTGATGTTATTATGAAAGCACTTGATGCTCTTCATATTGAAAACAGCGCAGGTCACAGTGAATTTAAGGTCGATTCAAATGGAAATATCCATATAATTGAAATCGGCGCAAGAATGGGCGGAGACTGTATAGGTTCTGATTTGGTCTATCTTTCAACAGGTAATGATTTTATAAAAATGGTTATTGATGTTGCGTGTGCAAACGAATTGGAATTTGCTGAAAATCCGACTCATAAGGAAGTTCAAATTCACTTTATGTTTACTCAAGAGGATTTGGACAAGCTTGAAGAGATTAAAAAGAACAATCCTGAATGTTTGTATCGTGTGAGCGATATAGAATATGAAAATATCGGCAATGTTAAAGACAGCGGCACAAGATTAGGATATTATATTACAGTTTAACTAAGGAGCTAAAAAATGGATTTATCAATAATTATTCCTTGCTATTGTTCAGGCGATAATATAAAAAAGTAGTAAACGATATTGACGCAACAATGAATAAAACGGATATGACCTATGAAATTATTATGGTCAATGACGGATCGCCGGACAATACATTTGAAATAATCGAAGAGATTGCAAAGAAAAGAGAAAATACATACGCTGTTGACCTTGCAAGAAATAGCGGACAGCATGCGGCTATAATGGCAGGCTTTAATTATGCCAAGGGCGAAGTGATTGCAACTTGTGAGGATGACGGTCAAACAGAAGTGAGCATAATTCCGCAACTTATAGAAAAGCTTAATGAGGGCTACGATGTAGCGGCTCCTCGCTATGTTGACCGTGGCAAGCGTTCTTTGTATCGTGAATTCGGTACAAAGTGTGCAACCGCTATGGCTAATTGGATGATTCCGCGCCCTAAGGGAGTGCTTGTACCTATTTTTTTCGCAACAAAGAAGTTTGTTATAAAAGAAATTATAAAGTATAATCAGCCGTATCCGTATATTGAAGGTCTTGTGTTAAGAAGCACATTCAATATTGCGTTGATTGATTCTAAGCAAAATGAAAGGCTTGAGGGTAAGAGTGGCTATACATTCAAAAAAATGTTGAACCTTTGGTTAAACGGTTTTACTTCCTTTTCAATCAAGCCACTCAGAGTTTCAATTGTATTCGGTTTGATTGCTGCGTTTATCGGCGTGGTTGTCGGTATTTATGTTGTAATTCATAAGCTTGTTCATCCGGAAGTTTTGGTTGGTTGGAGTTCAACTATTGCAGTTATAATGTTTATGTTTGGCATTGCTTTTGTAATACTCGGAATGATAGGCGAATATGTCGGAAGAATTTATTTGTGTATCAATAAGACACCGCAGTTTGTTGTAAGGCAGGTATCTTGTAAGAACGGAAGAAAACCTGATGAAGTTGAAAAATAATCATCTTAATATTGGGAGAAAATTATGAGCGAAGAAATTAAGATTATTGAATTAAAAGAGCTTGATAATGCACTTGATTTACTTATGGACTTTAATCGTGAAATCAAGATTTATAAAACCGAAGAAGAAATGAAGCAAACGAGTGAAAAATTTTTGAAGCTTGGCAATCCTATCGGCATTGTTCAAGAAGGAAAATTGATTGCTTATTTTAATCTTTACTGCAACAATTATGAAACGCTTGAAGCTTATTTCGGTAATCTTTATGTTTTAAAAGAGTATAGAAAACAGGGCTTGGCTAAAAAGCTTGTTTACTATTCTTTTGATTTTGCAAAGGAAAAGGGATTTAAAAAGGTTATGCTCAATGTTGCCAAGGATAATGTCCCTGCAATTAAGCTTTATGAAGGTTGCGGTTTTGAATATACCGGCGAAAGCAAAATAATGGGTGACGAAGACACGCATATAATGTGCAAAATTATTTAATGATGTTTTGATTAACATATAAATAAGGAGAAAGATATGGAAAGAAAAAAAGTTATTGATATTAGGGGGAAGCTTTTATTTACTTCCTTTGATTGAAAAAGCGCACGAACTTGGCGTTTATGTTATTACTGCCGATTATCTTCCTGACAATGCAGCTCATAAATATGCCGATGAATATCACAATGTCAGTGTTATTGACAAAGAGGCTGTTTTAAATCTTGCAAAAGAATTAAAAATTGACGGCGTTACTGCTTTTGTAAATGATATTGCAGCTACAACGGCGGCTTATGTGGCAGAAAAGCTCGGCTTGAATTTCCAATGCCCGTATGAATCGGCAGTTATTTTGCAGGATAAGGGCAAATTTAGAAAATTTCTTTCCGATAATGGGTTCAATTCTCCTCATTCAAAAAGATATGACGATGTTAATGCTCCGATGAATGACATCGATTACTTTGATTGGCCTGTAATTGTTAAGCCTACCGATTCATGTGGCAGTCGCGGAGTAACAAAGGTTGAAAAGCCTGAGGATTTGCCGAGTGCCATTAAAGAAGCAGTTGACAATTGCAGAAACGGAGCTTTTATTATCGAAGATTTCATTTCGTTTAAAGGTTGCCATTCGAGTGCGGATTCGTTTACAATCGACGGTAAGCTGGTGTTTAATGTTTATTCAGACCAATTGTTTGATGTTAATTCCGAAAATCCGTATGCACCGACACAGATTATTTGGCCGTCTACAATGGAAAAGAAATATCAAGACGAATTGACAAGTGAACTTCAAAGATTGATGACTCTTCTTCATATGAAGCACGGTATTTATAATATCGAAACTTGTGTAGGCTCAAACGGAAAACCTTATATAATGGAGGTTTCTCCTCGCGGTGGCGGTTGCAGAATAGCTCAAATTCAAAAGATGGCATATGGAATTGATTTGATTGAAAATGAAATTCGACAGGCTGTTGATATGCCAATTAAACCGATTGATAATGTTGAGTGTGACGGTGTTTGGTGTGAGATTGTTCTTCACGCAAACGAAGGCCAATACGGAACTTTCGTGAGATATGAAATTGATGAAAAAATCAAAAACAAATATGTTAAAATGATTGATTTTCAAAAAAAGCCGGGTGATAAAATCGAACCGTTTTCAGGTGCAGGTTTATCTTTTGGCAATATGTTTGTAAGATGTGATGATAGGCAGACGCTCAATAAACTTTTGGCTGATATGCCGAATTGGTTTAAGATTATTACCGAATAATTTTGAGATAATGCCAAATCACAATGATTGAGAGGTTTGAAAAATGATTTTATTTAATGAGCCGCCGTATTTAGGCAAGGAAGACAGTTATATTGTTGATGCGATAAAGAACGAAAAGCACATCAGCGGCAGCGGCAAATATTCTAAGCTTTGCCACGAATTTTTGCAAAAGCTTACGGGAAGTCCTAAAGTTCTTCTTACAACTTCGGGAACCGACGCACTTGAAATGGCTGCAATTCTTTGCGACATTAAAGAGGGGGATGAAGTAATCGTTCCTTCTTATACCTTCGTTTCATCTGCTATGGCGTTTGTTATGCGCGGTGCAAAGATTGTATTTGTCGATGTAAGACCGGATACAATGAATATTGATGAAACAAAAATCGAAGCTGCAATTACGGATAAAACAAAGGTAATTGTTCCTGTTCACTATGCCGGCGTGGCTTGTGAAATGGATGCAATTATGGATATAGCAAAAAAGCATAATTTGATCGTTGTTGAGGATGCCGCTCAAGGTGTCACTTCAACATATAAGGGCAGACAGCTTGGCTCAATCGGTGATATTGGCTGCTACTCTTTCCACGAGACAAAGAATTACAGTATGGGCGAGGGCGGCGCCATTCTTGTTAACAATCCTAAATTTATTGACAGAGCTGATATAATCAGAGATAAGGGAACAAACCGTTCACAATTTATTTTAGGTAATGTTGATAAATATACTTGGGTTGATATTGGATCTTCTTTCCTTCCGAGTGATATGAATGCTGCTTACCTTTATGCTCAGCTTGAGGATTACAAAACAATTTATGATAAGCGTATGCACATTTGGGATACATACAATGAAGCATTCAAGCCTCTTGAAGAAGCAGGAAAGCTTGAACTTACCCAAATTCCTAAAGAATGTGTTCATAATGCTCATATGTATTATATTAAGCTTGATGATTATGAGCAAAGAAGCAAGATGATGAAGCATCTTAAAGAAAATGGCATTGCTTCTGTTTTCCACTATATTCCTCTTCACTCTTCTCCGGCAGGTGAAAAGTACGGCGTGTTTAGCGGTAAAGACGAGTATACAACTAAAGACAGCGAAAGATTACTTAGATTACCGCTTCACTTTAATATGACAGATGATGACATCCAAACAGTAATTCAAGGAGTAATTAATTTTTATGAAAAATAAAATCAACAGTTTGTTTGATTATAGAAATTGTGCAACGCTTACATTTATTAACTTTTGGTTTGCAATTTTTGTTGATTCTATATTTGCTTACAAGAATTTTAAAATCACTCATCCGGAAACAATCGTTTATCTTATTGTTACTAATGTGAGTTTTGTTGTATTTTTAATCGCAACAATAAAAAAATCAAAAGACAACAAATAAAACTAAAAAGTCCTTAAGTATTAAAAACATATTTAATAGATATTATCCTTTAGTTATTCTGCTTGGGATTATAATTGTTTTGGCAGTTATAAATTATCGTAATGTAGCTGTTTATGACGCTCATTTGTATTACGGTGCTTATGTTAAAGCATTTGAATTATTTGAGCAGAACATAAGAACAGCGATTGGCTCATTTGTACTTTGGGGTCATGTTTTTGTTGGCACAGCTTTGTTTTTAGCCCCGATTGAAACCTTAATGATGGGCGAAATGTACGGCGTTTATATTGGCAACACAATTTTGTTCTGCGTCACATTGGTGATTCTTTATAAGTTATTAGAGGAATATTTTGCAAAGCCTAATAAATTTTTTATTACATTTATTGTTGGGGCATTTGCATTTATGCCTTATTCATTTAACCTTGTAACATACTTTAGCCCTGACTTTTATTTAGAGCTTTATCTTATTTGGCTTATGTATGCTTACAAAAAGGATAATCAGCTTATGGTATCATTTATAGGCTTTTTGCTTTGTTTTACAAAAGACACAGGTGCATTTGTTTATGGTTTCTTTATGCTTACAACATATGCGTTTGAATGCTTTAGCCGTCATAAGCACACGGGCTTCAAATGGTGGAAAATTAAAAATATGCCACTTGATAAATTCATTCTTTGGTTAATTCCTGCCGCTTTGTATGGTATTTGCTTTTTAGAAAAGCCGAAGTACCAGCTTCAGGTATTCAGCGGTGGCGGAATGTTAACATTCGGAATCAATCCTTATGATATAAAGCTTCAAGTTATGCAAAGCTTTGTGTTTGGCTTTAGGTGGCTTATTATTGCAATTGCTGTTGTTGCTCTTATAGTATATATAATCAAAAAGAGTACGAAAAAGTACGAGAGAGTTACAAATATCGAATATGCACCTTTACTATATTCAAACATTGTAACTTCGCTCTTGCTTACATCGATGCTCAGTGTATTTACTTTGAGCCATTGCCCAAGATATACCAATCCGCTCAATGTTGCTTACGCAATGATTTTGGGTGTATCATTGTCCGTAATATTCTATAATTTAGATGTGTTGAAGAATATTGTGGCACTGTTTATGTCAATTATAATGTTAGGTCAAGTTTATTACACAATCGACCCGGCTATTCGTAAGAATTGCACATATATAAATACAGGTTGTCACAAGGTATTTAATATCGGCAACCTTAACGGAAATGTGCATAAGTTCTCCTATGATTTGTTGTGCGATTACTATGTTTATAATAACGAATATTCGCTTTATTCGGATTTAATGCGAAAAGTATTAAAACATATAAATCCTAAGAAGGATATTAAAATATCTGTTTTCGATTTGTATTATTATGAAATGCATATTGCCGGTATTCAGTATCCTATCAATTGGGATACAAAGCATAAAAGGCAAACTTATGCCGAAAACGAAAACACAATCAATGTTTCGGCATATTCTGTTGATTTACAAGCAGGTGTTGATTCAACACCTAATAAAGTGTATCTTGTAGTTCCTGCAAGAAGAGATGCAACAGAGGCATTAAAGACATATTCATCCATAGGCTATGAGCTTGTTGATACTTATGTTGCTTCAAATCAATATGGTAATGTAATTCTTTATACATTTAATAAATTATAATAGTGGAGAAACAAAAATGAAAGGTATTATTTTAGCAGGCGGCAGCGGAACAAGACTTTATCCGCTTACAATGGTTACATCAAAACAGCTTTTGCCAATTTATGATAAGCCAATGATTTATTATCCGTTGAGCACGCTTATGCTTGCGGGAATAGATGATATACTTATCATTTCAACACCAACTGATTTGCCTAATTTCCAAAGACTTTTGGGCGATGGCAGTCAATACGGAATTAAGCTTTCATATAAGGTTCAGCCTTCACCTGACGGACTTGCTCAGGCTTTTCTTCTTGGCGAAGATTTTATAGGTGACGATTGTTGTGCTATGGTGTTAGGCGATAATATTTTTTATGGTGCAGGTTTTGCTTCTATCCTTCAGGCAGCAAAGAAAAATGCGGAGGAAAATCACAGAGCAACAGTATTTGGTTACCGTGTTGATGACCCTGAAAGATTCGGTATTGTTGAATTTGACAAGCAAGGCAAGGTTCTTTCTGTTGAAGAAAAACCTGAAAAGCCGAAGTCACACTATGCTATTACAGGTTTATACTTTTATGATAACCGCTGTGTAGAATACGCAAAAGAGCAAAAGCCTTCTGCACGCGGAGAGCTTGAAATAACAGACTTAAACAGAGTTTATCTTGAAAATGAAGAACTTGATGTTAAGCTTTTAGGCAGGGGTTTTGCTTGGCTTGACACAGGAACAATGGAGAGTCTTATCGATGCGGCTGATTTTGTTAAAACAATTCAGTCACAACAGGGAATAAGAATTTCCGCACCTGAAGAAATTGCATTTAGAACAGGTATGATTGATAGGGACAAACTTATGCAATCTGCTGAAAAGTATGGCAAATCAGATTATGGCAAGTATTTAAAACAAGTTGCTTGCGGAGAAATATAGGAGAAAGTCATGACTATTATCGTTACCGGCGGCGCCGGATTTATCGGTTCAAATTTTGTATTTTATCAGCTCAAAAATCATCCAAAGGATAGAATAGTTTGTTTTGATAAGCTTACCTATGCAGGTAATCTTGCAACGCTCGCACCTGTTATGGATAACTCTAATTTTAGATTTGTTAAAGGTGATATTGCTGACAGAGCAGATGTAGAAAAACTTTTTGAAGAGGAACACCCTGACATTGTGGTCAACTTTGCTGCGGAGTCACATGTTGACCGTTCAATTGAAGACCCGGGTATCTTTCTTAAAACTAATATTCTTGGTACACAGGTACTTATGGATGCTTGCAGAAAGTATGGAATTAAAAGATATCATCAGGTTTCAACTGATGAAGTTTATGGCGATTTGCCTCTTGACAGGCTGATTTATTCTTTACTGAAGATACACCTATTCATACTTCTTCACCTTATAGTTCTTCAAAAGCCGGTGCAGATTTGCTTGTTCTTGCATATCACAGAACATTCGGTTTACCGGTAACTATTACCAGATGTTCAAATAACTATGGACCGTATCACTTCCCTGAAAAGCTCATTCCGCTTATTATCAGCCGTGCGCTTGCAGATGAGAGTTTACCTGTTTACGGCACAGGTGAGAATGTGCGTGACTGGCTTTATGTTGAAGACCATTGTGCTGCTATTGACCTTGTTATTCGCAAGGGCAGAGAGGGCGAAGTTTATAATATAGGCGGTCATAACGAAAGAACAAATCTTGAAGTAGTTAAAACTATTTTAAAACAGCTTGGCAAGCCGGAATCTTTAATTACTTATGTTACAGACAGACCCGGTCATGATATGAGATATGCTATTGACCCTACCAAAATTCACAATGAACTCGGTTGGCTTCCTGCTACCAAGTTTGATGATGGAATTAAAAAAACTATTGACTGGTATCTTAATAATAAAGAATGGTGGGAAAATATTATTTCCGGTGATTATCAGCAATACTATGAAAAAATGTATAACGAAAGATAATTGATTTATGAAAAAAGCTATTGTCACGGGTGCAACCGGCGCTGTCGGTACAGCACTTGTAAATAAACTTATAAGTGAAAATGTTGAAACACTCGTTTTAGTTCGCAAGGGTGGCAGGGTAAATAAAATTCCCCAAAACCCGCTTGTTAAAATTGCATATTGCTGCTTGATGAAATGGCGGATTTTCAAAATGAAAATGATGAAAAATATGATGCTTTCTTTCATCTTGCGTGGGCAGGCCCTTACGGTAAGGATAGGGACAATATGTTCTTGCAATCTAATAATATTAAAAACGAGCTTGAAGCGGTTAAGCTTGCTAAAAGATTTGGCTGTGATGTTTTCGTAGGCGCAGGCAGTCAGGCTGAAAACGGCAGGCTTGAAAACGGGCAAAAGGTTGCTCCCGATTCTCCTACCAATCCTAATAACGGCTACGGCATTGCTAAGCTTGCAGCAGGCAAAATGAGCAGGATTCTTTGCTCTCAGCTCGGTATAAGGCATATTTGGTGCAGAATTTTATCGGCTTACGGTCCGGGTGACGGTGCGCATACTATGGTTATGAGTACGATTATAAAATTCTTAAACGGGGAAGATTGTGATTTTACCCCCGGTGAGCAGAAATGGGATTTCCTTTATAACGGCGATATCGCAAACGCATTTTTCCTTGCCGCCGAAAAGGGCAAAGACGGCGCAATTTATACCGTCGGCTCGGGCAAAACAAGAAGCCTTAAGGACTATATAACCGATATTCGTGACATTGCCTGCCCGAGCGCTAAATGTAATTTCGGCGCAGTTGATTATTTTCCTAATCAGGTAATGTATCTTTGCGCAGATATTGACGATTTGAAAAGAGATACCGGCTTTGAGCCTAAAGTCGATTTCAAAACAGGAATAAAAAATACTGTTGAATGGTATAAGGAACAAAATAATGGCTGATTTAATATTAATACCTGTTGTATTGTTGTTTCTTTATAAAATTGAATATAAAAAAGACGGCATATATGAGGATTATTTAGATGTTGAGCGTTGTAATATTTTGCGGGGTGGTATGGCAGTTGTCGTTGTTTTGTTTCACATAGGACTATATGTGAAAGAAAATATATTGAAAATATGTCAAGGTCCCGATGCTGTTAAAATATTTTTCTTTTTGTCAGGTTTTGGGTTGATTTTATCATTAAAAAACAAACCTAATTATTTAAAAGGATTTTTATCTAAAAGATTGGCAAAAATAATCATACCGCTGATTTGACCTACGATTCTTTTTTCTTTTATATAAATATGTTATTTGTTCTTATTATACTTAATCCGTA
>ENA-OQIO01001720-OQIO01001720.1-human-gut-metagenome-genome-assembly--contig:-NODE-1720-length-10406-cov-2.568538_pt1 | contig 10406 bp, 13 predicted proteins | sample MGYA00242573_ERZ504737 | MGnify/ENA primary metagenome ERZ504737 (study PRJEB26092, sample SAMD00036203) | human gut metagenome | host: Homo sapiens | study: EMG produced TPA metagenomics assembly of... | reverse complement strand
CGCAGCCGCGCGCTGCGCGCCAAGGCGCACCCGATCGCAGAGCTTGACACAGCGCAGGAGATCCGTTTTCCCACCGGCATGGGCGAGCTTGACCGCGTGCTTGGCGGCGGCGCTGTGCAGGGCTCGCTCGTGCTCGTCGGCGGTGCACCGGGCATCGGCAAGTCAACACTGATGCTGCAGATCTGCGGAAAGCTGAGTGAAAACGCGAAAATTCTGTACGTTTCCGGCGAGGAATCGCCGCGTCAGCTCAAGCTGCGCGCCGACCGTCTCGGCGTGCAGTCGGACAACCTGTACGTGCTGTCCGAGACCTGCCTCGGTGATGTGCTGGAATCCGTCGAAGAAGAAAAGCCCGACGTTTTGATCGTCGACTCCATCCAGACGCTCTATCAGGACTCGCTCGAATCGCCCGCGGGCAGCGTGGCGCAGGTGCGCGCCTGCACGCTGGAGCTGATGCAGCTGGCCAAAGGGGAGGGCATCACCGTCTTTGTCATCGGGCACGTCAACAAAGAGGGTTCTATTGCGGGCCCGAAGGTGTTGGAGCACATGGTCGACTGCGTTTTATATTTCGAGGGTGAGGCGCACATGAGCTATCGCATCCTGCGCGCGGCGAAAAACCGCTTCGGCGCGACGAACGAGATCGGCGTATTCGAGATGCGCAGCGAAGGCCTTGTCGAAGTGCCGAACCCGTCGGAAATGCTGCTTTCGGGACGACCTGACGATGCGCCCGGCACGTGCGTGACCTGCGTGATGGAAGGCCAGCGCCCGGTGCTGGCCGAGGTGCAGGCATTGCTTGCGCCCGCGGCGCAGTCAGTCTCGCGGCGGACAAGCAACGGCTTTGACTACAACCGCGCCGCCATGCTGATGGCGGTGCTCGAAAAGCGCGGCGCGCTCAAGGTGTCCGGCTGTGACGCGTTCTTGAACGTCATCGGCGGATTGAGCGTGGACGAGCCCGCAGCAGACCTTGCCGCCGTGCTGGCGCTCGCGTCGAGTTATCTCGACAAGCCCATCGGCAATCACGTCGCCGCCATCGGCGAGGTCGGCCTGACCGGCGAGCTTCGCAGCGTGAACCATTTGAGCGAGCGGCTCAGCGAGGTGCACCGTCTGGGCTTTGAAACATGCATCATCCCGAAGCAGCGCAAGGATCAGATCCGCGCGCCGCAGGGACTCGCGCTGATCGAAGCGCGCAACATCGCCGAAGCGCTGCGCGCCATTGTGCAGGCGTAAACGCCGATGCGCCGATTGTAAAGCAGTTTCTATAAATAATATAGCAGTAAAACCGGCAGCGTTTTCACACTGCCGGACCCATAGAATCCCATGATCCTGACAAAGGAGGTTTTTGTCGCCAGCCACGCCAAAACGCTCATTTCCGCAAGAATACGCTTTTCCGCTCCCCTCAATTGAACAAAATTTTTATTTTGTTCAATTGAGTATGGACTTCAAAATGCCCCTCTCCATCGGCTCCTTTATTGAAAACCGCCGTACAGCCGATCAACGGCATGTGCGCTGTGCATCCCGTTCAAAGGATCAATCTCTGCGCAGCTCTGTATCACGCTTGAACCGCCGACAACGCTCACAGATCAGAGCTACCGAATTTTTTCCGGTATTTTGAAATCCAACACTTCGTAACTTCTCCGTATTTTTTCTTTCTGATTTAGATGAGCTGTTTCTGCGCCTGCACTGGCGCTCATTTACTATGAACGACTACCGCTTGGAATCGCCGCCGATTTTGCGCGATTTTCTATCCTACCACGAGACCATCAAAGCCCACTCGCAGAAAACGGTCGATGAATATTTCCTCGACCTGCGCAACTTTTTCCGCTATTTGAAGCAGTCGCGCGATCCGTCGCTGCGCGGCCTCCCTCTCAATGAAATTTCCATCATGGACGTCGATCTTGACTTTGTGAAAAAAGTAACATTGACCGATATTTACGCCTACATGACCTATCTGAGCCGTGACCGCGTGCTGCATCAAAACAGCGACGTGTCCGACTACGGCTTGAATACCGCGTCCAGAGCGCGAAAAATCGCGACGATTCGGTCTTTTTACAACTATTTGGTCAATAAAGCGCACCTTTTGGACACGAATCCCTGCAAGGACCTCGATTCCCCCAAGATCAAAAAGTCGCTGCCGAAGTACCTGACGCTCGACGAGAGCGTGCAGCTTTTGCAGTCCGTCGACGGGCAGAACCGCGAGCGCGATTACTGCATTCTGACGATTTTTCTAAACTGCGGGCTGCGAATCTCCGAGCTTTGCGGCCTTGATCTGCAGGACATTCAAGATGACGCGCTGCGCGTGCTCGGCAAAGGCAACAAGGTACGCATCGTCTACTTAAACGACGCCTGCAAGGATGCGCTCAAGAGCTACCTCACCGTCCGCCGCCCCATCTCCGGCCGCGACCACAATGCCCTCTTCCTCTCGTCGCGCAACGAGCGCATCAGCCGCTCGAGCGTCCACGCGCTCGTCAAAAAGCACCTGAGCGCCGCGGGACTCGACGCTTCAGAATACTCCTCGCACAAGCTGCGCCACACGGCGGCAACGCTGATGCTGCAAAATGGCGTGGACGTCAAAGCCGTGCAGGAGGTGCTCGGGCATGAGCATCTGAACACGACGGAGATCTACACGCACATTGATAACGACGCGCTGCGCGTTGCTGCAAAGGCAAATCCCTTGTCGCATGTAAAGATGAAAAAGAACGAGGATTAAATTTGACTTCCCGGCTTCATCCGATATACTTAATAGTTGATGAAATGTATTTTTCAAGGAGGGTTTCCATGAATACAAAAGAGCTTTCCCCCATCTGCCGGCAGGTGCGGCGCGACATCATCACGATGACCGCCAACGCTGGCAGCGGTCACCCCGGCGGCTCGCTGTCCGCGGTGGAGCTGATGACCAGCGTTTTCTTCAATCACATGCGCGTTGACCCCAAGAACCCGCACGATCCCGACCGCGACCGCTTCGTGCTCTCCAAGGGTCACGCCGCCCCTGCTACTACGCGGTCCTCGCCGCCAAGGCTTTATCTCCCGCGACGAGTATGCGAACTTCCGCCAGCTGCACTCCATCCTGCAGGGCCACCCCGACGCCAAGAAGGTCCCCGGCGTGGACGCCTCCACGGGCTCTCTCGGTCAGGGCGTGTCCATCGCCGTCGCATGGCGCTGGGCGCCAAGCATCTCGGCAAGGATACGAAGGTCTTCGCCCTCGTCGGCGACGGCGAGAGCCAGGAAGGACAGATCTGGGAGCTTATATGGCCGCCGCGCACTATAAGCTCGACAATCTGACCGTCATCATCGACAACAATGGCCTACAGATCGACGGCACGAACGACCAGGTCATGAGCCTCGGCGATCTGCCCGCCAAGCTCCGCGCGTCGGCTTTGACCTCGTCGAGCTGCCTGACGGCAACGATCTTGACGCCGTCGAGGCCGCACTCTCCAAGCCTACCATGCCCGGCAAGCCCAAGGCCATCCTTGCACACACCGTCAAGGGCAAGGGCGTTTCGTTCATGGAGAATCAGGTCGGCTGGCACGGCAAGGCCCCAAATGCCGAGCAGCGCGAGCAGGCTTTGAAGGAATTGGAGGACTAAGAACATGGCTGATAAAATTGCAACCCGTCAGGCTTACGGCGAAGCGCTGATCGAACTGGTCGAAAAGAACGATAAGGTCGTCGTGCTCGACGCCGACCTCGCCAACGCCACGCAGACCTGCAAGGTCGCCAAGGCGCACCCTGAAAAATTCTACAACTGCGGCATTGCCGAGGCCAACATGGTCGACATTGCCGCCGGTATGTCCACGATGGGCCTCATCCCCTACTGCTCTTCGTTTGCGATGTTTGCGGCCGGCCGCGCCTATGAGCAGATTCGCAACTCCATCGCCTATCCCCACTTCAATGTCAAAATCTGCGCGACCCATGCGGGCGTCAGCGTCGGCGAGGACGGCGGCAGCCACCAGTGCATCGAGGACATCGCCCTCATGCGCGTCATCCCCGGCATGACGGTCATCTGCCGCGGACGCCAACGAGGCCAAGGCCGCCACCATGCGATCGCCGAGATGAACGGTCCTGTCTACATGCGCCTTGCGCGCCTTGCCACCCCCGTGTTCGAAGGCGACATGGTCAAGCCTTTTGAGATCGGCAAGGCCAACGTCCTGCGCGAGGGCAAGGATGTCGCGATCTTCGCGACCGGCCTGATGGTCAGCGAATCCCTCGCCGCCGCGGAGAAGCTCGCCAAGGAAGGCATCGACGCCGCCGTCATCAACATCCACACCATCAAGCCCATCGACGCTGCGTGCGTCACCGAATGGGCTGAAAAGTGCGGCAAGGTCATCACCGTCGAGGAGCACAGCGTCATCGGCGGTCTGGGCGACGCCGTGGCCGACGTCCTGATGGGTAAGGTCAACTGCAAGTTCCACAAGATCGGCGTGAACGACCGCTTCGGCCAGTCCGGCAAGGCGGCGGACGTGCTGCGCGAATACGGCCTGACGGCCGATCAGATCGCCGAGACCGTCAAGGCGATCATCGGATGAACACCGCGCCCGAGTGCGTCGACATGACGGAATCACTGCGCCGCGGCGCAGGCCGCCTGCTTTATAACGGAGATGAAGGCTCTCTCGTCCTCAGCATGGACGGAACGTTTTTGCTGAGCGACATACAGGACGGCGCGCTTCTGTGCGAAAAGATTCGCACGCTTTGCCCTGCCGCTCCCAAGCTGTTCACCGTCAAAAGTGACGATGCCGCAGCAGCGCTGATGCGGGAATTCTCCTTGCACGATTCCATGCGCTGCACGCAGTGGGTCTATGAAAATGGCGAGCCGCCCTGCCCGTCACGGCGGACATCCGCCCGCTGACGCAGGAGCACGCGGCGCTGGCCGCGTCCGTCTATCACGACGCGACGGTGCGTACATCCGTAACCGCATCGAACACGGCGCACTCTTCGGCGTATTTGAGAGCGATGCCCTCGCAGCTTCGCCGGTTTTCATGACGACAGCAGCATGGGCATGCTCGAAATTCTACCGCCGTTCCGCCGCCGCGGGTATGCCGCGCAGCTGGAAGCATTTCTGATCGCCGCAGCGCTGAAGGAGGGCCGCACGCCCTACTGCCACGTGGTCGACGGAAACGAAGCGTCGCTGCATTTGCAGCGGAAAATGGGCCTCACCTGCACCCGCCTTCCCGCGATCTGGGTCAATTAAGCAAAGAAAGGAGACAAAGCGAATCGGTTTTGTCTCCTTTTTTCAAAAATATCGCAAATTCTCTTGCAAAATCAAATTTCTGTGTTACAATGCAATTAGTTCCAAACGTACCAAACATTTGAAATAACTTTTTAATCAAAGGAGAAGATATTATGCCGCTCGTAACATCTACTGAAATGTTCAAAAAAGCCTATGACGGCGGATATGCCATCGGCGCGTTCAACGTCAATAACATGGAGATCGTGCAGGGTATCACCGAGGCCTGCCAGGAAGAGCACGCGCCCGTGATCCTGCAGGTCAGCAAGCGCCCGCGCCTACGCGAACCACACCTACCTCTCAAGCTCGTGGAAGCTGCTGTCGAGTGCTGCCCCGATATCCCCATCGTGCTGCACCTTGACCACGGCCCGGACTTCGAGACCTGCAAGTCCTGCATCGACGGCGGCTTCACCTCCGTCATGATCGACGCCTCCTCCAAGCCCTTTGCCGAAAATATCGAGATCACGAAGAAGGTCGTCGAGTACGCACATGACCACGGCGTCGTGGTCGAGGCCGAGCTCGGCACCCTCGCCGGTATCGAGGACGAGGTCAAGGTCGCCGCGCACGAGGCGTCCTACACTCATCCCGAAGAAGTCGAGGAATTCGTCTCCAAGACCGGCTGCGACTCCCTTGCCATCGCCATTGGTACCTCTCACGGCGCTTACAAGTTCAAGCCCGAGCAGTGCACCGTCAATGAGCAGGGCATCCTCGTCCCGCCCCCGCTGCGCTTCGATGTGCTGAAGGAAGTCTCCAAGCGTCTGCCCGGCTTCCCCATCGTGCTGCACGGCTCCTCCTCCGTCCCGCAGGAGTATGTCAAGATGATCAACGAGCACGGCGGCAAGATGCCCAACGCTATCGGCGTGCCCGAGGATCAGCTGCGCGAGGCCGCAAAGCTCTCCGTCTGCAAGATCAACATCGACTCCGACCTGCGCCTTGCCATGACCGGCACCGTGCGCGCCTTCCTCGATGAACATCCCGACAAGTTTGACCCGCGCGAGTATCTCAAGCCCGCCCGTGCCAACATCAAGGAGCTCGTCCGCCACAAGCTCGTCGATGTGCTCGCTGCGCCGGCAAGGCCTAAACGATAAGGAGAACTGCTATGAGTGAATTGAAAGGCGCGTGCATCATCGGTCAGTCCGGCGGCCCGACCTCCGTCATCAACGCGAGCGCTTACGGCGTCATCCGCACGGCGCTCGATTCCGGCTGCATCACGAATGTCTACGGCGCAGAGCACGGTATCAAGGGCGTGCTCGAAGACCGCCTGTTCGACATGAGTCAGGAAGACCCGAAGGAGCTGGAGCTTTTAAAGTACACCCCCTCCTCCGCCCTCGGCTCCTGCCGCTACAAGATGAAGGACCCCGACGAGGACGACACCGATTACAAGCGCATCCTTGAGGTATTCAAAAAGCACGACGTCCGCTATTTCTTCTACAACGGCGGAAATGACTCGATGGATACCTGCAATAAGATCAGCAAGTACATGCAGAAGGTCGGCTACGAGTGCCGCGTCATGGGCGTGCCCAAGACGATCGACAACGACCTTTATGGCACCGACCACTGCCCCGCTACGCCAGCGCCGCCAAGTACATCGCGACGAGCCTGATGGAGGTCTATCAGGACGCGCACGTCTACGACACGGGCATGATCTGCATTGTCGAGATCATGGGCCGCCACGCCGGTTGGCTGACTGCCGCCGCCGCGCTCGCGACGAAGTACGGCGCGGGTCCCGACCTCATCTACCTGCCCGAGACTGATTTCGACATGGACACGTTCCTTGCCGACGTCGAGCGCATCTACAAGGAGACCGGCAGCTGTATGGTCGCCGTATCCGAGGGCATCCACTATGCCGATGGCAACTTTGTCTCCGAGCCAAGACCAGCGCGACGGACGGCTTTGGCCACGCGCAGCTCGGCGGCCTCGCCGCGCTGCTGGCGAGCATCGTGAAGGAAAAGACCGGCGCGAAGGTGCGCGGCATTGAGCTGTCGTTGCTCCAGCGCTGCGGCGCACACCTCGCAAGCGAGACCGATATCGAAGAGGCCGTCATGGCCGGTCGTGCCGCGGTGGAGAACGCCGTCGCCGGCATCACCGACAAGATGGTCGCCTTTGAGCGTGAGACTGTGGACGGCCACTACGTTTGCAAGACGAAGCTGCTGCCGCTCACCTCAGTCGCGAACTTCGAGAAGAAGATCCCCATCGAGTGGATCAACGACTCTCACAACGGCGTCAAGCAGGAGTTCATCGACTATGTCCTCCCCCTCATCCAGGGCGAGCCCAAGCTCCCGAAGGAGGACTCCCTCCCCCGTTTCGCCAAACTCAAAAAAGTGCTGGCCAAGTAAATTTTTCAGTAAAAAAGGAACCGATTCTTTCGAATCGGTTCCTTTTTATATCATTCCGGTCAGTCCTCTGCAAACCACTCGCCGAGAATATCTGTGGTAAGCGGCAGCGTCGTTTCCTTCGTGCCGCTTTCCGTGTAGAGCGTCAGCGTAACGGTATTGTCCTGCGCGTGATAGGTCTCCGCCCGCGCGGTCACGCCGAGGTGCTCACTCAGGCGCGCAAGCTGCGCGTCCGCCTTATCCCAGTCGACCTCACTGCACTGAGAGCCCCCCTCCGCGGCGTTCCAACGGTAGACAAAAACACACGACATACCGTCGCCAAAGGTGCTGCGCGTAATGAGTTCGCTGCGCCCATCTCCCGTGAGATCAAGCGGCCACGCGCCGTCGCCCTCCGCCGCATCATCAAAGTCATAGCCAACGGTCCTTCCCGCATAGACGAAGCCCTGCTCCGTCAGCGCATAGAAGTCACAAACTGTCATAACTATGCCTTGGATCGTTTCAAGCTCGAAGCCCGGAAAGCCGAGCACATCGTTCCGTGCGGTGAGAGAGACTTTTTCGGCAGCGTTGCCATTCCCGATCCAAGTGCCGCGATTCACGCCGAACGGTATGTCGATCTCCGCACCGTCCGCGCCAAAGAGCGCGTAGCGCGCATAGCCAGCCTCATCCGGCTCGTAGACTCTCAGCGTGACGGTCTGATCACCGACCTCCTCGGTCTGCGTGAGCAGCGCGGTGGGCGCGTCAGCCTCCTCCGGTGGCAATTCCTCTATGATGGGCTGCGGGGTGCGGCTTGCTAAGATGATGCTGACAAGCGCCGCTGCCACCAGCAGCGGCAGCGCGATCTTTCGGCTCATATCCTCTTCCTCCTGTTATCCTTCTTATAAGAACAGCATAACAGCGGGCAGTGGAAATGACAAGTTACAAAGTGATGACATTCCAGTTACAGGAATGTAACAAAGCGAGAGGAACCTCCTCTCGCTTTGTTTCTTTACAGGATGATACAAATGAGACCGCCCGTGCCCTCGTTGATGATGCGCTCAAGCGTCTGGCGGAGCTTGAGGCGCGCATCGTCCGGCATGTGCTTGAGCTTTGCCTGCAAGTCTTCGTTCACGATCTCGTGGAAGCTGCGGCCGAAGATGTTGGACTGCCAGATCTTTGTCGTGTCGCCCTCGAACTCCTGCAAGAGGTAGTTGACCATGTCCTCGCTCTGCTTTTCGTTGCCGACGATGGGCGAAACCGTCGTTTCGATGTCGCGCGGATGATGTGCAGGCTCGGCGCGCTCGCCTTGAGCCTCACACCGTAGCGCCCGCCCTGCTTCATGATCTCCGGCTCCTCCAAGTTCAGCTCGTCGACCGTCGGCACAACGATGCCGTAGCCTCTCTCGCGCGCATCGAACACCGCCTGCGCCACCTTGTCGTACTCCGCCTTGACCGACGAGAGCTCAGTGAGAAGGCTCAGCAGATCGCCGTCATCCTTCACATCGAAGCCAGACTGCTCGCTCAGCGTCCGGTAGAACAGTGCGCGCGGGAGCTGCAATTCCGCCGCGGCGACGCCCGTGCCGAGCTGAATGGACGTGATGCGCGCGCTGCTGACGCTTTCGCAGCCGCCGATGGCGCTGATCGCGCCCTGCACCTCTCGGATACAGTGGAGGCTGCCTGTGTTCTCGCGGATGGCCTGATAGAGGCCGCTTTTGATCGGGTGATCGTCGGCAAGCGCCTCGACCCACGGCGGGATGAAGAGGTCCAGCTCGCAGAGCGGGAACTCGTAAAGGATGGCCTTGAGAATCATTCCCACCGCGTTGTCGTCGAGCGTCAGGCAGTTGACGGGCAGACATGTCACGCCATAGCGTGAAGCGATATCCCTTGCCATTGCCTGCACGCGATCGCTTTCCGGCTCTGTCGCGTTGAGCAGGACGAGGAAGGGCTTGCCGATCTCCTGTAATTCGCGGATGACGCGGCCCTCGGCCTCTATGTAGTCCTCGCGCGGGATATCGGTGATACTGCCGTCGGTCGTCACAACGACGCCGATGGTCGAATGCTCGCGGATGACGCGCGTTGTGCCAAGCTCCGCCGCCTCACTCATCGTCACCTCGTGGTCGAGCCACGGCGTCGAGACCATGCGGGGGCTCTCGCCCTCCATCTGCCCCGTCGCGCCGGGGATCATGTAGCCCACGCAGTCGATGAGCCGAACCGAGCAGCTGCTGCCCTCGTCGAGCGCGATGTCCACCGCCTCTTCCGGCACGAACTTCGGCTCCGCCGTCATCACCATGCGGCCGCTGCCGCTCTGCGGCAGCTCATCCTTCGCCCGCTCGCGGCGGTAGACATTGTCGATATTCGGGATGACCTGCGTCTCCATGAAGCGCTTGATGAACGTCGACTTGCCCGCGCGCACGGGGCCGACGACGCCGATGTAGATGTCCCCCGCCGTGCGGGTCGAAATATCCTGATAGATCTCCGTATTCATGCTCATACCCTCTTCCTCCGTTCCTCAGCGCCTGCGCGGGATCAGCAGCAGCTTTCCGATCACCGCGGCGGATTCCTCCTTGAGCTCGTTGGCCGCGAGGATGGCCTCGACCGTTGTGCGGTACAGCTTGGCAATATCCCACAGCCGCTCGCCCTGCTTCATCGCGCGGAGCACGAGCGAGGGGACGTTCTCGTCCTTTTTCCCGCACTCCTCGGCCTCAAGCGACTGAAGACAAGGATAACGCGGCGTTTCCGCCACGCTGACGGCAAACGTTACGGGGAAGCGCAGCTCCACGCCGTCCGCGCCGACGGACGCGGCGATCTCGCCCGCGTACATGTCCTGCACCCGCGCCTGTCCGCTGCCCGGAAGGTCGGTCTCGAGCAGCACCTCGCTCCGCC
>ENA-OQIO01001719-OQIO01001719.1-human-gut-metagenome-genome-assembly--contig:-NODE-1719-length-10410-cov-2.035204_pt1 | contig 10410 bp, 17 predicted proteins | sample MGYA00242573_ERZ504737 | MGnify/ENA primary metagenome ERZ504737 (study PRJEB26092, sample SAMD00036203) | human gut metagenome | host: Homo sapiens | study: EMG produced TPA metagenomics assembly of... | reverse complement strand
ATCACCTGCGCACTGGCCGGTGCCGGGGTGTTCATCCTGCTGGCGCTGGCGGCTCCGCTGCTGGACCGCCCGTGGCCCCGCGCGGTGGGCGCACAGCTTGCCAAAATATCCTACGCGGTGTTCCTTGTGCATCACGTTCTGATCCAGGAGCTGGCTGCGCACTTTGATCTGGCGGTGCTGTCCCGCCGGGACACAGCGTTTTTGTTTGTCGTCTATCTGGCCACAACATTTGCCGCAGCGCACGCGCTGCTCTGGCTGCAAAGAACGCTGCGCACCGGCCTTGCCGCCTTGCGCCCCCCAATATAAAGCTCCGCCCGCTGCTTCCACAAAAACAGCGGGTATTTTTTTAACATTGTGCGCCCGCGCCCTCTGTACAAAAACGGGCGGGTACGGTATAATAGAAAATAATGTTTGAAACTAGGAAAGGGGCGTTCCACTGTGTCCGAATTCTCTGTTTCCCTTGCAAAATTGGCCGAGGAAGCCAACCTGACGATTGCCTACACCCCCTGTGAGCTGGATAAAATTCAGGTCACAGCCACCGAGGTCTACCGTCCGGGCATCCTGCTGGCCGGTTACTACGAAAACTTTGACAGCAAACGCATCCAGATCATCGGCCTGACCGAGATGTCCTATCTGGATGAGCTGTCCACCTCACTGCGCAACACCCATCTGGAAAAGCTGTTCTCCTTCCAGCCGCCGGCCATCGTGCTGACCCGCGGCATGCAGCCGCTTTCGGAAATGATGCAGTTTGCCAAGCAGTACGGTGTGCCGATCCTGATGTCCACCGAGATGACGTCCGCCCTGATGGGGCAGCTCATCACGACCCTGAACACTGAGCTGGCCCCCCGCATCACCCGCCACGGCGTGCTTGTCGAGGTTTACGGCGAGGGCATCCTGATTCTGGGCGACTCCGGTGTCGGCAAGAGCGAGACGGCCATTGAGCTCGTCAAGCGCGGCCACCGCCTGATCGCTGATGATGCGGTTGAGCTGCGCCGGGTATCCTACCGCAAAATTTTGGGCACCGCGCCCGCCAACATCCGCCACTTTATTGAGCTGCGCGGCATCGGCATTATCAACGTGGCGCGGGTGTTCGGCATCGGCTCGGTCCGCTCGAGTGTCGAGGTCGAGATGGTCGTCCAGCTCGAGCCCTGGGACCACACCAAGAACTATGACCGCACGGGCCTGGAGACGGAGTATTACGACATCCTCGGTGTCAAGGTGCCCAGCATGCTCATTCCCGTTATGCCGGGCCGTAACCTGGCCGTCATTCTGGAAACGGCTGCCATCAACAACCGCCAGAAGGAGATGGGCTACAACGCCGCCAAGGAACTGCTGACCCAGCTGGGCCTGGCAGACGACATTACAAAATAAAAGAGGTTTTTCCGTTCCATGCAGATGATCGCAGACCTGCACACGCATACCCTGTGCGCAACGCACGCATACAATACTTTTACGGAAATGGCTGCAGCCGCTAAGGAGATCGGCTACTGTGCGCTGGCTGTGACCGACCATGCGCCCGCCATGCCGGATTCGCCCCATGCCTGGCACTTCCAGAACTGGAGCGCGATGCCCCGGGAAATCGGCGGTGTCGTCATGCTCTACGGAGCGGAGGCCAACGTCATGGACACCAAGGGCGGGCTGGACCTTTCGGAAAGCCAGCTCAAAGCGCAGGATTGGGTCGTCGCATCCATCCATAGCTCCTGCGTGCCGGGTCTGCTGACCCGCAGGGAGGCTAACCGCCTCTGGCTGGCTGTGGCCGAGAACCCCTATGTCGACATTATCGGTCACTCCGAGCAGGAAAACTACCACTATGACTACGACCTTGTCACGAAGGCATTTGCCCGAAATCACAAGGTCGTGGAGCTGAACGGCAACTCGTTCAACGTCCGCAGGGACGGCATCCCCAATATGCGCGCCCTGCTGCGGGCCTGCCTTGCCAACGGCTGTCATATTTCAGTGGACAGTGATGCCCACAGCACCCACCAGCTGCGGCACGGCCTGACGGCCCTCTACGCCATGCTGGAGGAAATGCAGTTCCCGCAGGAGCTGATCGTGAACGCGACGCGGGAAAATCTGGTACAGGAATTACAACTGCACGGCAAGCCCTGTGCAGAAGAAGTAGGAGGAATTTTGTTATGAGCAAATACACGATTGGTATCGACCTGGGCGGCACCACAATGACCGCCGGTATTGTCAACGAAAATTATGAGATCGTCGGCAAGCTGACCTGGGCCACCCGTCTGCCGCGCCCGGCGGAGGATCTGGAAAAGGCACTGGCCGACCTGTGCCGCACCGTGCCCAGGATAATAAGGTCGATTTTGCCGACATCAAATATGTCGGCATCGGCACGCCCGGCAGCGTGAACTTTACCACCGGCTTCGTCGGCTTCAACACGAACTTCGGCTATTACGACTGGAACCTCGGCCCTGACCTCGAGGCCCTGCTCGGCTGCAAGGTCTATGTCGAGAACGACGCCAACGCCGCCGCCTACGGCGAGTACATTGCGGGCGGTGCAAAGGGGTACAACGATGCGGTCGTCATTACTTTAGGCACCGGCATCGGCAGCGGCATTATCCTGGGCGGCAAGATTTTGCGCGGCTTCAACTTCGCCGCCGGTGAAATGGGTCACAACGTCATTGTCAAGGACGGCATCCAGTGCACCTGCGGACGCAGGGGCTGCTGGGAGCGCTACGCCTCCGCCAGTGCGCTGACCCGCGAGACGAAGGCCGCCATGCAGGCCGACAAGAACACCATTATGTGAAGATGACCCAGGACATCGACCACGTCAACGCCAAGCTGGCCTTTGATGCCGCTGCCAAGGGTGACGAGACCGCCCGGAAGGTCATCGACAGCTGGATCGAGTATGTCGCGTCGGCATCGCCAACGTCATCAACACGTTCGAGCCGGAGGTCATCTGCATCGGCGGCGGTGTGTCCAACCAGGGCGAGGTCCTGCTGGCCCCCGTCCGCGCCTATGCGGAGAACGAGACCCGGAACATCACCACCGGCAAGTTCCCGGTCATCTGCGCCTGCCAGCTGCACAACGATGCAGGTGTGATCGGCGCTGCCGCACTGGGCAGTTCTATTTGATAAAACGCTGATACTACGGAGGTTTCCATGCAGGAACAGACGATCACGGCTCTGTGCGCGGCGCTGACGGCACAGCAGCTGCCCTTTGCGCAGGGGGAGCCGCTGGCCCCCCACACGACGTTTAAGATCGGCGGCCCGGCAGCTTCTGGTGTACGCCCCGGAATGCAGAGCAGTTGCGCCGCACCCTGCAGCTCTGCCGGGAAAACGGTGTCCGCGTCTACCTGCTCGGCAACGGCTCCAACACACTGTTTGACGATGCCGGGTTTGACGGCGCGGTCATTGACATGCGCGGTCTGTCCGGGATGGAAAACTCCGGCCTTGATACGGACGTGGTGCGCATCACCGCCGGGGCCGGGCAGACGCTGGGGCGGCTGTGCAGCAAGGCGCAGACGCTGGGCCTGACGGGTCTGGAATTTGCCTGCGGCATCCCCGGTACGGTGGGCGGTGCGGTCTATATGAACGCCGGTGCTACGGCAATGAGCTGAAGGACGTGCTGGAGAGCGTGACCTTCCTTGACAGTGATTTGCGGCTGCGCACACTGCCTGCGGCAGACCTAGCCATGGGCTACCGCACGAGCATTTTTGAGCAGAACCCCGACTGGTGCATCCTATCGGCCACGGTGGTGCTGCACCGCGGTGACGGAGCCGCCGTGCTGGCCCGTATGCAGGAGCTGCTGGGCAAGCGCAGGGAAAAGCAGCCCCTTGAATGGCCGAGCGCCGGCAGCACCTTCAAGCGGCCCCAGGCGCGTTTGCGGGCAAGCTGATCGAGGACTGCGGCCTGCGGGGCTTTACCGTGGGCGGCGCACAGATCAGTGAAAAGCACTGCGGCTTTGTCATCAACCGCGGCGGCGCGACCTGCGCCGACGTGGTCGCACTGACCGAGCAGGTCCGGCAAATTGTTGAGGCCAGGACCGGCTTTGTGCTGGAACGCGAAATTCGCGTGGTAAAATAAGAGAGCGGTGGGGAAGATGAATTTTCTGATCGTGACCGGCCTTTCCGGCGCGGGCAAGTCAATGGCTGTCAACGCACTGGAGGACATCGGCTTTTTCTGCATTGACAACATCCCGGTGGCGCTGCTGCCGCGTATCGTGGACTTCGCCCTGCAGGGCGAAAACCAGCTGAACCGCGTTGCCGTCGTCATGGACGTGCGCGGCGTGCGCAGCATTGAAAAGCTGCAGGAGGCGCTGACCGACCTTGATGAAAAGAAGATCGACTACGATATTCTTTTCCTGGATGCCAACGATGCAGCCATTCAGCGCCGCTACAAGGAGACGCGCCGCCAGCACCCGCTGGCCGCCGCCGAGAAAATTCCCATCACCGAGGCCATCGCGCGGGAACGCCGCCTTCTGCAGCCGCTGCGCGATAAGGCAAAATATGTCATTGACACGTCGCTGCTCTCGGCAGCGCAGAACCGGGAGCGGGTGTGCAGCCTGTTCCTGGACAAGGGCGAAAGCCCGATGGAGCTGATGGTCGTATCCTTCGGCTTCAAGTACGGGCTGCCGCAGGAGGCAGATCTCGTGCTCGATGTGCGCTGCCTGCCGAACCCTTCTATGTGCCGGAGCTCAAGCACAAGACCGGTCTGGATCAGGAGGTCGTTGACTACGTCATGGCCTCCGAGGAGTCGCAGGAGCTGCTGCACCGCTATGAGTATATGCTCGAATACGCGCTGCCGCTCTACGTGAAGGAGGGCAAGAGCCAGCTGATGATCGCGGTGGGCTGCACCGGCGGCAAGCACCGCTCCATCACCTTTGCGCGTAAGATCGGTGAATTTTGCAAGAAGCTCGGCTACGCACCCAGCGTACAGCACCGCGACGTGAACCGAAGTCTATAATAAGGGAGAACACCGCCTTGAGCTTTTCTCAAGAAGTGAAAAACGAAATACTGCGCCGCAAAATTTCAAAGCCCTGCTGCAACATGGCCGCCGCGTATGCGGTGGCCTGTTTTGGCAAATACTTTGATGACCGCGGCGTTGTTCTGCAAACCGAAAATGAGGCGTGGCCCATTTTGCCCAAAAGCTCTACCGCCGCTGCGGCGTGCAGGGGACGGTCATCAGCAAGGAGCGCCCCACCGGCCCCGTGTATGAGTTCAGCGTGAAGGACCCTGACGAGGTCGCCAAAATGCTGGCGCTCTTTGGCCACACCGGCAAGGAGCCGACCCTGCGCATCCGCCCGGAAAACTTCAAATGCCAAAACTGTATGCAGGCGTTCATCGCCACGGCGTTTCTGTGCTGCGGCACGATGACAGACCCCGAAAAGAGCTATAATCTGGAGTTCCTCTCCACGCGGCATTACCTTTCCCAACAGCTGGAGGCCATGCTGGCGGAGCATAACTTCCACCCGCACCGCGCACTGCGCAAGGGCGCGAACACGATCTACATCAAGGCGGCGGATCATATCGAGGACCTGCTGACCTTTATGGGCGCGGGCGGCGCGGCCATGCGTATCATGGACCAGCGTATGTATAATGAAATGCGCAACAAGACGAACCGCCTTTCCAACTGTGAGACGGCCAACATCAGCAAAAGCGTGAATGCCGCCGTGCAGGTGCAGCTGGCGATTGAAAAGCTGCAGACGGCGGGGGCGCTGAACACCCTGCCCGAGACCCTGCGCCACACCGCCAGGCTGCGGATGCAGTACCCAGACCTGCCGCTGGCCAAGCTGGCGCAGAAGTTTGACCCGCCGGTCAGCAAGGCCGGGCTTTCCCACCGCATGAAGAAGATCCAGGAGGCCGCCGCCCGTCTGGATGCTGCCTCGGAGCCTACCGAAAAGGAAGCAACGAATGCCTGAAACGACCCAAAGACAATTTACCCACCTGCATGTGCATACCGAGTACAGCCTGCTGGACGGTGCCTGCCGCATTGACCGGATGTTTGACCGACTGAAGGCGATGGGGCAGACGGCGTGTGCCATCACGGATCACGGCGTCATGTACGGCTGTGTGGCGTTTTTTGACGCCGCCAAGGCGCAGGCATCAAGCCGATCATCGGCTGTGAGGTCTATGTGGCGACCCGCACCCGGTTTGACAAGGTCAACCGCATCGACGGCAACAACCACCTGATTTTGCTGTGCAAAAATGAGACAGGCTACAAGAACCTTATCAAGATGGTCTCCGCCGGCTTTACCGAGGCTTTTACTCAAAGCCCCGCATTGACAAGCAGCTGCTGGAAAAATACCACGACGGCCTGATCTGTCTGTCTGCCTGCCTTGCGGGCGAGATCCCCAAGGCACTGCTGGCGGGGGACTACGACCGCGCCAGGCAGACGGCCCTGTGGTACCGTGACCTGTTTGGTGCGGAAAACTACTATATCGAATTGCAGGACCACGGCCTTGAGGAGGACCAGGCCGTGCTGCCGCAGCTCATCCGCTTAGCGCGTGAGACCGGCATCCCGATGGTCGCAACGAACGACGCCCACTACATCACGAAAGAGGACGCCAAGATGCAGAGCATTCTGCTGTGCATCCAGACCGGCAAGACCATCAACGATGTGGACCGCATGGAGTTCCAGACCGACGAGTTCTACCTGAAATCCACCGACGAGATGTACGACCTGTTCTCGATGGTGCCGGAGGCCTGCGAGAACACGAACAAAATTGCCGAGCAGTGCAATTTCGAGTTCACCTTTGGAGAGACAAAGCTGCCGTACTTCAAGGCCCCGGACGGCATGGAGAACCAGGAATACTTTGAAAAGCTCTGCTGGGACGGCCTCGAGCGCCGCTATCCCGGCAGGGTCACGGACGCTTTGAAGGAACGCCTGACCTATGAGATCAATGTCGTCAAGAGATGGGCTACACGAACTACTACCTTATCGTCTACGACTTTATCAACTACGCCAAAAGCCACGACATCCCCGTCGGACCGGGCCGCGGTTCCGGCGCGGGCAGTCTGGCGGCCTACTGCGTCGGCATCACCGACATAGACCCATCCGGTACAATCTGATTTTTGAACGCTTCCTGAACCCCGAGCGCGTCTCAATGCCCGACTTTGACGTTGACTTCTGCTACGAGCGCCGTCAGGAGGTCATTGACTACGTCAACGAGAAGTATGGCCGCGACCATGTGGCCCAGATCGTGACGTTCGGTACGATGGCCGCCCGCGCCGCCGTGCGCGATGTGGGCCGCGTTATGGGCATGAGCTATCAGGACGTGGACCGTGTGGCAAAGCTCATCCCCACAGACCTGAAAATGACGCTGAAAAAGGCGCTGGAGGTCAGCCCCGACTTAAAGACGCTGTACGACGCCGACAATCAGGTACATGAGCTGATCGACACCTCGCTGAAGGTCGAGGGCATGCCGCGCCACGCCTCCACCCACGCGGCGGGCGTCGTCATCACCCGTGACCCCGCTACAGAGTATGTGCCGCTGTCCACCAACGACGGCCTGCCCGTGACCCAGTTCAACATGGTGGAGATCGAGCGTCTGGGGCTTTTGAAAATGGATTTCCTGGGTCTGCGCACGCTGACGGTCATCCATGATACCGAGCTGGCCGTGCGCCGCAAGAACCCGGATTTCCGCATTGCGAACCTCGATTACGACGATCCCGACACCTACGCGATGCTGGCAAAGGGCGAGACCGAGGGTATCTTCCAGCTTGAATCCACGGGCATGACGCAGGTGCTTGTCGCATGCGCCCGAAAAACCTCGAGGACATTATCGCACTGATCTCGCTCTACCGCCCCGGCCCGATGGACTCCATTCCGACCTATCTGCGCAACCGCAAGGACCCGTCCCATGTGACCTATAAGACGCCGCAGATGGCGCACATTGTCGATGTCACGAACGGCGTTGTCATCTATCAGGAGCAGGTCATGCAGATCTGCCGCGAGCTGGCCGGCTTCAGCTTCGGCCAGGCTGATAACGTCCGCCGCGCATGAGTAAAAAGAAGATCAAGGTCATGGAGGCAGAGCGTGAGCACTTCGTCCACGGCTGCAAGGAGCCGGGCAAGGAGTGCGCGGGCTGTGTTGCCAACGGCGTGCCGGAAAATATTGCCAACGAAATTTACGACGATATGATCAGCTTTGCGTCGTATGCGTTCAACAAATCCCACGCCGCCTGCTACGCCTACGTGGCGTTCCAGACTGCGTATTTGAAATGCCACTACCCGCATGAGTTCATGGCGGCGCTGCTGACGAGCGTGCTCGACAACACATCCAAGGTCATTGAGTACACGACGGAGTGCCAGCGCTTGGGGATAAAGGTCCAGCAGCCTGACATCAATGTGTCGCGCGGCGGCTTCACGGCGGACGGCGAGCGGATCCGCTTTGGCCTGAACGCTGTCAAGAGCGTGGGCCGCGACCTGATCGAGCCGTCATTAAGGAACGTGCCGAGCGCCCCTATAGCAGCCTCTATGACTTCTGCAAGCGGCTGCACGGCACGGGTCTCAACCGCCGTGCGCTGGAGAACCTCTCAAAGCCGGTGCATTCGATACTCTGGAGCCGACCCGCCACGGTATGCTCGAGAGTGTCGAGGGTATTCTGAAAAGCGTCGAGACCGACGCCCGCCAGAATCTGGACGGCCAGATGGACCTGTTCGGCTGATGGGCGGAGGAGAGGACGAGAAACCCGCAAATGACTATAAGGTCCCGAACCTGCCGGAATATTCCGCCTCTGATCTGCTGAAAATGGAGAAGGAGGTCTCCGGCCTCTACCTGTCCGGCCATCCGCTGGACGCCTACCGTGCCCAGATCGCGCAGGTTTCCACCTGCACGATTGCTCAGCTGCTGGGCGAGGACGCAAAGCAGTTTGACAACCAGACGGTGACGCTTGTCTGCACAATCGTCAAAAACAAGATCATGACCACCAAGTCCAACACGCTGATGGCCTTTACCACCGTCGAGGACCTGACCGGCAGCATGGAGCTGCTGGTGTTCCCGCGCATCCTGGCCGAGTGCCGCGCGGCCTTGCAGGAAAACGCCGTTGTGGTCGCCAATGGCCGCGTCTCCGTCAAGGAGGACGAGGCCGCCCGCCTGATCGTCGAGGGCATGCAGCCCATCGAGACCTACGACCCCGGTAAAAACTTTGGCATGAACCGCGTGGAGCGCGTCAAGCGTGAGACAAGCGGGGGAGGGGCTGCCGGGTATTTCCTAACCGTGCCCTCCCGCGACAGTGCGCAGATGCACAAGGTAGAAAACCTGCTCTGCAACATTTTCGACGGGGGCACGGTGCGGGTGTATTTCCGCTTCCAAGATACCGGCAGGGCCATGCTGGCGCGGCACATGGCGGTAAAGGATGATCCGCTTCTGCGCGCCGAATTGGAGCGCATTTTGGGCAAGGATTGTGTAAAAGTTCAGGATGTTGAACACTCTGCAAAATAAATCCATACGTTTTGCGCGATTTATCCATAATTTCAGGGCGCAAAGTGTGGTATAATGTGTATGGTCGCGAGATTGTTAAAAATTTATTGTAACGTGATGACCACGCCTGAATAAATCGTAATGGTTCAGGCGGGTCCATAGTTCCCGAAATAGGAGGGGCTCGCTTTATGGCTAAGGAAATCAAAACGATCGGTGTGCTCACCAGCGGCGGTGACGCACCTGGCATGAACGCCGCTGTGCGTGCCATTGTTCGTGCAGGCATCAGCAAGGGCTACCGCATGATGGGCATCCAGCGTGGTTACAATGCCTGATCAACGGCGAAGTTTATGAAATGAACGTCCGCAGCGTATCGGAGATCATCCACCGCGGCGGTACGATTCTGTATACCGCGCGCTGCCTGGAGTTCAAGACGAAGGAAGGCCAGGCCAAGGGTCTTGCCCGCTGCAAGGAGCTGGGCATCGACGCACTGGTCGTCATCGGCGGTGACGGCTCCTTCATGGGTGCCCGTGCGCTGGCCAACCAGGGCATTCCCTGCATCGGCCTGCCCGGCACCATCGATAACGACATCGCCTGCAGCGAATACACCATCGGCTACGATACGGCTATGAATACCGCTGTCGAGGCCATCGATAAGCTGCGCGACACCACCCAGAGTCATGACCGTTGCTCTGTCGTTGAGGTCATGGGCCATCATGCCGGTTATATTGCCTGAACGTCGGTATCGCTACTGGCGCTGTGGCTGTTCTGCTGCCGGAGATCCCGTTCGATTTTGAGCGCGATATTCTCGAGCGTATGCGCCAGACCCAGGTCACGGGCAAGAAGCACTTCATTATCATCGTGTCCGAGGGCGTTGTCGGTGCGCAGGAGCTGGCCAACCAGATCCAGGCGGCCACCGGCGTTGACTCCCCGTGCAACCGTTCTGGGCCACATCCAGCGCGGCGGTTCCCCGACGGTCCGTGACCGCGTGAACGCCTCGCTGATGGGCTACCACGCCATTGACCTGCTGGACAAGG
>ENA-OQIO01001718-OQIO01001718.1-human-gut-metagenome-genome-assembly--contig:-NODE-1718-length-10417-cov-2.334597_pt1 | contig 10417 bp, 13 predicted proteins | sample MGYA00242573_ERZ504737 | MGnify/ENA primary metagenome ERZ504737 (study PRJEB26092, sample SAMD00036203) | human gut metagenome | host: Homo sapiens | study: EMG produced TPA metagenomics assembly of... | reverse complement strand
GTTGCTTTGTCTGGAATACGAACGACTCCCTCCAAGAATTGCAGCCCCGGCAGTTTTTACCGCCGGGGCTGCAGCACTTCATCGCTTATCCCTCCGGTTTTGCACCGGCATTTTGGATACGGCAAGCATCCAGGCAGCTTCTGCCATTTGCTCTGCCTGCAAAATGGGGGATGCAGTGCACCCGCCCCGCAGGCGGAAAAATGCTCCCGCAGCAGTCTGCGGGACAAATTCAGAAAGGGTGGCTTGCCTGCCTGCCCATGGAGACGTAAGCGCAAAAGCAGGAATGCGGGAAAGGGCAAAGGACGGTTTCGGCGAAGAAACGTCTGGCGGTGGCGGAAAAGCCGAACGCAAGATTTTTTCAATTATGCTGGCTCGTAAGGTGAACCGGACCGAAACTTCCTTGCGGAACTGTGCAGCGTTATCGTTCATCTGCACCTGAACCGGCAGCCGCGTCCCCGGCGCTTGCCGCACCCAAAATAGCCGGTAGAGCGTGGTTTAACGATTGGCGCTTTCCAGATACGTCTCAAACGCCTCGGCAAAGCTGGCATTCACATCAAAGGGAACGGTGTAGTCCACCTTGGAGGTGACAAGGCAGAGGTCCAGCCGGTTGGAGGTCTCGTCCGCCTGCCGGTTCAGCTTGCCCAGAGCAGCGTGGATGCCTTGCGGTCGTAGTTGATGGTGGTCACCCGCTTCACATCGCAGCAGTAGGAGATCTGGTTGCCCTCAGCGTTAAAGCGGTAGCCGGTGCCCCCGCCGGAGAGCAGCTGCTCAGAGCTGCGCAGGTCGTTCATCCGTTTGAAGGTACGGGCAATGCTCTGGCGCGCGGCATTCAGGCTGACCTCGCTGTCCATATCCATGTCCAGCGCATCCTTTGCCTTGCGGATGGCAGCGAACAGGCGGCCCTTCTCCTCCAGCAGATAGAGCATGAACCGGGCAATATCGGTGATCTGCTCTGCATATTCGGTCTGTGCTACGTCCATAACGGTCTCGTCCTCAGCCTCGGGCATCACCTTATGGCGCAGATAGGTGTTGGCCACCTTGGTCACGTTGGCATCGCAATCCAGAATGCCCTGCGCCTCATCCAGCAGGGACTGGAGCTTGTTCTGGTAGCGGAATGCTTCCTTCAGGTTCATAGTCGTTCCCCTCCGTTTTGGTTTTTCTGCTTTCAGCTTACCACAGACTGCCCGCCTGCGCAAGCCTTCCGGTAAAACAGGCAAAGCGCCCGCTCCGGCATGACCGGAGCGGGCGCTTTGCATTTGCTGTGACACTTATTGGGATAAGAGATTGGCATTACTCAGCCGGCCACGCGCTCGGTGCGGCCTGCCTCCAGCATATAGCGCAGGAAGCCGGTCACGTCGGCAGGGTCGGTCACGGTGAGGTCAAAGCCCTTTTTGGGGGCAGTGTCCATCATCTGCAGCATGGAGCGTGCGGTAGTGTCCTTTTTCAGGTCGCAGGTCTTGCCGTTGTCCAGATGCAGCAGCACGCTGCCGTGGCTGGCAGAAAGCTGGCGCATGAAACGTTCCTTATCAAAATACTCGATACGAAGCATAGGAATACCTCCTTGATGAAGCGGTTTATATTACACTTGCCGTCCGATCCTCTTTGGATAGACGGCGGGAGAATAGCGGTTTTGCCCGGCAGGGAACGCTTGCACAGCTTGCGTCCCGCTGCCTTGGTGCTATACTGAGCTTGGAGCTCTGATAGGATAATACCACAAAACAATCGCTAATAATAGAATAAAACCGCATAGTATATGCAACAAAACCGGCATTGACAAAAAACATTCAAAGTATTGCGGAAAGGAATTGGTGAATATGGCATATCAGACAAGCTGTGCCTCTTATACCAGCGGCCGGGTGGGGCTGTCCAGCGCTACTGCCGTGGTGGCCGATGCCGCCGGGCGGGAGCAGACCCAGCACGGCAGCCCACTGTTCCCTATCGCCTGCTACGCCGAGGATCTTTCCTGTTTTTCGGTGGCGTGGCACTGGCACGAGGAATTTGAGTTCATTCTGGCGGCACTGGGGCCCATCCATGTAGATGTGAACAAGACCCGGCTGACTTTGCAGACCGGGCAGGGGGTGTTTATCAACTCCGGGGCGCTGCACGCGGTAGAGCCTGCCGAGGGCAGGGCGCTGCTGCACTCCGGCGTGTTCCAGCCCCGGCTTGTCGGCGGCATGGACACCGTATTCTGGCAAAAACTCATCCGCCCTCTCTTGCAGCCCGGCACGCCGCCCTTCTTTTTGCTGGACGAGGCCGTGCCATGGCAGCGGCAGGTGCTGCTCTGCCTGCGGGAGGCGTGGAAGGGCGTGGCGGACGAGCCCTTTGACTACGAGAACCGGGTGCGCTACCACCTTACCGCTGCCCTGCGGCTGCTCATTACCCAATGCGTCAGCGGCAAGGTGAAGGTATCGGAGCAGGAGCAGATCGCCTCGGAGCGGATGAAGCAGATGCTCCGCTATGTAGAGGAGCACTACGCCGAGGAGCTGACCGTGGAAAAGCTGGCTGGCTGCGTCGCCCTGAGCGAAAGTGCCTGTCTGCGCAGTTTCCGGCAGTTTCTGGGCATCACACCCATCCAGTACGTCAAGCAGTTCCGGGTAGAAAAGGCCGCCGAGCTGCTGCGCTCCACTCGGCTCAAAACCGGCGAGGTGGGGCTGGAATGCGGTTTTTCGGACGCCAGCTATTTTATCAAGAGCTTCCGGGAGATCAAGCACTGCACCCCCCGGGAGTACCGCATCCGCTTCTGCTGAGCAAAAAGTAAAAAATGCCGGGCAGCTGCAAGCTGCCGGCATTGCATTACAAAATTTCCCCCTGCCAGCGCTCCGGCGGGATGACAGGCTCGGTGACAAAGGCTCGGGGTTCGGGGCAAGAACATGGCGAGTGACCCGGAAAAGCCCCTCGGCGTCGCACAGGATACACTTTGCATCGCCAAATTTTGTGTTCCGGGCTGCGCCGCAGTCCAGATATGCCTGCTCCAGCTTGACGAAATCCTCCGAGATATGCGGCTGCTGTGCGTTGTAGTGGCAGCGCATATAGACGGTGTGCTGCGCCCCGGCTTCGTCCACCACGGTCAGCTGCAGGGGCTTGTCGGTCAGGCGGTTCGGCACGTTCAGCACCTCCTCCACGCTATGGATAAAGGTGTTGCGGGCGTGGGTGACCCCCAGCAGCAGCACTTTGCCGTGGGCTGCCCGCAGCCGGTCGTAGCAGCCGCCGGGAGTGCAGGGGGTGTTGGCGTCCAACTCTCCTTCCAGATACGCAGCCGCCCCCTTGCCGTAAGCTGCCATGCTGTGGGTGGGGTGCAGCGAGCGCACCACCCCGGGGCGATGCCGGAACAGCTCCGGCAGAATGCCACGCAGCACGGGCTGCGGCGTACATCGAACACTCGGTTTTCCTCGTTGATGAACCGCCATGTGTGGGTGGGCAGCAGCAGCAAGCCCTCCGCAAAAAACTCCATCAATGCGTCCAGAACCGTGTCTGCGCCGCCCTCCACTGGGCCGATGGACTTCATGGAGGAATGGATCAGGATGGTCTCGTTGCCTGTCAGCCCCATTGCTGCAAGGTCGTGCTTGAGGTCAGCCTTTGTATATGCCATGTCGTTTCTCCTTTTCGGGCATTTTGTCTGTACCCAGTTTACCGCCTTTTGTGCGGCAAAGCAAGCCGATACACAAAAAGGCACATACCCTGCCGCGTCTGCGGGGTATGTGCCTTTCAGCTTTTTTCAGTGGTCAGCGGTTACTCGCCCAGCAGCTCCTTGCGCACCGGTGCGACCTGATCGTTCACCAGTTCCTTCAAAGCCTTCTGGAAGTGCCACATATCATTGCCGAGAATGATCATGTTGTAGCCGTCTGCAATAGCCTGCTTCAGGTTCTCCTGCGTGGGAGGCACCACCGGGCCCAGAACGCCCAGACCCTTGGCGCGGCACTTTGCCACCAGCGTCTTGTAGGCCTCGTGGACCTCCTCGCCCATGGAGTAGCCGATCTTCAGCTGCTTGGAAACAGCGTAGTCGATGGGTCCGAAGTTGACGGCATCAATGCCGGGCACGTCAAGGATCTCGTCGATGTTGTCGGTAAACTCAAAGTCCTCGTCCATAGGGATGACCAGCGTATCCCGGTTCTGCTGCTCGATGTAGGCGTTCCAGTCAAAGTTGTGGTAACCAAAACCGGCAGCACGCACGTTGGTCTCGCCGCCGCGGCGGCCCAGCGGTGCAAACTTTGCGCCCTCCACGCTGCGGCGTGCCATTTCGGCCGTCTTGCAGTGGGGGATCACAACGCCGTCTGCGCCCCATTCCAGCACCTTGCGGATGGCTACCTCGTTGTCGTCTGCCATGCGCACCAGCACCGAAATATCATGCAGTTTTGCCGCCATGATCTGCTTTTCGAATGCTTCATCCAGCATATAGTTGGTGTGCTCCAGATCCAGATAGATAAAATCCAGACCGGACATGGCAATGTTTTCGATCACGCAGGTCGTGCCGGTAAAGCACGCCATACCGAAAACCGGGCCCTTTTTCATCTTTTCCTTCAGAGTCAATTCTTACACCTTCTCTTTTTTCTCGGGTTCCTATTATAAACCGCACCCGCTTTGCGGCGGGTGCGGCTGCGTACAGACCTATGCTTAGAAAATGCTGTAACCCAGCAGCTGCGGCAGGGCGGTGGTCAGCGGGCCCCACAGGCTGATAGAAATCAGCACGATGACGTTGCAGATGACATAAGGTGCAGCGCCCTTGAAGATCTCAATGATGGGCATACGGTTAATCTTGTTGCAGGCGTTCAGGCACATGCCAACGGGAGGCGTGACCAGACCGATAGCAAGGCCGGTAATCATCATAGCGCCGAACTGCAGCGGAGAGAAGCCGTACTGCTGCATGACCGGCAGCAGGATGGGAGTCAGCAGTAGGATGGCGGGGCTGACGTCGATGAAGGTACCGATCAGCAGAATCAGCACGTCAAAGATCAGCGCAATGGCCCACGCGGGCAGGTTGAGGGACATGAAGAATGCGCCCACGGTCTGCGGCACCTTCTGCATGGTGAGCACCCATGTGAAGATGGTGGTAAAGCCGATGATGAGCATGATGGAGGAGGAGGAGATCAGGGTCTTTTTCAGTGCCTCCCAGACACCCTTCCAGGTCAGCTCCTTGTAAACGAAGAAGCCCACCAGAATGGAGTACAGCACAGCGACACCTGCGCTCTCGGAGGCGGTGCAGACGCCAAAGGAAACGCAGATGATAATGAACACCGGCATGATCAGGGCGGGAATGCCGCTCAGCAGGCTCTTGGCGGCGCGCTTTGCGTCAAACTTGGCCTTTGCCGGGTGCCAGCCCTTCTTTGCGCTGATGATGTACACGAGGACCAGCTGGGTCAGACCGATCAGGATGCCGGGCACGGCACCTGCCATGAACAGAGCACCCACGGATGCGCCGGAGATCATGGAGTAAACGATCATGGGGGTAGAGGGCGGGATGATCATGCCCATGGTGGAGGAAGCAACGGTGATGCCCGCAGAGGCCTCCGGAGGGTAGCCCTCCTTTTCCATGGCGGGGATCAGGATGGAGCCCAGAGCAGAGGTATCTGCACAGAGGAGCCGGAGATGCCGCCGAAGATCATGGAGGCCACGATGTTCACTTCGCCCAGACCGCCGCGCACCGGGCGCAGCAGCTCCATGCAGAAGTTGATGATGCGCTGGGTGATACCGCCGGTATTCATCAGCTCACCGGCCAGCATAAACAGCGGCATGGCTATCATCAGCTCGCTGTAAGCGCCGTTCCACACGCGCTGCGGCAGCATGGTGATAAAGTTGGTGCGTAGATCAGAATATAGCTCACGCAGGAAGCGCCGATTGCAAAGGCCAGCGGCACGCCCAGCGCAGCAAGAAGATCAGCAGCACCAGAAGGATGAGCATTGCCATAAGTATTTTCTCTCCTTTCCCTTATGCGTCTTCCTTGGTCAGCGCCTTGTTCTTGGGCGCAAAGAAGGAAATGTCGGCCTTATACAGGGTGATAATCTTGATCACGACGCAGATGGCGCAAATGATGCCGCAAACCGGCATGATGCCGTACATATACATCATGGGGATCTCCATGCCCTGACTGATCTGCTTGCCTGCAACGCCAACATACTTGAAGCCCTGATAGGTGAATACCAGATCCACGGCCAGTACGATGAGATAGTTGACGATGGCCAGCCAGCGCTTGCGGGCGGGCTTGACGCCGTCGTAGATGATGTCGATCATGACGTGCTCATCCTTGATGACGTTGATGCCCATGCCCCAGAAGGTGGTAAAGGCAAACAGGGTGGTGTTGAACTCTGCCAGCTGCTTCCAGCTCAGGGAGAAGCAGTAGCGTGCAATAACCGTAAAAATGACCAGCGCGGCAAGCAGTGCCATAGCGACGATCCCGATGAAAAAGTACAGGTCAAACAGCTTTTTCCCGAATTTTTTGAGCGCTTCTATTGTGCTCAGCCCCTTTCCTGTAATGTTGTGGGTGGTTTATCATTGAGAAAGGGCAGCCCGAAGGCTGCCCCCGTGCCTCAATAAAAACGATATACGCGCAAGCGGTTATGCCTTTGCAACGATATCCTGCATCTCCTTCAGCTCGTCTGCGGTGCAGATGCCCTCGCTGATGCACTTGTCGTACACAGACTGCACAGCCTGCTGGAAAGCCTTCAGCTCATCTGCGAGGCTCGTACACCTCGCAGCCGTAGTCCACGATGGTCTGCTTTGCAGCACTGGAGTTCTGGTCGATCAGCTGGTCGTTGTACTCGCCCATAGCGGTAGCGCACTCGGTGATGGCATCGCGGAACTCCTCGGGCAGAGCGTTCCACCATGCAGCGTTCACATAGAAGGGATCCGGATGGAACTGGTAGTTCACTTCGGTGAAGTACTTCTGCACCTCGTAGAACTTCATGCCTTCCACGTTGACCCAAGGGTTCTCCTGACCGTCTGCAACGCTGGTCTTCAGGCCCATGTACAGGTCAGAGTACGGGATGGTGGTGGTGGTAGCGCCCATGGCCTGGAAGGTCATGTCGATGGTTTTCATGCCGTTGGTGCGCATCTTCAGGCCCTTCAGGTCTGCCGGAGCCTTGATAGGGTGCTTGGAGTTGGAGAACTGACGGTAGCCACCTGCATCGCACAGGTTGATGATGACGGTGCCGGTCTCGCCCTCGGCCTCAGCGCACACCTTCTGTGCCAGCTCGCTCTGCAGCAGAGCGGTGACCTGTGCACGGGTGTTGGTCAGGAAGGGCAGGGTGAACATCAGCAGACGAGGCTGAAGTCGAACTGGCCGCCGCGCATACCCTGAATGGTACCTGCGACCACCTGCTCCAGCATCTCCTTCTCGGTGCCCAGCTGGCCGTTGCCGTAAACCTCGATCTTCACATGGCCGTTGGTGGCAGCAGCCACATCCTCGGCAAACTTTTCCATGGAGACAAAGCGGGGGTTGCCTTCGGGCTGTGCATGACCCACGGTCATGGTAAAGCTGCCCAGAGAGGCAAACTTGTCATCACCGCCGGCTGCGGAGCTGGCTGCAGGTGCTGCGGTGGTGGTGGAAGAGGCAGAACCACCGCAGGCTGCCATTGCACCTGCTGCGGCCACTGCGCCGGATACCTTCAGAAAGTTGCGACGAGAGATCTTTTTCATACGATTGTCCTCCAACTTGTGTCAGGCCGCCGGGAAACTGCCTCGTGCTTGTCTCTTTGCCGGTCAACCTGTATACAGCATTTACTTCGTGCTGCTGTCGTAACAAAAAATACATATTTCCACAAGAGCAATATTCACTGAACTTATTGAGGTTTCTTTGTGCATTTGGCACAATATTCACCTTTTTTCAGCATTTATTCAACTTTTTTCTGGTGTTTTCATCTAATATACCAGTTTCGTCACTACAAGATCCGTGTTTTGCCCGATTGTAAGTTCCTGTATACAAGAGCTGTCATAAACTTCTATTCAAGCATTGACATTCTGTCGCCGGAACGGTACAATGATAATAAGCTTATATTTACCGGATAAATGGAGAACAACTATGGCTACATTACAGCACACTGATGAGCTCTATCATATTCTCGAGGACGAGATCTGCGCACTGAAGATCCTGCCCGGGGAAGCGCTGAGCGAAAACCAGCTGTGCAAGCGGTTCGGCGTTTCCCGCACTCCTATCCGCAGCGTTTTGCAGCGGCTGGAGCAGAACCGCTTTGTGCAGATCATTCCCTGCAAGGGCACCATTGTTACCGCCATTGACACCGGCGTGGTGGACCAGCTCATCTTCCAGCGTGTTGCGGTGGAGGGCATGGTGTTCCGGGATTTTGTGCAGAGCTGCTCGCCCATGGAGATCCTTGCGGTGGAACACCTTTATAATATGCTGCTGGAAGCCGCTGCGGGGCGCAGCGACCCGGAGAACTTTGATTTCAACCACTTCCTCAGCTGCGACCTTGCCATGCACGAGTACTGGTTCCACAAGACCAGCAAGGAGTACCTCTGGGAGCAGATGACCCGTCCGCAGGCAGACTACTCCCGCTTTATCCGTCTGGACATCGTGGGTGCACGCAACGTGTCCAGCGTCGTCAGCGAGCACGCCGAGATGCTGCGCATCCTGCGTGAGAAGGATCTGGACGCCATTGAGCCGCTGATGCGCACCCACCTGTACGGCGGTGTGAGCCGTATGGGCAGCAAGATCTACTCGGACGAATACCGCGGCTACTTCAAGCTGCCGGAGAACAAAAAATAAAGAAGGCCGCTGCACAGTTTCCTGTGCAGCGGCCTTCTTCTGGTTGCGCCAGCAGGAGTCGAACCTACGATGGGGGAGTCAAAGTCCCCTGCCTTACCGCTTGGCGATGGCGCATCATGCAAAACAGTATAGCATATTTTCCGCTGTTCCACAAGAGGTGCGCCGCATTTTTGCAGCTTTTTCTGTGCGCTGTCTGCCGCACTTGCGGCGGTTTGGGTCGGTTTTTGGGCTTTGCGGCCGGGCCCTGCGTTTTCCATATTCTTCCATGTTTTTACGAAAGGCAAGTTTTGCGGGACGCGTTTTTCAAAAAACACAGTCCGCAGGGGGCACAAGATTCATATTGCAAAGGTGAAATTTATTTTTTTCCTGATTTTTCTTATTATTTTCTCAAAAGACTGTATTTTTTGTTGCGGTTCTGGTACACTGGATGTGATAAAAATAAGTTGAAGAAACTACGCCGATGTCCGGGCTGTCCCCGGGCGGGGCAGTGTCTCCATCTTTGTGAAGGAAAGCGAGGGATCTCATGAAAAAATTCCTGAAAACGCTGGTGGTCGGGCTTTGCCTGTTCACGCTGCTGTGCTGCGCACTGCCGGCTGCATTTGCTGCCGACAAAACTTCAGGGAGCAAAAAGGAAGAGAACGTGTACGCCATTGGTATGGATGCCCAAGGCGGCATCTGCTCCACCGTGGTAACCTACACGAACCTGTCCGGCAAACTGGAGAGCACGCCCGAGCAGCCTACCATGACGGGCTACTCCTTTGATGGCTGGTACACCGAGCCGGTGGGCGGCAGCAAGGTGACCACCTCCACCGTGTTCACCTCCGACGCCACCATTTACGCCCACTGGACTGCAAGTCGGTACTTCTACCGTGCCGCAGCCCACCACCCAGCCTGCCGCCCAGTGGCAGAAGTATGTAGGCCCTGCCCTTGTGGCCGGTGCCCTGCTTACCACCCTGCTGGTCTCCACCATGTTCTGAACACTGCTGTAAACACAATGATACCGTTGAAGAAAGGGATCTTACCATGACTACTTCTACCATGAAAATGCCCGCCAGCTATTCCACCATCGAAGCCGAGGAGATGACCTATCTGGACGGCGGCGCCAGCAACGCTTATCAGTCCTTCCTGGACATCGGCAAGGTGTTCAACTACATTGCCCGCATCTTCTCCGGTGCAAGCTCCATCATCAACAATGTTAACGTCATCTACCAGTCCTTTGTATCGCTGAACAGCCTGCTGGGCAGCTTCGGCAAGTAAAAGCATCACCCCAAAGTTCAGATCCGGGAGCCGCGCTTTTTTCGAAAAGTGCGGCTCCCGTTTTTCGTACACGCTGTAATTCAGTGCATTACTGCGCAGCACTTCACGTTCCAGAATTGTGAACAAACTTTTTAAGCTTTTGGGGGGTCAGTGGTCGTTTTTTTGGGCTTTTTCTATATAAAAAGCAAAAAAATGCGATATTTTTTCGGCTTTATCTCTTGATTTTGTGTCTGATTTGTTATATTGTTGTTACATGGAATGTGCTAAAATAAGATAGTTTATAAAAGGTCTCTCCAGCTGCGCAAGTTGCGTGGCAACAAGTGAGTTTTCAGGCATTTTCTTTAAGTTTTTTCGGTATTTTCGAATTTCATTATCTTTACATTCGGGAGTTTTGTACGCAAATGGCAGATCGTGAACTGCGGCGGATGCACCGCGCTGAACTGATAG
>ENA-OQIO01001717-OQIO01001717.1-human-gut-metagenome-genome-assembly--contig:-NODE-1717-length-10423-cov-2.998349_pt1 | contig 10423 bp, 14 predicted proteins | sample MGYA00242573_ERZ504737 | MGnify/ENA primary metagenome ERZ504737 (study PRJEB26092, sample SAMD00036203) | human gut metagenome | host: Homo sapiens | study: EMG produced TPA metagenomics assembly of... | reverse complement strand
TGGCCTGCGGAGTAAATCCGTGGGCATTCAGAGCGTCTTAGGGGCTTTTGTTCCAATGGTGCGCCGGAACTTGAAGTTCATATCGTACTTGCAAGAGTGCCGAGAACCGTATTCGGTGTGCTTGCAGGGGCGGCGCTCGGCATGTCCGGCCTGCTCATGCAATCCATCACCAGAAATCCGATTGCTGATCCGAGTATTCTGGGTGTAAATACAGGAGCGTCCCTTTTTGTGGTGTGTGGAATTGCTTTTTTCCATATACAAAGTGGGAATCAGTATATCTGGCTTGCATTCGCCGGTGCAGCACTCACAGCAGTTCTTGTTTATGGACTCGCTTCTGTCGGAACCGGCGGTGCTACGCCGATTCGTCTGGCATTGGCTGGTGCAGCTGCCTCGACAGCATTACAGTCGCTGGTAAATACGGTAATGCTGCCCAATACGCAGGTGATGGATCAGTTCCGGTTCTGGCAGGTAGGAAGCATCAGTGGTGCATCCTGGGAAGATATCAAATTGATGAGTCCTTATCTTGCAGTCGGATTTGTATTGGCATTTTTCCTGGTACCTTCTTTGAATACATTAGCGTTGGGTGATGATGTGGCAACAGGGCTTGGTGTGAACGTGACAGTGGTGCGGGGATTAGCGGCACTTTCCGGTGTCCTGTTGTGTGCAGCAGTGACTGCGTTGGCGGGACCAATCAGTTTCATTGGCCTTATGGTTCCACACCTGATACGCGCACTTGTCGGTCCCGATCTGAAAAAGATAATGCCGCTATCTGCAGTCTGTGGAGCCTGTGTTTTACTGATTTCAGATGTCCTTGGAAGAATATGGGGAAGCCCCGGTGAACTGGAGTCTGGAATTGTCACAGCATTGATCGGCGGTCCTGTTTTTATTTTTATCATACGAAAGGTCAGGGTACGCTCTTTATAATGAAAAAAAATACGATTTGGTCGGGATATTACAAAAGAAAGAAAAGATACTGGTTTACCGCCTGCATCCTGCTTTCACTTGTCATTTTACTTGCCTGCATTATGATGGTTTATGGAAATACCATATATATGCCGGGCACAGTCCTGGAAGTATTAAAGGGAAATGAAACGAAGGGTGCAGCATTTACAATTAAGACCCTTCGTCTACCGCGCATGCTTGCAGCAATCTTTTGTGGAGCGGCTTTTGGTCTGGCAGGGAATACATTCCAGAAATTACTGGGAAATCCGCTTGCAAGTCCCGATATTATCGGTGTGACTTCCGGTGCAAGCGTTGCCGCTGTTTTTGGAATTCTCGTGTTAAATGGAATGGAAATATTGTATCTATTCTGGCGGTTCTATCCGGATTACTTGTTTCCTCTGCAATCTATTTTTTGCCCAGGGAGACGGTTTCTCAAATGGGAAACTGATTCTGACAGGAATCGGCATGCAGGCATTCTTAAATGCTTTGATTTCCTGGATGCTGTTAAAGGCTTCGGAATATGATGTATCAAGTGCATTAAGATGGCTTAGCGGAAGTTTAAACGGAGTATCGATGGATCAGGTCCCACGGCTTATGGTTGTGGTGGTCTTTTCCACTGTGGCAATTTTTCTTCTAAACAGACATCTGGAAATCTTACAGCTGGGGGAAGCACATGCCAGGGTGCTTGGCATAAGGATCACAGCCACACGGCTCGGTCTCATTTTATGTGCGTTGCTGTTGATTGCGTTTGCAACGTCGGTGACAGGACCGATTGCCTCTGTCGCTTTTCTTGCAGGACCGATTGCGGCGAGAATCTCCGGAAGTGGAAAAAGTAATCTGATGACTTCCGCCCTTACCGGCTGTGTGCTTGTGATGGTCTCTGATTTGGTCGGACAGTACGCATTTCCATCCCGCTATCCTGTAGGCGTTGTTACAGGCATCCTCGGTGCACCGTATCTCATTTATCTATTAATTCGGATGAACCGCATGGAAGGGTAAGATCATATCAGATATGGATCTTTTATATTTGTTAAAATAGGAGTAATAACAGCATGAACGATCATACAACTAGCGGCAGAGTACATAAATGCCGGCTATAATCACAAAACCATCCTTTCGGATGTCAGTGTAACCATTCCCCAAAATAAAATCAGCGTCATTCTTGGCGCAAACGGCTGCGGAAAGTCAACATTGCTGAAAACCTTTGCAAGACTGCTGGCACCGCAGAGCGGCAGATGATATTAGACGGAAAAAATGTTTCTGAAATTCCATCCAGACAAATGGCAAAAATGCTCGGCCTTTTGCCGCAGTCACCTGTCGTACCGGAGGGAATCCGGGTGATGGATCTTGTTTCCAGAGGCCGGTTTCCGTATCGACAGTTTTTAAAAAGCATGACGAGGGAAGATTACGCTGCGGTGGAAGAGGCAATGGAAATTATGGGGATCACAGAACTTACAGACCGGCTGTAGAGGAGCTTTCCGGAGGTCAGCGCCAACGCGTCTGGATTGCTCTCGCATTAGCACAGCAAACAGATATTTTGCTTTTGGATGAGCCGACGACTTTTTTGGACATTGCTTATCAGATTGAAATTTTAGATATGCTTACGGACTTGAACCGGAAACACAAAACAACGATTGTAATGGTGCTGCATGATATCAACTTATCTGCAAGGTATGCAGATTATTTATTCGCCATGAAAAAGGGACAGTTGGTGGCGGAAGGCACACCGGATGAGATTATCACGCCGGAATTGATGGAAAAAGTCTATGGCTTAGCGTGTGATGTTATAACAGACCCTGTGTCCCAATCACCGATGGTTCTTCCAAAAGGAAGACATTATGCCTCCGCGGCAATCTGAGCGCGGAACTGGCCGGGCGTCAGCCCACACCAGTTTTTAAACATATTGGTAAAGGCTGCGGGACTCTGATAACCGACGTTTGCTGCAATCTCATGGATATTGCAGTCTGTGTCGCGGAGCAGTCTTGCAGCCTGATTCATACGCAGATTATTGGCATAATTCCAGATGGTCTGCTGATACAATTCTAGAAATCCGGCCTTTAATTTTTGCTCACTAATCTCAAATGTCTGGCTCAGTTCATAAATAGTAACAAAAGAGCCGGCATCTTTTTCTAGCTGATCATGAGCTTTTCTGACTTTCTCAAAATCAGCCTGTGTCATCTTTATTTTCCGCTTGCCAACATAAATATAGTGCGTATCACTGGAAGCAGGAATCGTTGACAGACATTCCGTTTTGGGGTTTAAAAGATGCGCCAGAAATTCCAGGCAGAGTGCCTTTTGCAGTGCCAGCGTCATTGTCTTTTGATTCAGGAGAAATTCTATTTTCGACAGAATCCCGCGCAATTCCGATGATAAATTATGATAGCGGATATTCGGTTGAATGAAATCCAATGCGTCTTTGGGATAGCCAAGAAAGGGAAGCAGATCATTCCTTAGGTATTTCATCCGGATAGAGACTTCGATTCCGCGGAAACGCTGCCCACATTTCCAGCAGTTGATACCACCGGCGGATTGTTCTACCGCAAGAAAAGCGGAAGGGTGCGACATCGGTGACAATCTGTGGTTTACAAGAGAATAAGTAATTCCCTCATAAATAATTCCAAAATGAAGAAATGCAGATTCGTAATCAAATTCTGCAAGCAGATCGGCCGGAATTGTATAATCCCCCGTTCCACATTGTATCTCATCAAGAGAACCATAAATGTGGATTGTGCCAACATCCGGATTCGTCCAGATTTGTTCATGAGGCTGTTCAAAAGTACAGTTTAATCCAATCTGTTTATAGAAATACAGACCATAGTCGTCGGGATTTGTTGTTTTATAAAAATTCATGTGCATATGATACCTTGTAATAATGTGATTTTACATGATTGCCATAAAAGTTAGTACAGGCTAACCTATGCTATTCTAGCATAAATAAGCAGGAGTGTCAAAAAGTTCGACTTTTCTTATTTAGGGGAAAGGAACAGCCGGTGGGATGCATGGAAGCTCAATGCAGAATTTGCATATAGCATGATTTACGGTATAAAAAATGAAAAACATACAAAGCAGTACCCCAAACGGGCGAATTGTGATACGATGAATCCGATATCAAAAATGTAAGAGGCTGTTAGAGGTACAGAGAGCAATGGAGGAAAAACTTTCAGAAATGACACTTGCTGATGTGAGATGTCAAAGCACATTCTGATCCAAGTGTAGTCTTTAAATTCTTTTCAGCTTCCCAGCAGTCAATGCGAAGCATATAGCCGGCACTGGTATAAACATCAATACTGTTGCACTGTGGATTGTATTCTGCAAATATTGTTCTCATCGTATCCCATCTCCTTATTATTCAATCAATCATTAATTGTAAAAATTAAGAAGCATTTCAATCAGTTCACCATGTCAGTTTTATTTTGTGTTATACTGTTTTATAGATTTTTCTTGGTCTCCGCTGCCGCTTCGGTCGGCACAGAGCAGATGTCCACCGGACATCTTGTGCCCTTGTATTTTCCCTTATCAGAGTTCGTAAACTTATATGGGAAGATATAACACAAGGGAAACAATAAGGGAAAGCTCACCTGCGATAAATCCAGTGTTTTCAAGGGTCTGCGGAGAATTTAATAACAAAATATAACAGATATTAAATCTCTTAAAACAGGTGAAATCTCAATCGGGAGTTGTCGAACTGACACATTAGAAAGGATTATCTATGAGTGAACAATTCGGATATGGAATGGGCTTCTATAAAACGGTGAGTGACGATTTGAAATCCATTTTGCCAGATGTGAAATCATTTTCTCCAACTAATTTGAAATATATGAGATACTTTTATGAGATGTATCCTGACGCAGTGATTTGTCCTCAGGTTGAGGACGAATTGATTACAGATGCAAATCGTCCCCAAGTTGGGGATGATTTACAAATCATTTTTAGAATACCATGGGGACATAACAAAATAATACTTGATAAATGCAAAGGAAATTCTGCAAAGGCATTGTTTTATATCAGAAGAGTTTGTCGTCCGTAAATGCAAAACACTGGACGAGCTTATTACAGAATATGTTGCACTTTATGGCAATTTATATATTCATGAAGCGAAAATATCAGATGAATTATATGAAGAGTCTTGGATTGCTACAGATGAGGAAGTTCATCGGTTCCTGTCAAAATATTTATGGAAGCTTTCTCTTAATGATGTAATTATATGAAAGAATATGCTTAGAAAATGGAAAAGACAAAGGAGCTGGTTACAATTGTATGTACTCAGCTCCTTTGTGTATAATAACACAAGGAATGATTCATCAACCGGTATCCTAAGCTAAAACAAGGAATGAATCCCTATAGGAACATAGAATATTTTGAGAAACGAAAAGAATTCATCAGGAGAAAAAGAAAAATAGCAAAGAATCGAGTTACCGCTGCTAATCCTACTTATGTATAAAAGGATTAGTAGTCATCAAGGCTCGAGCCGTATACAGGGAAACTTGTAAAAATATAATGGATGGCTGCAACTTTTTTCATATGACTTTTGTATATAAGGTAAAGAGATGAAAAGAAGGTGGGAGGTGGAACGTATTGAGTAATTATTATGATGAGAATGAACTAATTAGACGAATCCAAAAAGGAGATGAATCAGCGTTAGCAATAATAATTTCGGAATATCATGCTTATGTCGGAAAAATTGTATACAGTATCTTAGGCAGTTACTCTCATAAAATTGATCTTCAGGGTGTGGTTAATCAGATCTTTTTTACCTTGTGGCATAAAGCTAATAAAATTGATCCATCGAAAAGCGTTACAATAAAAGGTTATTTAGGCACATTGGCCAGAAATACAGCTATAAATGAAAAGAAAAAATGCATACCAGATTACCAGATAAATGATGAGGTCATAGCAGATATTTCCGATGATTTTAACCAGGTTGAATTGAGATTACTGCTGGCGAATGCTCTGAGGAAACTGAATAAGGATGAGCAGTTAATATTAGTTCTGTTTTATTTTCAAAATGAGAAAATAGCCGATATTTCCCGCATTACAGGTATTCCGGCATCCACAGTAAAAAGCAAACTCAAACGCTGCAAAGAGAAGATGAAAAAATTTTTGGAAGAAGGAGGAAATCAGTATGAAAATTTCGTATAACGATATGTTTACTAACATTTCAGATGTTGCTTATGAAATATTAGAAGAAAATGATATGTTTAATGATGAAACCGATGATATGTTTTCTTCAGATAGAACTTGTAAAGATGTAACAGATATGATCCATGATCAGAAAATCGTGAGAAAAAGGCATTTTGCTATCAAGAGTGTTTTACTGGTTGCAGCTCTTGCTGCAATGTCGTCTATTCTTGCTATTGCTCACAACTACGGTGCAGCATTAATTGATGACAGCAACCGGCATTTAGTTGGAAAAGGACTTCATGGAGAAGGACAGATAATAGGAGCTGATGAAGAGATAGAGGTTCCGGATGAACCTTCAGATGGAATTTGGGAAACAACAGCTCGTATTAAATCATACAAAAACGTAAGCATTAGTCCAAACAGTATAACAGAATTTGCTGTATCCGGTGACGCCGGACAATATATTACTCCGGAAATTATATTTGGCAACAATGATTTAGTCATTTTTGAGCAGGAAGACGGATCAGGCTGGGAATTAAATGAGGGAGAAACCTTAATGATTCAGGCAACGGAATATGAAGCGGAAACAAACGGTGGAAATGGCCAGGGAATCATGTATTTTTATATCTGTGACGGTGAAATATTAGATGGAAAATCAGAGCCTCGTAAAGAATTAAATCAAACCTTTGAATTAACTGCAGAAAAATCCGGAGAATATTATATCTGTCTTTTAGGTGTAAGCTCAGATCCTATATCTTTAAAGGAAGGAAAAATAGTTATTAAATAGTAAAAAACGGTTTAGAATAGAAGACTTTAAAAATATTTACGTATTTAATGTTAGTAGTTCAGGAGGCGTAAAAAATGTTTTTGAAAGTGACAGCTTCACAGGTTAAATTCATGCTACGACAGAAGAATGCTCGGATTGTATTTTACATTCTTCTGGTAATGATTTTGACTAATTTTATCTCTAATGTTTTAATGTTCCAGGGAATGGATGTTATAAATATGTATCATCCTATGAAACTGCTTCTTTTAAGCTGGAATAGAAGTATTATTGGTGCTGATCTGCTGTTTGGATTTTTGCAATTATATCCTTTGTTAGTGATATGCCCTGCTGGCTTTTCAATGGCAAAAGAACAACAGACAGGACAGCATATTATTCTGGCTGCACGTATGGGAAATAAGTTATATTATTTTAGTAAAATGACAGCAGCATATATTGTCACATTTCTTGTTTTTTCTTTACCATTTATGATTGAAATTGGATTGAATTGTTTAGCATTTCCTTTAAATGCACAAGGAGATTTAAGCAATTGGAGTTACTACGATCCATCCTATAAGGCAAGTGTGGAAAATTATTTGTTCAGCAAGATATTTCTATGTTCTCCATATATTAGTGCTATGCTGGGAACCATTCTGTTAGGTCTTTTTTCCGGACTCCTCGCTGCGTTTACAGTAGCCGTATCGTCAGTCTTTCGGTTTCGATATAGAGTATTCCTCTTTCTTCCGGTGTTTCTTTTGCTGAATGTAACAGAAATTGTGTCGACAATCTTGTTTAACAAAGGAATAACTTTCCGATTGTCATGGTACAACTATTTCACATTATTTAATGATGAGCCAAAAAATATTATATATTTTTTGTTGTCTATATCAATTCTTGTTGCTTTGACCTTTTTGGGGATATCTATAGGAGGAAGAAAAGATTGTATACAATAAAGAACAAAATTTTTCCACTACTTATAGCTGGGATTTTGAGTGGAGGAATTCTTTCAATTGTTTTCATTAATCCATATGATGGAAGAATATTAGTATCTGAAGCAATACTTCAATTGAGTGGTTCATCTGGAGCGTTCCCGCTTACGCCAGCATTTAAAGATCTAATATCCTTCACCATAAGAATGCTTCCGGATTATATGTTTGAACTATATATAGGAATAGAATTATATCGTCATTTTTGTACAGCAAGTGTTTATGTCTTTTCACGGACACCGAATCGATCACGTTGGTACATAAGAGAAGTGCTTGAAGTAGCAGTAGCAGTTTTTGGGTATCAGATTATAAAAATATTTGCAGCTATGAGTGTGACCTTTTTACGCTACCAGATAGAACCAGACCATTTCGGGTTCTTCTTACTGGTATTTCACATTATTGTTTACTCCTTATGGGTTTTTACTGTTTCATTACTCATTAATCTTATATCAATTAAATACGGAAGTAATAATGCATTTATATGGATTGTTGGTATACAAATTTTTATGACTGCCTTATTGGAATTGGTACAAATATTTGAATCAAATTTAACTCTTACTAAAATCTTCCTCAATGTAAATCCAATAGCACATCTAGTTGTTGGATGGCATACAGGAACCATAAAAGAATTGAAAAATTCGCTAGAAGTAACATATATTAGATTAGATTTTAAAGTTACACTTGTTACAATGCTGGCAATCAGTATTTTTTCAGTAATTGTCGGAATGTATCTCGTGAGTCAGCATGAATTTTTAATTTTAAATGCAAACGAGGAAGGAGATTAAGATGGAATTAAGAGCAGAAAATATCAGTAAAATAATTCACAAGAAAACAATTCTTTCAAATGTTAATTTAGAGTTACATAACGGCACAGTTTACGGTTTTGTTGGTGCAAATGGTTCTGGAAAAACGATGCTTTTTCGTGCATTGTCAGGATTAATGTCCGTGACATCCGGAAGAATTACTTGGAATGGAAAAGTATTACATCGTGATTTTTCAGTCCTTCCAAGTTTGGGGATTCTATTAGAAAATGTAAGACTATATTCAAACATGACAGGTATGGATAATTTAAGATATCTTGCAAGTATAAATCGTAAAATTGGTGATGATGAAATTCGATATGCATTAAAAAGAGTAGGACTTAATCCTGATGATCGTAGAATCTATCAAAAATATTCTCTTGGAATGAAGCAGCGGATTGCTATCGCACAGGCAGTTATGGAAAAACCGGATGTAATAATGTTAGATGAACCAACAAATTCATTGGATGAGGCTGGTGTGGAAGCAATCCGTCAGCTAATCATGGAAGAAAAGAAACGTGGTGCGGTAATACTTCTTGCAAGTCATAACCAGGAAGATATCCGAATTCTTGCAGATTGTATTTATAGAATTGATAAAGGGAAAATTGTTTGTAGTGAGGTGAGAGAAGCATGAAAAAGCGTATTTTAATCGTAATTACAATATTAGTCCTCATTGCTGCATGTATTTTAGGTATAGTTAAGCGCCAGACTTATACGGATATAACGAGAGAAATAAATTATATGAATAAACTCCAAGTTGCGGAAATCCCTGGAGATCTTGCCGTAGAAGTATGTGAGGATATGAAAAAAAATCTGCAAAAACTTCCGATCATATTAAAAGTTAGATTCATTAATGATGTAGAATTTCTTTTTGGAACAAGCCGCCAAAAAATATGTGTTCAGAAAGTATATGCCGGAGATGGAATTGAGCCAGGAGATGAGTTTTATATATCGACTGGATGGAGTATCATCATAGAAGAAGACTTAAAAACAGCGGAATTAGGATTTATTAATACACCTAGATTAAACTGCGATTATCTGGTTTTATATCGGAGAAGATAAATGCATTAGACAAGACAGTTTCTGTATATAAAGTATGTGATCAATATCCTATTGTACCTTTATTTTGTTATGAAAATACCTCAAATATAGTTTTACCGGTTAATGGAAAAATACTTATGTTCCGTATAGCAAAGTGAAAAATAATGAATTCTTTACAACGTCAGAAGCAGGATTAGAATCATGGAATAAGTTAAAAAATGAAATGATGCATATTTATCCATAAAGCAAATACTTTTTTTTAAAATGAAAATCCTAATCTCCCAGCTATGCTGGGGAGAATGGAGTAAGCAGGAGCGTGTAGGATATTACTAAAAAGCCTCCTATGCTAAAATGAGAATGGTGTCGCAAGCCAAACTCAAAATTTAGTATAGAAGGCGGTCCAAGATGGACAATAAGAGTTTATCACATGTACGTTGGAAATGCCAATACCATATAGTTTTCATTCCAAAGTACAGAAAGAAAGTGTTGTATGGAAAGTTGAAAGTAGATGTAAGAGATATAATTTCTACATTGTGTAGGTATAAAGTACAGCTACGTACGTCTGAGCATCGATCGATGTACAGCTACGTACGTCTGAGCATCGATCGATGTACAGCTACGTACGTCTGAGCATCGATCGATGTACAAGCTACGTACGTCTGAGCATCATCGATGTACGCTAGTACGTCTGAGCCATCGATTCGATGTACAGGCTACCGTACGTCTGAGATCGACGATGTCTGTACGCTGACATCATTAGAACAGCCTAC